>JGI24723J26617_10000201_pt1 | contig 60695 bp, 53 predicted proteins | sample Cruoilmetagenom6_FD_26617 | JGI IMG/M metagenome (IMG submission 26617) | reverse complement strand
TGTTGGCCGCTACAACGCTTTTCTTCATAGAAGGGAATGTTCAGCCTGAGACATTCGGTAGCATACCAAGATCTCTTTGGTGGGGTGTGGCTATCCTAACTACAGTTGGCTACGGCGATGTATATCCAATAACGCTCCTAGGTAAGATAGCAGCAGGTATTTATGCATTTGCCGGTATCGGACTAGTCGCGATGCCAACAGGTATATTCGCTGCTGCCATGTCAGACGTAGTGTTTCATCCAATTAAAGACGAATAATCATATTTGAAAGGTATTATTGTGAGAATTATTATTGGCCTTATAGGAGTATTACTGAGTACTCAAGCAGTCTACGCTCAAGCTTTTGTTGCTGAAAAAATGCGATTTGACGTTGGTTCGCAGGCTTATGATGTGAAAGCTGGGCTGCGCGTTAGCAATCAAATTCCAGACTTAAACATTGGCGATAGTGTCTCGATATCAATTCAGCCAATTAATAAGGTATTTCCTGATGTTTCAGTATATATCTGTCATGAAGATGATGCTCGAGATTACCTTGCGGGTTATAACTCAAGATGCCGTGGAGTTACCAAGGGTATAGCACCTTATTCATTTAATTATGATGCCTACAAAGATGGCAAACATTATATTGTCTTCGACAATAGTTATAGCATGATGAATGCCAAGCGAGGCTCATATGCAATAGCGTTGACCAAAGTAATCCCCGAAGCTGAACGTAAAAAACTAGAAGCTGGATTTTCCCAGTTACCTCAAAGTATCCAAGCACAGTTTCGCGTTGATCCCTTTAAGTTATATATTCAGCCTTGTGGGCAGGAAAATGCATTCTCAACCATCGCAACCGGAGACATTACTTTCTGCTCAGAATTGTTGTTTCCTCTTTTGGTGAAACAGCGTGAAGGTGCTGTAATTGGTATCATGATGCATGAAGTTGGGCATACACTACTGAACCTCTGGGGCATGCCAAATTGGGATAATGAAGAGACGGTAGATGAGTTCGCTATTGTTTACCTCTATATGGATGGTTTGCAGGAAAAGGCTATGGACCTGATAGCTTACTATGAAGAGAAGAACTCGGCTCAGGAAGCCGCAATAAAATTAAACATAGATGACAGACACCCAGTATCAATTCAACGCATTCGCAATATAAAACGTATCCTGCGTAATCCACGCCCTGTAATGGAGCGATGGAATAAATTTTTATACCCACATATGACAGATGAGGGATTAACAAAAATAATAGGTAATGCTGGAGCATATGGAGATGCGGAACTAGCACGGAAAATACTGAATGCTCGCTAAGTACTGGGGGCCATTATGACAGTAACTAGGGGAATGCAATGACCGTTACATCTGATTTAAAATCGCTTTTTAGAGGGCGTCCTCCTGCTAAGGATAGCCAATCATCATCAATGGAGATGTATGGGGATGATGAAGCTGGTGTTAATTTCAATGAGGTCGAGTTTTTAGATGCACCTGATCATGACTTAGTAGGCACGATCGTGGGTATTGAGTATATAGATAGCAGGGGCAAAAAAAGTATGCGCACTGTGACTATTAAGGCTTTTCATCCTAAAGAAGACCATTGGACGTTATATGGATATTGCTTCCTAAAACGCGCTCCACGCTCTTTTCGATTAGATCGGATCAAATGTGTGTTTGATCAAGATGGTGTAGTTTGTGACCCAGGTGATTTTTTTGCTCTTTATGACCTAGAGTATAATGGCCCAGTTATAGATCCTGTTAGCCCCGGAACGAAGCAACGCGCTATCGCCCGCGATGGTGCAAGAGTGTTGGCGGCTCTTGCGAGGATTGATGGTGATTTCCATGATTTGGAAAAAGAAGTAATCTATGGCTATATTGAGGAAGAAGCGGCAATCGCGGGTATGCCTCCATCTGAGGCAGATCGTGATGCATTAATGAAGTATATTTCCAACTTACATCCACATGGGGATGTCGTAAATGAGTGCATTGATCGTTTATCAGGTAGTAATGCTGTTAAACAACGATCATTCCTAAGATTTGTTAATACCTTAATTCGTGTTGATGATGTTGTCACAGATGAAGAAGCTGCAATGGCTCTGGCAATACAAACATTTTTTGAAGAACGGGTTGGTAGATAACTGACTTCGCTCGTTGCAGCATCGAACTCATGTACGGTCTGCAGTTAATCAAATTTTATTTTGCGTATAATACACAGTATGGGAATGCGTTAATTTGGCCGTGCCTACTATTCGCACTCAACATTCAGAAAAGGGCAAGATTATCTGACTACGTACTATGTCGTTCCTAAATAAATAGACATAATAAGGGATTCTTTAAACTTGAATCTCGGTGGTATACTTTGTCCTGTGAAGAGAAACGCTGGATGATGCATTGGCCACAGAAGTGTTGGTGAGAACCTGCTTCATAAGAAATTCTTCAAAACTCGCCACAGTTGATGTTCTGACGATCAACATGTAGTCAAATGAGCCTGTCATAGAATAGCATTCGGTAATTTCTGGTGATTTTTGAACAAGGCGGTCAAATTCTAATAGTGTTTTAGCATGATGGTTCTTCATGTTGACTTGAACAATAAAACACACAGGGGCCCCAACTTTATCTGGATTTAGAATAGCTACAGTTCTGTCGATTATACCTGTTTCCTCAAGTTCCCTTACGCGCCGCCATAACGTACTAGCTGAAAGATTGGCAAGTTCGGAAAGTTCTAATTTCCCCTTTGATGCATCTTGTTGCAGCAGTCGCAATACTCTTTTGTCTTGTTCAGATAATTTCATAATTTGAAAAATTTCATTCAGTTAATAATAAATAATGATCGATATACTTGAATACAATAATAATATAAAGGCACTTTGACCATTTTTTTTCACTACTACTGAATATAATCAGGCGCTCAAATATTAATGATTTAATCCAAACTGGAGAATAAAAATGGATTTCAGTGCCAAAAATCGATATGCAAATTCCCCCCGAAACCCCGACTACACAATAGACCAGATGTGGGATACCTATAGTGATGCAGAACATGATCGATGGAACCGACTTTGCCAACGGCAAGCTGAAGTGCTTCCTGGGCGTGCTGATGATGTCTTTTTGAATGGTTTAGAGGCTTTGGATATTGTCGGTACTGGCATCCCAGATATGGAAAAGCTCTCTGATAAGCTTGAGGCAATCACTGGGTGGCGCATAGTGCCTGTTGTTGATTTGGTTCCAGATGATATCTTTTTTGAGCATTTGGCTAATCGACGATTTCCAGCAGGCGCATTTATTCGCCCAGAACAAGAATTTGACTATATTCAAGAACCAGACATTTTTCATGACATCTATGGTCATGTGCCTATGCTCACAAACCCAATTTTTGCTGAATTTGTAGAGGCATATGGAAAGGGCGGTATGCGCGCACTTGAATTAGGGCAGCTTCCTAACTTGGCCCGCCTATACTGGTACACTGTTGAGTTTGGCCTGATAAATAGCCCCGACGGTCAACGGATTTATGGAGCTGGCATTTTGTCCTCTCCGATGGAGAGTGTCTTCTGTTTAGAGGACACTTCCCCCCATAAAATTCAACTTGATGTACAGCGTTTGATGAGCACTAATTATATTATTGATGATTTTCAAAAGACCTATTTCGTGATTGATAGTTTTGAGCAATTACTTGAAGATTGCTATGCCGATTTCGGTAAACTCTACGAAGACACGAAAGATGTGAAACCCATTGAGCCTCACGAAATACTACCGTCTGATGATCTGCTGCAACATGGTTCCCTGACCTATTTTACAAATAGACAGAAAGAGGCGGTCTAATATGGAATTAGGACTTTTATCAAAAGTAGATGTTCAGGAGGTTTGTGGTAAGCAACCTGGTTGGGTGGTGTCGGGCGACGGCAAGAGTATCCATGCTGAATTCAATTTTTCAGATTTTGCAGAAGCTTGGGGGTTCATGTGCGAAGTAGCTATTCATGCCGATAAGCATGACCATCACCCTGAATGGGAAAATGTTTACAACAAGGTGCTTATCAAATTGACTACGCACGATGCTGATGGACTTACAAGTCGTGATACGAAACTCGTTTTTAAAATTGCGGAAATTTTGGAGCGGCGTAAGTATATCGGAATTAACACTCAAGCGAGTTAGGAGAAGAAAATGTTTATAGTTGTAACAGGAGCATTTGGTGTGCTCGGGCGTACAGTATGTGCGGAATTGGCGGCGAGAGGCTACAAAGTAGTTGCTATTGATTATAATCCAGCACCTGAAACTAAATTTGCAGCCGAGTTGGTGTTTGGAGCTGTTGACCTTTCTGATGCCAGTGTAGTTGAATCTATATCGTGTGAGTTACAGGAGCGAGGGATCGCCCTTAACGGCCTAGTCAATATAGCAGGGGGCTTTGTCTGGGAGACCTTCTCTGAGGGTTCGCTTGTGACATGGCATGAAATGTGGCAACGGAACCTAGTGACAGCTCTGAATAGTTGCAAAGCATTTCTCCGCCTCTTAAAGGATAACGAGGGATCAATTGTAAACATTGGTGCTGCGGCAGCTGATAGAGCCGCGGCGGGAATGGGGGCTTATACAGCCTCAAAGTCGGCGCTCGTGAAGTTTGGTGAAAGCTTAGATGTTGAGCTTGGGCCAAGAGGCCTTCGTGTAAACTCAATCTTGCCAACAATTATTGATACCCCTCTAAATAGACAAGATATGCCAACGTCCGATTTTAATGAATGGGTGACGCCGAAAGAGGTTACAGAGATGATAGTATTTCTTCTCTCCGATAAGAGTAGTGGCGTTAAGGGTGCAGCTATACGAATGGGGAGATAGTATTACTAGGCACTGTCTGTTGGACTATACGAAATCGTGGGTTAAATGGTAAACTTTATTAAACAAAATTTATTGAAGTTCTCGCAAATGTTCATTATTCAAGCTAGAGCCCATTAATTCAGACGCTTGCATGATGATTATGAGGGCTGATGTGTCATGGCGTAAGATAATACTTTTAAGTGTTGCTAATTCTCGTGCAGTTACGACGACAAATAATAGTTTATTATTATGTCCAGTGAGTGTTTTACCTGAGAGGATGGTGCCGCTTCTTCCCAGTTCTTTGGAAATAGAGTTGCCGATTTCGTTCGTTTTATTCGAGACAATATGCACGATATTTTCAGATGCAGGTCCAGTTAATGCCATATCGATAACTTTAGATGTGACGACAATACTGATAATGCTCCATAAAGCTAGCTCCATATCTTTAAATATGATGCTGATGGCCACGACTATGAGTGTGTCAAAAATCAGGATGATTTGTGCTGGTTTCCATGTGCTATTTTGCACTGCAATTCGGGCTATAATAGTTGTACCGCCAGCTGATGCCCCACCCTTTATGACCAAACTGATACCCGCTCCAACACATGCACCGCCATAAAAAGTTGAAAGTAAAAAACCTGGAATAGGCTGAAATTCAATAAAGTCAGGCAGGAAGTCGATGGCCAATGCGGTGACTAAAATTGAAAATACAGTTTTAATAGCAAAGCCTGAATTAATGTATTTCATGCCCGCGAGGATGAGGGGGGCGTTGATGATGATCATTGCTTGACCGACAGAAATGTCTGTCAGGTAATGGACAATGATGGACATTCCAGGGGTGCCGCCGGCTACTATTTTCATTGGCAATAGAAATAAACTTACACCGGAAGCGAGTATAATTGAGCCTGCGATAATAAATGCTACATTTTTCAATTCTTGATATATGTGGAGGTATTTTTTCATGTCTGCCGCGTTAATTTGATGCTGTTCGTAACTATTAATGTTTAGAGGTAAGATTAAGTGTGTATGTCCTTCAATAAGGGGACAGAAAATTTAATGAGGTTTGTATAATGTGAAAAATTAAAATTTCATAAGGATATACAATGTCAAAAGATTTTGCATCATCGGCAGATTTGGGTGAAAAGGTAGAAACATTTGAGGTCTTAGCGGATGGTGTTTATGCACTAACTGCTGAAGGAGATCCAAATGTCGGCGCTATTGAGGGTGAAGATTTTATAGTTGCTTTTGAAGCTCGAGCAACACCAGTGGCCGCGAGTGATTGGCTTAAAAAGCTTCGTGAACATACTGATAAACCAATTAAGTATCTAGTGCTTTCCCATTATCATGCTGTGCGAGTATTAGGTGCTTCTGCGTTTGAAGCTGAAAGTATCATTGCACATGAAAATACACGGTTACTGATTAATGAGCGTGGTGAAGAAGACTGGGCAAGTGAATATGGTCGTATGCCGCGCTTATTTCGTGACCCTGACTCAATCCCGGGTTTAACGCATCCTGATATTGTTTTTAATGACCGTCTAGAGATTGAACTTGGCGGTGATAGAGGGATGCTAGTTCTTGAACATTGTGGTCGAGGCCATACTGCTGGGGATATCGTAGCTTGGCTACCAAAGCATAAAATTTTGTTTGCAGGCGATTTGGTGGAAGCACAAGCAGCTCTGTATACTGGCGATGCCTTTCACATGGATTGGTCGACTGGTACACTGGATAAAGTACATGCTTATGGTGCCGAAGCGGTGATCGGTGGTCGTGGTGCTATTGCCCATGGTCGTGAAGATGTTGATGCTGCCATCGCCCAGACACGAGGGTTTCTAACCGGAATGATCGAAAATGTTGGCGCAGTGCACAAGCGAGGTGGCACGCTAAAAGAAGCTTTTGAGGCAACCCACACAGCATTGGAGCCAAAGTTTGGTGCATGGCCGATTTTTGAGCACTGCTTACCGTTTAATGTTCAACGCCTATGGGATGAATTTGATGGTACGGATTGGCCGCGAATATGGACTGCTGAGCGAGACAGAGAAGTTTGGGCGCAATTGCAAGATTAACTCAAACTTTTATAGAAGGACATAAAATGGTTTATATACCTCCAAAATATAAAGCGGTTTATCCTAATGCTGTTGGTTCAAAAAAAGTTGAACAAGTTCCTATATTGATTGTTGGCGCTGGACCTGTTGGTCTTGCGTTAGCGCTCGATCTGGGGTTGCGCGGTCACAGAGTTGTCATCCTTAATAAGGAAAAGCAACTAACCGATGGGTCTCGTGCAATTTGTTATGCCAAACGACCGCTTGAAATTCTGGATAGATTAGGTATCGGCGAAAAGATGGTTGATAAAGGCGTTAGCTGGAATATCGGAAAAGTTTTTTTTCAAGATAAACTTGACCCCGTCTATAGCTTTGATCTTTTACCCGTTAAAGACCAGAAAATGCCTGGAATGATAAATTTGCAGCAATATTATAATGAAGAATATAATATTGAAGCCCTGGAAGCCTTGGGTAATGTTGAACTTAGGTGGGGTAATGGCTTAACAAAACTAGAAAACAATGAGGACGGTGTTCTAGTTGACATTAGTACAGATGAGGGCGATTACCAAATGCAAGCCCGATGGCTAGTGGCTTGTGATGGATCGCGCAGCATAACTCGGACACTGCTTGATATCGGGTTTGAGGGTGAGACATTTCAGGATAATTTCTTAATCGCGGATGTTAAGTTTAAACGACAATACCCGACAGAAAGACACTTTTGGTTTGATCCAGTGTTCAATCCAGGCCAATCAGTGTTGCTGCACAAGCAACCAGATGATGTTTGGCGTATAGATTTTCAAGTGGGCTGGGATATTGATCGCGAAGAGATTGTCAAACCAGAAAACGTCACACCTCGGATTAAAGCAATGTTTGGTGAGGATGTTGAATTTGAATATGAATGGATCAGCGTTTATACCTTCAACTGCCGCCAAATAGAGCGTTTCGTCGAGGGTAGTGTGCTTTTTGCTGGTGATAGCGCGCATCTTGTCTCCCCTTTTGGTGCGCGTGGTGCCAATACTGGTTTTCAAGACGGCGATAACCTTGCATGGAAGTTAGACATGGTCATGAAGGGGGTGGCAGGCGAAGAGCTTATTGCTTCTTATGACGAAGAGCGGTCTTTGGCCGCCGAAGTCAATATTTTAAATTCTACGCGATCCACAGATTTCATCACCCCCAAAAGTGAAGCATCAACACAGTTCAGAAACGCAGTTCTTCAACTGTCTAGTAATCATGAATTTGCCCGGGGTTTTGTAAATTCCGGGCGTTTGTCAATGCCAGTACCTTATCCAAAGTCGTCCTTAAACACTCTGGATGACAGTGTATGGGAAGGTGGCGTTGAGGCTGGAGAAAACTGTATAGACGCTCCGCTTAAAAAAAATGGTGAAGCGATATGGCTCTTAAACTCTCTTGGATGGGACTTTAAAGTGATTATCTTCACAGATGATGAAGGGCTTTCCGCTGATCAGAAACAAAAGTTAATGCAATTAGCAGAGGCTGAGGTACCCGTAAAAAATATAGTAATTGGATCAGGTGGTTTAACCGATACGAAAGGTCTTGCTGCTAAAAGATACGGAGCCGTGGCTGGGGATGTCTACTTGATAAGGCCTGATCAATATGTGGCTGCACGCTGGCACGGACTAGACCTAGGAAAAGTTGAAAAAGCTGTTGATAAGGCCATGGGAATAAAGAGAAGTTGATATGACAAATTTTTTAAATACAGACCCAAATCTCTCTGATTATGACGATACTTATCAAATGATCATTGATATGCATCTCGACCTCACTGAATCTGAGAGTGTAAGCACTAATGCTAAGCTCATTTTGGCATTGGTCAACCATATAGGTGACTCCAATGTGGTTCGTGAAGCGGTAGATATCGCTCGTGAAAATACATTAAAATGGCGCAATTGATCTGGCTGTTGTTGAATGTAAGTAACCTGCTTGGGTTTTAATGCTGCTCGGTTAAAATTGTTAAAAGGATTCTCTATGGATAAAGTATATGAGAGTGCGGAAGCGGCCTTAGAAGGTTTGCTGAGCGACGGTATGAGAATGATGGCGGGCGGTTTCGGCCTATGTGGCATTCCTGAAAATTTAATTAAGGCTGTGCATAAATCCGATGTGCGGGACATTTCTATTGTCTCTAATAATTGCGGTGTGGATGGCTTTGGCCTTGGTATTTTATTGGATGCCAAGCAGATTAAAAAGATGATTAGTTCCTACGTTGGTGAAAACAAAGAGTTTGAACGCCAATACCTGGAAGGCGAGCTTGAGCTTGAGTTTAATCCGCAGGGCACTATGGCGGAGCGCATTCGTGCGGGCGGTGCTGGAATTCCCGGATTTTACACCAAAACTGGCGTGGGTACGCTGATTGCGGAAGGCAAAGAACATAAAGAATTTAACGATGAGACCTATATTATGGAAACTGGCCTGACAGCAGATGTATCCCTCGTTAAAGCATGGAAGGCAGATACAGAAGGTAATTTGATCTATAACAAGACCGCGCGCAATTTTAATCCGATGATGGCGACTGCTGGGAAGATCACTGTGGTGGAAGTGGAGGAGATTGTGCCTGCTGGCACGTTTGACCCAGACCATATCCATACGCCTGGTATTTATGTCCAGCGTATTATCAAGGGTGATTTTGAAAAACGGATTGAGCAACGCACAGTTAGAAACAAGAGAGATTAATTATGCCGACTACAGCAAATACACAAAAAGGCTGGGACAGGCCAGCAATGGCGGCACGCGCAGCTAAAGAGTTGAAAGATGGTTTCTACTGTAACCTAGGCATAGGTATCCCGACACTGGTCGCCAACTATATTCCAGAGGATGTACATGTAACGCTGCAAAGTGAGAACGGTATGCTAGGCATGGGGCCTTTTCCCTTCGAAGGCGAAGAAGATGCTGATCTGATTAACGCGGGCAAGCAAACCATTACCGAACTTGACACGAGCAGCTATTTTTCATCAGCGGACAGCTTCGCGATGATCCGCGGTGGACATATAAATTTATCTATCTTGGGTGCTATGGAAGTTTCTGAAGAGGGTGATATCGCCAACTGGATGATCCCTGGCAAGATGGTAAAGGGTATGGGCGGGGCCATGGATTTGGTGGCTGGCGTTCAGCGTGTTGTAGTGATCATGGATCACTCCAATAAGAAAGGGGAGAGTAAGCTGTTAAAGTCTTGTTCACTTCCTCTCACAGGTAAGGCCTGTGTTGACCGTATTATCACGGGCCTCGGTGTCTTTGATGTGGTGAAGGGCGGTATCAAGGTGATAGAACTTGCGCCAAACGTCACCCTAAACGATGTAAAAGATGCAACAGAAGCACAACTCGTTGATTAAATTCTCGAGATTAATGCAAAATTAGAATAGAGTTGATGAACCTCATCCGTTATTGGGATAAGAATAATCATGTCATCTTCGCACTCACAGCTAATTAAATTATTTAAATCACATCCTGCATTCGGTGAATATATTCGGTCGATTGCGGGAGTTGTTCGCTCCTTAGGTACACATGAATTTGAGAGTGAGCTTATGACTTTTTTGTCAGAAGTTGTACCTGTGGATCACTGTGCAGTTTTCACATATTCAGATCGGGGAGATGCGGGTCACTTATTTACTCATAGTAAAATGCCTGCCAGTGAAGCAGAGGAACTTGCTCGCGATTATGTGGAAAAATTTCATTCACAAGACCCTAATTTTTCGAAAATGATGGAAGAGAATGAAAGTGACTATTTTAGATTTAAACGCGCAGACTTTGAGGTAGACTATGACCCAACTTATTATAATCACTTTTTTGACAGAAGTGGGTTAATTGATAAGGTTTCTGCAGTTGCTCGAGTCGAAGATGGAAGAGTTTATTGTAATTTTTATAGGATGAAAGGTTCTTCCATATACACTGAAGAAGATTGGCTAATCTTAAAAGATTTAATGCCGCTTGCTGCGACTTTGACTGCTGCTCACTATGACCTTGCCTCTGAGCGAGGGGATTTATATATGGATAACGGTAGTGAGAACATTGTAAAGAAAAGCATAGTCCACAATGTGATTTCTAAAGATGTTCCTGTTTTTAATGTTCTTACAAAGCGTGAGCGAGAGGTGTGTGAGCGTATTTTAACAGGGTATACTACAACAGGCATCGGATTAGATTTAAACATAGCCCCAACGAGTGTGGCAACATATCGAAAACGTGCTTATTCAAAATTACAAATCTCCTCCCAAAATGAATTATTTAATCTGTGTTTACGTGTTGTCAAAGATAGTTGAGCTCGTAGTTTGAAATAAGAAAACTTTAAACCGTTCCTGATTTTACGTATATGGCCACCACCACTGCAGATACTCAAAAAAGACCGAGCCTAACTATGTGTGCCGCTCTATAGAGTTTAATATAATTTCTTGTTTATTTTTGAATAGTAGCGCTCAATCTCTTCAATAAATTCACGCCGCAGTTTGGTCCTAACATCTTCAATCGACCAAAATGGATTCATGAATACACACCTAATGAGAATTAGTTCATTTTCATTCTTAACCCCATTATAGCTCTCAACATGCTTGTTGATGAGTTGGTCATTCCAGTCCATTGATAAGGTGGTTTTACTCACCGAAAAAGTAGCGCTTTCAGTAAATTTTTCGAACACTCTTAAGGTTTTCTGGTTAGCAAGATCAAGAGTGTCGCCGTCATCGGCCAGCGAAAAACAAACGACGTTACTGTCGACGGGTTTTAACAAATGCAGGAAGGACAGCTCTTTTTCAGCATATGAACAAAAGGATTTAGTGGCATCGAAGGTAGAGTTAATGATATTGCCAAATCCATCAGGCCCGAAGCCAATTACTTTTCCTGTTAGCCATGTGGCTGTGGCACCGGATGCAGAGCGCGAGCCCTCTATAGTGGAGGACCATACGCCACTACCAAGGTCTTTCCTATCTAGGTAAGGCGCGCTAAAAGTTGAGACGGAATAAGCCTCTTTGTCACGGCAAAGGAAGGCCCCGCAGCTATAGGGGATATATCCTAGTTTATGTGGGTCTAGGGTTACTGAGTGCGCTCTGGATATTGCATGGAAGGCTTTCAGGTTGTCCGCAGAGAGCGGTGATCCATCTTCCTTACCAAGCATGGAGCATATGAAACCCCCATATGCCGCATCTACGTGGTGCCAAATTGAGATGCCGTGATCTTGCTTATATTTATCAAGGAGGTCCAGAACCTTGTGAACAGGATCAATGCTGCCAGCTTCGGTTGTGCCCGCGACAGACACGACCATTAGAATAGGTCGATTTTGAGTTTTTGCTTTTTCAATTAACGCCTCTAGCGCACCGCAGTCCATTTTACCTGCGTCATCTAAGGGAATTGTCCAAAAGGCGCTTTCACCCAACCCGAATATATTAACCCCTTTTATCCAAGAGAAATGTTTGTTACCTGGGATTAAAACGATGGGCCCTTCATAGGGTGCGCCGAGGTGTTTTGAGATTAAGGACGCGACAAGAAATGTATTGCCGCCCACTGGGCTGTAATGCCGTGTGTCATCTTCAACGACAGAGAACTGTGCTAACAGCTCAAAATACCGATCCCAGCCCATATGAGCTGATTGTAATAAGTTGAAGGCTTGCCCGTGTTTTTCAGAAAGATAGAGCGCGAGGCTGATCCAGTGATCCATGCGAAACCGTGCCCGCCAAATAGATTCAAAGTTCGCCACCGTGCCGCCAGACGTGAAATGTCCTTTAGCTTCGCCAGAATTATAACCGACCATCTCAGCTAACATTGCTATGGCTTCTTCTTCGATGGGAAGGGTTACCCTTGCAGCTTCTTTTGAGGTGTTGTTAGGGTTGTGGATCAATGCGGCCATATGGCCGAGAATTGCCGGTATTGAATTTTCAGATACCATGTGACCTAGGTATCGCGGCGTATACTTTGGGATTTCGTCTCTTAATCTGTCATTGAGATCAGCTAGATTCTGGGAGAGTTTTTCACGCTGTGTTAAATAATCAACGCTTAACCTTTGGCTTTTGCTTATCGCCAAACCATCCTCTGGGAACAGGTCTTTTCGCCACTGGAACCACTGTTCTAAGGTTTCTTGCATTTCAGTGCGTAGCCAGTTGCCGTTCTCGGATTTTGGACCGAGGAAAAACGCGTTAAAACTGTTGGTGTCACTATTATTTTTCATGAAAGCTCCATAAATTTGGTTTGAGCTAGCTGTACTGCATATTGGTTACAAATGAAACTATTATTTGACACTATTCATATGCAATTTTTGGCTTTGCCAAACTTATCGCTCAAGATACTCACAATTATTTTTCAAGACTATATTACTTAACCAATCAGTGAGTTCTAAGAGGCTAAAACTTAGCTTGATCGTACTGCCCACCATACTCCGAATGGAGTGCATTTAAGGGTTCTTCATATTCCTATAGAGGAATGTAACTTATCAGAGGTCTTAAATATTAGCGGGTCTGTGGGCTTGCTATAGGGGGGCTCCTATGGATCACGTGGAAGTTTTGAAAACTAAATATTTCTGATAGGGAAGTAACAAGAGAAAAGTATATGTCTGTAAACATCTTAATTTATTTTATAAAGCGCTTGTTAAAGGCGATTCCTGTCCTATTGATAATTATCACAATAGCTTTCTTTATGATGAGAGTTGCTCCTGGGGGACCATTTACACAAGACCGCAAATTGTTGCCTGAAGTAGAAAAGAATATTCAGGCGGCGTATCATCTTGATAAACCTCTTTATGTACAATACGGCATGTACTTGGGCAATGTGTTGACTGGTGACTTAGGCCCATCATACAAATATAAGGATTTTACCGTAAACGAATTGATAGCCTTAGGAGCGCCTGTTTCTTTAAAATTAGGACTAACGGCTTTGTTTGTGGCCTTGCTTTTTGGGGTTTACCTGGGAACGATCGCAGCTTTAAATCAGAACAAACTTATAGATTATTCAGTCATGACCATTGCTATGACAGGGTTGGTGGTGCCGTCATTTGTTTTGGCACCATTGCTTACCTTAGTGTTTGGGGTATATTGGAAGGTTCTACCTGTGGGCGGCTGGAACAATGGCGCGCTTGAAAATATGATATTACCTGTGATCTCTTTATCTCTTCCTCTGATCGCGGTTATGGCGCGCCTTACGCGCGGTGGATTGATTGAAGTTTTGCGTTCAAACTATATCCGTACAGCAAGGGCCAAGGGGTTGCCTGAATGGTTAGTCGTCACTCGACATGCAATGCCAGCAGGGTTGATGCCATTGGTGACCTATCTAGCGCCAGCAACTGCTGGTATTGTCGTTGGCTCAGTTGTTGTTGAGCAAATATTTGGGTTGCCGGGGATCGGACGGTATTTTGTTATTGGCGCGATGCAGAGAGATTATACTCTTGTTATGGGGGTCTTGATCTTATTTTCTAGTTTGATCCTGTTCCTCAACATTTTGGCAGATATTGCATACAGTGTACTTGATCCAAAGGTGAAGCTCTCATGATACGTTTATCAAAAAACCAACCGGATAAAAATTCTGCGCTTATTCAGGATAGTGCAGCATTCGAAGAGGCTAATGGCCGAAGCTTGTGGCAGGATGCCAGGCGTCGTCTATTCGCAAATAAAGCTGCCGTAGTTTCTATGTGTATACTCGTTTTTCTTATTGTTTTGGCGGCTTTGGCAGATGTCATAAGCCCGAACTCATATGAAACTGTGAATTGGGACAAGATTAATCAACCACCGACGTGGGATACTTTTAACATTTTTGGTACAGATGGTTTGGGTCGGGATCTTTTTGTCCGAACCCTTTATGGTGCACGAATATCATTTGCTGTTGGTGTGATTGCTACGTTAGTGGCATTGGTCATAGGTGTAACTTATGGGGCTGTATCCGGATTTATTGGAGGAAAAGTAGACGAAGTGATGATGCGCATAGTTGATATTCTTTATTCACTGCCCTTTATGTTCATTGTTATCGTTCTTATGGTCGTTTTCGGGCGCCATATATTTTTGATATTTTTGGCCTTGGGTGCTGTCGAATGGCTAACCATGGCAAGGGTAGTGCGTGGCCAGACACTCAAAATCAAACATATGGAATTTATTGAAGCGGCTGAATCATTAGGGGTACCTAAATTCACCATCATTACGCGTCACATTATTCCAAATGTAATCGGACCGGTAATTATTTTTGTAACTTTGACGATACCGGGAGTTATTTTGGCAGAAAGCTTCCTTAGTTTTCTTGGTCTTGGTGTGCAAGAGCCTCTGACTAGTTGGGGGAGGTTGATATCTGAGGGTGCGAATGAGATAGAGACAGCGCCTTGGCTTCTTTTGTTCCCTGCTAGTTTCATGGGTTTGACCTTGTTTTGTTTTAATTTCATTGGAGATGGTCTGCGCGATGCGTTGGACCCGAAGGATAGATAAAAAATGTCAATGGAATCTATATTAACAATAAAGGATTTAGCCGTTAGCTTTTCCACGCCAGATGGGGAAATTCGTGCAGTCAATGGTGTAAATCTTGAAGTTGGCGCGGGCGAATGTGTGGGCATTGTAGGTGAGTCTGGCTCTGGCAAGAGCCAAATATTTATGTCTGTTATGGGTCTTCTTGCTTCCAACGGAAAACTAGAGGGTAGCGCTAGCTTTTATGATCAGAATTTGTTTGCTCTCGATCGAAAATCTCTAAACCGCATTCGTGGCAATAGAATTTCGATGATTTTTCAGGATCCGATGACCTGCTTGACGCCTCATGTAAAAATTGGGACGCAAATGACCGAGGTATTAACGTATCATCAGGGCATGGATCAGCAGGAGGCAAAAACCAAAGCTATTTCAATGTTGGATAGAGTCCGTATTCCAGAGGCCGCCAAACGATTTGAAATGTATCCTCATGAGTGTTCTGGCGGAATGCGGCAACGAGTAATGATTGCTATGAGTTTACTGTGTGATCCAGAGCTGATCATAGCTGATGAGCCTACCACTGCATTAGATGTGACGGTTCAAGCTGATATACTAGACTTAATCAATGAAATAAGATCGGACAGCAATACAGCAATAGTCCTGGTTACGCATGATCTTGGTGTTGTTGCTAAACTCTGTGACCGTGTGAAGGTAATGTATGCGGGCCGTTTTGTAGAGAGCGCGGGTGTAGAAGATTTGTTTGAAAATCCTTCACACCCTTATACACAAGGCCTCTTAAATTCTATGCCGCGATTGGTGAATTCAGTGGATGAGGTCTTGCCTATAGTGCCGGGACAACCCCCTAATCTGTTGCATTTGCCTAATGGCTGTTCGTTTAGCCCTCGCTGTTTGCAGGCGACCGAAGCTTGTAACCAAGCCAGTCCAATGCTCAGCAATATCGCAGAAACTCATGAGGCCGCTTGCTTCCTGCTTGGTGAAAGGGAGAATGAATATGTCTAATGTTGTACTGGAGGTAAGAGACCTTAAAGTTCATTTCCCAATACCAGCTGATGGTTTTTTACCTAAACCTCCCATTCCACTGAAAGCCGTTGATGGTGTAAGTTTTGATATCAATCGTGGCGAAACTCTGGGAGTGGTTGGCGAGAGCGGTTGTGGTAAATCGACTTTGGGCAGGGCGATTATGCAGCTGATTAAGCCGACCGATGGAAAAGTCGTTTGGATGGGAGAAGATCTGACTAGCCTTGATAAGAAAGTCATGCGCTTAAAGCGTAAGGAGCTACAAATTATCTTTCAGGATCCGTTGGCTAGTCTTAATCCAAGAATGACTGTCGGGGATATTATTGCTGAGCCATTGAAGAGCTTCTACCCAAAGATGAAAGGGGCAGAACGAATGGCTGCGGTACAGGAAATCATGGTTAAAGTTGGCTTATTACCGCAGATGATTAATCGGTACCCTCACGAATTCAGTGGTGGCCAATGTCAGCGTATTGGAATTGCCAGAGCCATGGTCTTGAAACCCAAGATGATTGTCTGTGACGAGCCTGTGAGCGCGCTTGATGTCTCTATTCAAGCTCAAATCGTCAATCTTTTAAAGGATTTACAGGAGGAATTTGGATTAAGCCTTCTATTCATCTCACATGATTTATCCATTGTAAAACATGTCTCTCACCGAATTCTTGTACTTTATCTGGGTAAAATTATGGAAGTTGCTGACAGGAAGAGTCTTTTCTCAAATCCGAGACACCCCTATACCAAGGCCCTTATTAGTGCAGCTCTTGTCCCTGATCCAAAACTTCAACGAACAAGAGAAAGGCTGACTTTAAAGGGCGATTTACCATCACCGCTAAGCCCACCATCAGGATGTGTTTTTCGTACCAGGTGCCCCATCTCAGTTGATAAATGTAGTGAAGAAATACCCAAACTAATTGTGACCAAAAATAAGAACGCGGTTGCGTGCCATAAAGGGGATGATATCAAATGAGGACTCNAACATTGTGGAAATTTGTTACTTTGGTGTGCATTGGCTTTTTGGCGGCTTGTGATAAGTCAGATGAAAATGACTACGCAGAATCTAACCGGTCTGAAACGAGCGACCCAAAAGTTTTACACCGGGGGAACCTAGGAGAAGCTGACTCAATTGACCCACATAAAGCAATGTCTTCTATTGAATTGCGGATTGTGGGTGATTTGTTCATGGGGCTGATGACGGAAAATGCCAAGGGCGAGATTATACTTGGCATGGCGAAACAATGGATTCAGTCGGACGACGGTCTTACGCATACATTTTACCTGCAAGAAAATGCCGCATGGTCTGATGGTACATCACTTACAGCATTTGACTTTGAATATGGTATGCAGCGGTTGATGGATCCCAAAACCGCCTCGCCACTAGCTTCTTTTCTCTACGACATCCAAAACGGGAGAGCAGTTAACGAAGGTAAGCTGCCGCTTTCTGACCTCGGTGTAGCGGCGTTGGATGATAATAGGCTTGTTATTACATTGGACAGGCCAGTTCCTCATTTGGCTTGGATGCTCTCAAGCTCGGCATCATATCCTATCCCTCGCCATATTGTTGAAGATAAGGGGAGTAATTGGATTAAGTCTGAAAACATTGTCTGTAATGGTGCTTTTTGTTTGAATGAATGGGTGCCTTATTCTTTTATGGAGCTAGAAAAGAACCAATACTTCTATGAAGCAGAGGGTGTTGCCCTAGATAGGGTGTTCTATTATCCAACATCTAATCCTGGATCTGAATTCAAGCGTTATTCAAACGGCGAATTTGACTTGTCAGTTGCAGTTCCTTCTATGCGGATAAAATGGATATTAGAGAATTTTCCGGAAGAGTTGCATCGGCATCCAGTGCTATCTAGTTACCATATTCTATTGAATATTGATCTAGATGAATTTTCAGATGTTCGCGTGCGAAAAGCGCTATCGCTCGCCTTGGATCGGACGGTTTTAGCGACGAAGGTATCTCAAAAAGGAATGACACCTACAACGGTTCATGTCCCTCCAGCGTTAAAGCTGAACCGTGAGCAATATGTTATCTCCGATCATGACAAACCATTATCTGAGCGGATTAAAATAGCTAAATCTTTACTGGCTCAGGCTGGCTACAGTCAGGACAAGCCACTTCGTTTCTTACTACAGTCGGTGAATTCATCTGATTCTCGTCGGTGGGCCGTTGCCATGAGGGCAATGTGGGCCGAAATTTTTGTTCATGTTGAAATTTTAGAGATGGAACCAGCCACTTATTATAATGACCTGCAAAGCGGCGCCTATCAGGCAGCTATATCCAATTGGACCGCTGATTATCCTGATCCCTATAATTTTTTATCGATGTTCATCTCTGACCCTGGAACTGTAAACTTTTCTAATTGGAAAAGCCTGAATTTCGACAAGATTCTACAAGAATCGGTTGAAATTTTGGATAGGGAAGAGCGCTTAAAAATTCTGGATCAAGCAGAACGGCTTGCTCTTGAAGAGCTAGCAGTAATACCGTTTGCATTTGATACTTCAAATACCTTGGTTCATGAAAATGTACGTGGATGGGAAGACAACGCGATGAATATTCATAGAAGCCGTTTCTTATCAAAAGAGGGAACAACGCAATGAACAATATTTCTAATTATGCTATGGTTGAGGTTGATAGATGGCCTAGTAAACGCAAAATCATGATAAAGTATGGTACCCAATTGCCATTTATGTTCTTAATAGCGGAACTGGAATAGGTGAAATATGTCTAAGATATTATCGTCTTTTATCAAAAATGAGCGTGCGATTAAGAATTTTTTGCGCCGATTTCTAAGAAATAGTCATGACGTTGAGGATGTCGCTCAAGAAACGTTTCTGAAGGCCTATGCTGCGGAGATGAGGCAAAACATTGAACATCCACGGGCTTTTCTTTTTAGGGTCGCGCGTAATACGGCTTTTAAAAAGCTCGCGAAAAAAGTTGATAAAATTACAGATTATATTGAGTCGTACGACGTTCTAGATGTTGAATCAAGTGACCGAGATCCAGAGGAAACTGTTAGTTATCAGCAGCAATTAGAAATTTTCACGGAAGCGATAGCAACTTTACCTACACAAACTCGGCATTCATTCATCCTATGTAAGGTCAAGGGAATGACACAAAAAGAAATTTCGGAACATATGGGAATCGCAGTGAGTACCGTAGAAAAACATATTGCTAACGGCTTGCTCCGGTGTGGAGATTATATGGATAAGAGGGGCTGTGATGTGGCGAGCCTAGCAAGTATTTCGCGAAAGAAGCAGCGGAAGGTGCCATCAAAAGTTAATGATACTTATAAACAAGGTGATAAATCGTGACTACCAATAGAAATGACATAGATTCCGAACGCTCGGTTAAGCATGAAGCGGCGGCATGGATAGCACAATTAAATGGGGGTGATCCCTCTAAAAAAGATTTACTTGCATTAGAAGAGTGGATGTCTCGTAGCCCAAGGCACCAGGCTGAAATCAAGAATTATGCCAAGCTGTGGGGACAATTGAATCTACTGACGATCCTTTCCGAAAAATCGCCAGTCGACGTACCAGCCAAACGATCTGTAAAAGTTGGAAGTGGACAATATGGGTGGGCTATGCCCGTGCCAGCTTTGGTTGCGTTTCTGTTTGTTTGTGTAATAGCTCTCGGCGGCGGGTTGTATTCTGCAGGGTTTCTTAATCCAAATGCAGGGTATACCACCCAACAAATAGCCTATTCTACAGAGATTGGTAGTCAGAAGTCAGTTGAATTGCCCGATGGTTCCTCCATACGCATGAATACTGATACTCGATTAACGGTGCAGTATTCCTCTGTCGCGCGTATTGTGAATCTGGAGCGAGGCGAAGCATATTTTCAAGTAGCAAAGAATAAGGATAGACCCTTTCAGGTGTTGGTCGGGGCTAGACAAGTGCATGCCGTTGGCACTGCATTCTCCGTAAGATTAATTGATAGTTCAGTAGAAGTCACTGTTAGCGAAGGAAGAATTCGTATGTCTTCACTGTTAACTGAGGAAAACTTGTTGCCAGAGGCTGATTTTACATCATCTACTCCCGTTGTGTTAGGAGAACTTTCTGCGGGTAAAAAAGCCGTTTTCGATCGAGAAATAGAGGCTGTAGAAGATATGTCGCAAAGTGAACTAGAGAATGAATTGTCTTGGCGTGATGGGATCGTTGTGTTTTCTGGAGAGCCATTATCTGAGGCAGTACAAGAAATTTCTCGTTATGCACTCTTAAATATTGAAATTCCAGATCCAGAGGTACGTTTGATCCGAATAGGTGGTCGCTTCCGAATTGGGCAACCTGAAGCCATGTTCGATGTATTTGAAAGCACTTTCGGTCTTCGTGTGATAAGGATATCACCTAGTCATGTCGTAATTTCCAAAGCTGATTAAGCTTTTTACTTACCGTTTGGAATTGAGTATGTTCTTTTGGAATGGTTTTTTTAATTTTTATATAGCGGGTACTGTGCTCGGGGAGGTCTTTATTAATGGGGATGCATAATAAAAAGCATTTTCTTAATGTGAAGGTAGAAAAAAATAGGGAAACCATTTGGGTAAGAGAGGTCGCTAAAATAATATTTATCTCGATTTTTATTATTTTATTTTCTCGTCAATCTGTTGCTCAGGAAAAACAATATTTGATTGATATCCCAGAATCTCAATTAAATTTTGCTTTGGAAGCTTTGGCACATCAAACTGACCACTTGCTGTTATTTCCTTATGACCTTTTAAAGGACAGTCGCACAAAAGGGCTGAAGGGTCGTTTTACGATCAAAAAGGCTCTGCGGAAACTTTTTAAAGGGACGTCTATCTTAGGTAGCATTAATCAAGATGGGATCATAACGGTCTCGTTGAGGAAACAAAAACCGAAGGATAAAGACATGACTAAAAAAGGATTATTATCTACAGTCTCGTCACTTATTATAGCGGGCTCATCAGTTAGTGCTATGGCGCAAGATGAAGTTGCTGAAGTGAAAGAAACTGAAGAAATTATTGTGACTGCGACCAAGCGGGCCACATCATTGCAAGATACAGCCTTATCAATCAGTGTATTTGATGGTAAAATGATTGAACGCACAGGAGCTACCGAGCCAGTTGATTTTCTCGGAGACATTGCTGGTGTATCGCTAGCAGACTTGGGCGGTGGGCAGCGTTATGTTGTTATGCGCGGACTATCGACAACCCCAGTCGGGTTTAATTCTAGTGGCGGTCCAGCAGTGTCCACCTATATTGACGAATTCCCGCTCACACTTGGCTCTTTTGATGTGCAGACAATAGATTTAGAGCGTGTAGAGGTTATGAAGGGCCCGCAAGGAACTCTTTACGGCGTTTCTGCGCTTGGTGGTGTTGTTAGATACATTACTAATAAGCCTAATACAGAAAAGTTTGAGGCTGGTTTTGATGTGGAATTGTCTGGTGTAAAGTATGGCGATGACCTGACTAACAAGTTCAGTGGTTATGCCAATTTTCCGCTTGCTGATAATTTAGCGATCCGCGTTGCTGGATATAGTAATAATATCGCTGGCTGGATAGACAACACAATTACAGGTACTAAAGACGGCAATAAAGAAAAGAACCAAGGCGGTCGCATTGCGGTGCTTTTCGAGCCGACTGAAGATGTCAGCCTTAACTTTACCTATATTCGTCAAGAATATAGTACTGATATTGAAACTGGTGGTGCAGGAAACACGGCAATTACTGATACATATGCTATTGTCGACAATGGCCCAGCGGCACCTCAAACGCCAACACCATTTGAAGAGCTCAATTTTGATAATCCTTCTTTTTCAAATCCATTTGATGGAAGTCGCGCTAATGCGAGGGATACATTCAACCTTAAGCTAGATGTTGACCTTGACTTTGCTGCGTGGTCTGTACTGGCTGCGCATAACTCGAATGAGCTGCATCGTCATTTTGATGTCGCTCAGTTCTTTGGAATTCTAGATGGTTCAATTTTTCCAGTTGATGCCTTCGAGATCTCGAAAAATTACAGTTTAGAGACCCGTCTCGTATCTCAACAAGAGGGTCCATTTGAGTGGATTGTTGGCGGTTGGTATCAAGATACGGGGTTAAATTTTGGAAATGATGGAACATCTGGTGTTATCCCTGGTAATGCTCTAAGCCCGTTTCCTGCTGGCCTTGCAATTGGTGATATTGAGAATAGAGAAGATAGTTCAGACTTAGCTTTTTATGGTGAGGCTGCTTACAGCTTTACGGATGATTTGAAGCTGACATTTGGCTATCGTCATTCAAAACTTAAGAAGAGTATTGAGGTTCTCCATGCGAGAGGTTTTCTTGACGACCCATCAACAGTTGGTATTCTTGAATCTACTGAAGAGAGTATCGATACATATAAGTTTAATCTCGAATATTCTGTATCAGACGACATCTTAGTTTACGCGTCTGCTAGCTCAGGATATCGCTCTGGCGGTGTGAATACCCAAACATTCTTGCGTCCGCGCAGTACTTTTGAAACAGATACCGTCTGGGATTATGAAGTAGGTGTTCGGTCATCTTGGTTCGATAATGCACTTATTGCGAATGTCACTGCCTATCGGATTGATTGGTCTGACATTCAGTTGAATCAGTTTGCTCCAGACTTTTCATATGCATTTGTTTCAAATGCGGGTACGGCAAGAGTATGGGGCGTTGAAAGTGAATTTCTTATTCGCCCACAATCTATAGAAGGCCTCGAGTTTACATTCAGTCATACTTATACTGACGCTAAGTTAACTGAAGACTATGCACCTTCAGCTCTTATTCCACCGTATGGTTTAGAGGGCGCACGTTTGCCAGGTTCTCCACGGCATGCCTTTAAAGCTGATGTCTATTATCAAACTGCGGTTTCAGGTGATTGGGATGTCGCGTTTAACGTGAGCTATGGCTATGAAGGGGATCGCCTCAATAAATTCGGCGGTGCTGCCCCGGATGGTTTTGAATTATTTGATCCAATGCCAAGCTACGAAACTGTTGATGCAAGCATCCGTCTGCTTAACGAAAAAGGCGGCTTTGATGTTCAGCTTTTCGTAAACAATGCCTTTAATGAGACACCTATATTGGTGCAAAGCTTTGTCGGTGGTATGCGTGCGATTAATGTTGGCCGTCCGAAGATGTATGGTATCCGCGTAGGTTTTGACTTTTAAATAATATAATTAAAAGGGGGTAGCGCTTTGCTGCCCCCTTTTTTTTCTTTTTTCTTCACTTATGTAAGTGAACTTTCAGATTAGTTGGAATTTGTTGTAACCCACAACGACCGACTGTTTAGATCTATTATGGCTTTGGCTAAGGAGTAATGAGAATGAAGTGTACTTTTAAATTATTATCGAGTTTAGTTCTAATGTCCCTTACCGCTTGTCAAAATCAAGCTGTGGAACGCAATGTAACGTCGGAAATGAGCCGTGTTAACCAGAGCAACAATACTATCTGCCTGGCTTTGAAGGAAGCGGTTACGAATGCATGGGAGGAAACTAGTATTCCAGGCCTATCAGCAGCCGTTGTGTTGCCTGATCAAACTGGGTGTTCCTCTGCCGCGGGATGGGCTGATGTTAACCGAAAAATAAAGGCTACACCTGACACGAGATTTCTCTCGGGCAGCACAGGCAAAGTATTTGTCTCAGCTACAGCTATTTATCTAACGCAACAAGGGTTGCTCGACCTTGACGACCCCGTATCAAAATATTTATCAGATGAGCCATTCTTCGACAAGATACCTAATGGACGAACGATGACGGTACGCCAATTGATGGACCATACCTCTGGACTTGCAGATCATGTCTATACAAAAGAATTCACTGAAATAATGCGGGAAGGTTTCGCAAATAAAAAAGCAGTTTCCCCGCGCGATGTCATCAAATTTGTCTTTGATCAAGAGCCTCTATCTAAGGCCGGAGAAGTATTTCATTACAGTGATACTGGATATATTTTACTTGGACTGGTGATTGAAAGTGCATCTGGCCGAGATTATTATGATGTTCTTCATGAGGCCATCATTCTGCCGCTAGCACTGAATAGCACGTCACCATCTAGGGGGCTATACCACGACAAGCTCGCCAATGGTTATCATGACCAGAAATATTTTGAGTTCTCTCCAAAAGAATCTCTGACTGCAGATGGCTGGATGAGGTGGGACCCGGCAACGGAATGGACCGGCGGGGGGTTGGTTACAAAACCAGAGAACCTAGCGCGTTTTGCTTGGAAATATTATCAGGGATTGGCCTTTGAAAAACCATACTTAGAACAAGTTCTCACCGCTGGAACTATTCAGCAAAAAGGGGATTTTAAATATGGGTTAGGAACGGTCATCTTTGAAACTAGTGAGGGCATTGCATATGGGCACCTTGGGGTTATTCCTGGTTATGGTAGTTCGATGGTTTACTTTCCAAAACTCAAGCTATCAATCTCAATACAAGGCAATGTGAATGATGTCGGCATGGCCACACGGCTAGCCATAAGAGAAGCCGTTGTTAAGGCCCTAAAGGCCGATTAAAAAATAATCAATAGAAATAGTGAGGAATAGAGCCATGAAGAAGTACTTTAAATTAGCCAGTCTACTGAAGGTTGCCAAAATTATTTTAATTTTTATTGTTTTGCCAGCCCTCACACTCACCTCAGGGTATTGGTGGGGAAAATATGACATCGTTAAATGGGGCAAAACCTCTTATGACAATGTCACATGGTATAATGAGTCAGATGGCGGTATTAATGATGGTGCTATGGTTAAAATTGGCGGGTATGATCAATTTGTTCGTATCCGCGGGCGAAACCTTGATAACCCAGTTTTTATAGAATTGCACGGCGGGCCAGGTGGTGCAGGATCAGGCTTTACGCATAGAATGCTCCGTCCGCTAACAGAATATTTCACTGTTGTAGAGTGGGATCAACGCGGCGTTGGGCGTTCATCTTGGGATGATGCGATCATTCCAACTATGACATACGAGCAGATGGTGGATGATACCATCGAAGTAATTGACTGGGCTTTGAAGAAAACAGGTAAAAGTAAGGTTATTGTTGCTGGGCATAGCTGGGGATCGATGCTTGGAGTTGGGGTGGTAAAGAAAAGACCAGACCTAGTTCATGTATATCTGGGCGTTGGGCAGATGGTTGCTTGGAATCGTAATTTTGAGGAGTCTCGCCGTCTCCTGATGGAAAAAGCAAAAAAAGTGGGTGCCGATATGACCTATGATATGCTTTCATCTGTGCCGGATAATTATCCAACAACCAGAGATAATAGTGATGTATCAAACTATATAGCTGGTGTTCAACGTCACCTGTTCGGCTTAAAGAATGGTTTTTCCTATGCGTTGAAGGATGGCAACATTTTTCCAGCGGAGATGGTTTTAGATACAGTGTTTTCGCCAGACAATTCTGTCAAGGAAGTGGTAGAGATGTTTATGGTCGGTGCGGGGGAGTTTTCGCCACCAGTCATGGAGCTTATCCATGATCTTTCAAAAGTTGATTATCTGAAAGATGAAGCCTATCAGTCGCTTGATGTGCCAGTAATTATATTTCAGGGAAAACATGATTATCAAACGCCAAAAACATTAGCCGAAGAATGGTTCGATAAGGTAAAGGCGCCCCATAAACAGTATTTTGAGTTTGAGCACTCGGCGCATGTGATTTTTACAGATGAATTTGCCAAATATAATTATTTGTTGGTTGATGTCGTGCGCCCATTTGCAATGGCAAATGGGGATGAGTAAGGATAAAACAACAATCTTTCTTTTTTGGTCTCTTATTTTCATTTTACTGATTATTGGAAGTCCTGCTTATGGACAGATTGTTCAAAAAGGCGATGTGGCGTGGAAAGCCAATGTTCAAGAGCCTGCTTTTCTTATAGGCAGCGGGCCACGAATTCGCATTGATGCTGGCCACGGAAATTGGCACACAGAAAGCGGGCGCTTTAAAGCCTTTTCGTTGCTTGCTTCTTCCGATGGATTTCAGGTTTCAAGTCATGATGGGCTCATCACGGAAGAAGCATTAGCGCTAACTGATATACTTGTTATCGCTAATGCAGCAGGGAGAAAACTTGATTTAGAAGCCACTCAATTTCAGTGGGTCAATCCAATTGAAGCGGCGTTTAATCGTCAGGAGACTGCTTTATTAAGGAAGTGGGTTGAAGATGGTGGCTCCTTACTTTTGATTGCAGACCATGCGCCATTTGCAGGAGCTATGGACTCTCTCGCTGCAGCCTTTGATTTGGTATTTTTGAACGGTTATGCAATGAATGTGGTTAATAATAACAGTGTGCTTCGCATAGGTTCGGTGAATGGCTCTATTCCAGATCACCCTATTTTTGAAGGACGTAACGCAGGTGAGAAGGTAACTTCTCTTATGGCCTTCGGGGGACAAGCATTCCGCGCTACACGTAGTGTTGACCCATTGCTGGTAATTCCTGAGCAATGGCAGGTAGCGTTACCCACAAATAGCGAGGCCAAGCTGGAAGATGTTGCACTTGTACCAGCTAGAGGTCTGCTGCAAGGCGCAGCCTTTCAAATTGGATCCGGTCGTGTGGCTGTGTTTGGCGAAGCGGCGATGTTTACGGCCCAGACAGTTAAGCGTGGAGATGGTTCAACCCTGAAGGTGGGCATGAATAATCCGGAAGCAGGACAAAACCAACAATTCACCCTAAATGTCCTGCATTGGCTCGCAGACCTATTGAATAATTGAACAAAGAAAAGGACTATCAACCAATGAAACGCTTATATATATCTGTTGATAATGAAGGGATTGCGGGAACAACCACGATGTTGGGACAGGGGATGCCAGGATCCTTCGAATACGAACGTATGCGTGAATGGATGACAAACGAAGCACTCGCAGTAATCGAGGCAGCGACTGAACATGGCATAGAGGAGTTTGTTGTTGCAGATAGCCACGGTAATGCTGAGAATTTGTTGATCGAAAAATTTCCAAAGAACACAACAATAGTACGATCTTGGCCACGCCCGTTATCTATGGCCGATGGCGTGGAAACTGGACCATTCGTCGGAGGAGCTCTTATAGGATACCATGCAGCGGCGAATGCACCATCTGGAACACAGCGGCACACTATGTTAGGTATTTTTAATGAAGTAAAACTCAATGGCGAGCGCGCTTCTGAGACAACCCTACATGCAGCAATTGCTGGTGAGTTTGGTGTGCCGATCATTCTTACTTCTGGCGATGATGCATACATTGAACATGCACACGAGCTGCTTGGAGATATCGAGACGGTGACAACCAAATGGACGAGAGGAATGCTCTCGGTCAGAACACATACTCCTGAGCGTTCAGCTGAGTTAATCTACGAGGCAACTGACAGAGCTCTCAAACGGATTGAAGAGTTTAAGCCATTTAAAATGGAAGGGCCAATTCTTGTAGAATTTACGTTCAGGCACTGTATGAATACGGAATATGTTTCCTATTTACCGAACGTTGAAGTAACAGGCGCTCTTACGGCGCAAATTGAGCTGCCTGATATCATATCAGTTTCAAGATTCATTACTTTTCTAACAATGTACAAACAAAAGCCTGTTGTGTAAGCATAAGGTAACGTGAAGATATGACTGAGAAAAGTTACCCAGCCCCAGATGCAAGTGAATGCCAAATGGTTCCTATGAGGGACGGTGTTGGCCTTTATACAGAAATATTTATCTCAAAGGGAAAGGCTGGTCCTCTACCAACAGTGCTTGTCCGCACACCATATCCGTCTAGTACATTTTCACTTGATCGTCTTAAAATAGGCCTTTTTTTGGAGGCTGGATATATATTAGCTGTTCAGTGGGTTAGAGGTACTTGGAAATCTGAAGGCCGATTCCAGTTTCTCCGTAATGAAGCGAAAGATGGTTATGATACTATTGAGTGGCTTGCGGAACAGAGCTGGTGTAACGGAAAAGTAGGGATGTTCGGTACTTCCTATAACGCTACTGTCCAATGGTTGGCGGCGTCAGAGAAACCCCCGCATCTATCTTGTATTGCACCTATATCACCTGCAGGGATGTTTTTTAACGAAACACCCTATATTGGCGGAGCGCCCTGTAAATTACAGCTATTGATGTGGCCTAAGTACGTTGGTTGTCATGATTGGGCCGATATTGGTTTTGATTATCCAGTAGATATTGACAATATGACAGATGATCACCCTCTGCTTAAAGCCTACCGTCAAAGTCCCAACGATGCATTACTTGATGATTGGCACGCCCCTGTTTTTGCAGAAGATGCTCGTAGTCAACTAGAGCACTCTACCCTCGATAAATGGTGGGAAGAGATTATGATTACGCCCGAAAAGGCCGCAGAGATAAATATTCCTATTTTTACTATGGCTGGGTACTTTGATGGTGATTTAATAGGTTGCCTGCACAATTGGGATACAATTGAGAAGGCTAACCCAGTTGCCAAATCAATCCGCTATCTTACTCTTGGTCCATGGCGTCATGCGCAGATGACGACAGGCCAAGCGGGAACAATGGGTGAAGTAAATTTCGGTGAGAATGCTTCTGCTAATATTCTTGATTTGATTTGCAAATTTTTCGATGTGTATTTGAAGGGTATGGACCCCAGAAAGGCCGATTTTCCCAAAAATGTTCGCTGTTTCATATCGGGTAAAAATATTTGGAAAGAGTTTGAGGCCTATCCAATTCCTGATGCCCAAGACACAGTGTTCTATCTAGATAGTTCGGGGGCAGCGCAAAGTCTCGATGGTGATGGTATCTTGAAGAACTGTCCTGTGAAGGACAGTGTACCAGATCACTTACCAGAAGATGTAAATGATCTTGTTCCTCCTATGGATTCAGGACAAGACACACGAGAAAATTTAGCGAGAAATGATGTGTTGGTATATACAGGGCAGCCCTTAGTACATGATTTAACAGTGCTGGGCAGTACAGAGGCAGTGATTTATTTACGAGCTGATGTTCTGGATGCGGATGTCGTTGTGAGAATTGAAGATGTTTATCCTGATGGACGTTCTGTCAATTTAACGGGCGAATTCGGTTGCGCCCCCTTCAGGGCCCGATACCGCGAAGGATATGATAAAGAAGTTCCTCTTATTCCTGGTGAAGTGGCAGAACTATCGTTCCCCATTTGTCACATGGGACATAACTTTAAAATTGGTCACAGCGTTCGAATTGTAATAACCGCTACTGTTGATAAAATCATAGAACCTAACCATCATACCTTTGAGCCAGTGCTGACGGCGGTTGAGCGAAGACCTGCTGACCTATGGATTTTTCATGATGGAGATCACCCTAGTCGGGTGATACTGCCATCAATTACTTTATGAGTTGTTTACAGCTCAGCGTGACAAGGTAGTTTTGAGCGTACCGATACCCTCAATGCTAAGCTCAACGACATCGCCAGAATCTGGAAATTTCAATGTTTCCCCACCGCAACCATTTCCGACGGTGCCAGAGCCAAATATTTCTCCTGGATGCAATGTTTCACATTGACTGACATGAGCAATCATATCTTCGAATTTGTGATACATATCTGCGCTTGTTCCTTCGCTCCATAGCTCACCATTTACATGGGCTGTCATTTTGAGGTTGTAGGGGTCTGATATTTCGTCGGCGGTGACAATGCATGGGCCCATAGCATTGGCTCCATCGAAATCTTTGCCCTTGGCAGGGCCTAGCTGGCAAACCATTTCACGGAGTTGCGCGTCTCGAGCACTAAGGTCATTGAATATGGTGTATCCAAAAATATGGTCACGGGCATTTTCCTTTGTAATGTTTTTTCCGCCTTTTCCAATAACCATGGCGAATTCAAGCTCATAGTCCATAATCATAGAATAACTAGGCCAGATTACGGTATCGTCATGGCCGCTAGTGGCAAAACGGTTACATTTGTAATAAACAGGTTGTTCATACCACGTCTGTGATATCGCTTGACGAGCCATATTGGCTTCCTCTTCATTAGGGACAAGCGGTTTGCCTTCAATGGTGCCATTCTCTATGTAGTTACGAACAGAAGGAATATTTGAGAAGGCCTGGAGTAAATGTTTTTCAAAGGCAAGAAAGTCCCGCACTTGTACTGGAATTGGTATTGGTGGCAACACTGAAACGGCTGTATTATCATACAAATCACTTTTTTGGGCCTTATCCAGCAGCGCTGGTATGGTTTTCAACACAGAAGGGCCAGATTCAATTAAGCTTTGCATACTCTCAAGTGAAGACGCATCGACAAGTTTCTCACGCTGGTTAATTGCAGCTACATCAGCTAGATATCCATTATGCTCCACACCTAGCTTTTGCTGATCATTATTTTTGGGAAGAAATGTATAAAGTTTCATTGTCCTGTTCTTTCTATGTCGTTTGCAACAAGTGATGTTGGATAATAGCTTAACAAAAGTTTGAATATTTTTGTCGTGAAATCTTGAGATGTATTGGCGAGTTCTGCCATATTCTTCATTTAATTCAGTTTATAGAACCCCATAAACATCTTACTGTATATTAGTGATGACCCGTTTAGGAGCATAAACCTCTATGTTATGAGCTTGTTAATCCGCAACCATATTGGTGCAGTTGCGAAGTTAGTTACGATCACTAACTTCTAAAGCTAGTAATACACAGAACATTTATAGGCGGAGGGGTAATATTAACTGCAACGAATACAGTTTGCTGACGTTTTGTTTCATGGGCAGGAAAAAAGTACGGGTTTCATTTTTTTATAGCGGACTAGGCCTTTTCGAGGGTCTTAATAATGAGGTAAATTTGAAAGATTTTATATGTCCAAAATTATTGATAGTTATAAACGCAGAACTCCTAATTCAGCAGACGCCCATGCCCGCGCTGTAAAAGTATTGCCAGGAGGAAACTCTCGGCAGGTAGGGTACTGGCCGCCTTATCCATTAACCATCGATGAGGGAAAGGGCGTATTTATATATGACATAGATAAAAATCGATATTTTGACCTGACGAATAATTTCACTTCTCTGGTCCATGGGCACTGTTATGAACCAATCCAGGAAGTAATAAAAAAACAAACTGAACTTGGTTTGGCATGGTCGGCCAACAACGCCCATCAAATTGACCTTGCTGAGCAATTGGCCGCCCGCATACCATCTGTTGATCTGGTTCGTTTTACGAATTCTGGTACAGAAGCGGGCAATCTGGCTTTACAGATTGCTAGGACAGTGACAGGCCGCAGAAAAGTATTAATGGCGCGCCGTGGTTATCACGGCGGGTTAGAGGAATTTGGGATCGGTACATTTGATTTGGAAGGCCCAGATACCATCACAGCTGATTATAACGATGCAAGTAGTTTCGAAGCGGCGCTAGACAACCACGGTGATGAGATAGCTGCCGTATTTCTTGAGGCTGTGCAGGGTGCAGCAGGTATTAGAGTGGCAGATTTTGATTTCCTGAAACAGGTTTGTGATGCGACGAAAAAAGCGGGCGCTCTGTTTGTATTGGACGAGGTTATTACTTTGCGCTTGGCAGAAGGGGGCATGCAGTCGAAAGTAGGATTAGGTCCAGACTTAACCATGTTCGGAAAGCTTATTGGCGGAGGTTTTCCTGTCGGTGCCGTTGGTGGACGTAAAGAATTACTAGATATTTTTAACCCTTCCAATCAGCGCGCTGTACATTCAGGGACTTTCAATGGAAATCCAATGACAATGGCAGCTGGCGCTACGGCGTATAGGCTGCTTACACAAGAAAAAATTGATCGAATGGAGGGTCAGGCGGTTACACTGGAAGCGAGACTTATATCTGCGGCTAAAGAGCAGGGCTTGCCTATTACGTCTTCACGTTATGGATCTTTGCTTAATATATATTTCCAGAATGAATTGCCCAATAGTGTCTTTGAGATTGCAGATCCAGAAATGATGACTCAATTCCATATTGCTGGACTAAATTACGGAATATTTTTTGCGTCGCGTGGTATGTTTGCTCTTTCAACTGTTCTTGAGGATGCTCATCTGGAAGAAATTATTGATCGTGCGACTATGGCAATGAAGGCTGTTGCTGCATCTGTTAAGTAGACAGATTCCTAACTTGAATAACGTTGTTTGAGCTATTCTAACGAACTAGGCTGGTCTAAAAAGCTAATGAAACAGGGAAAATGGGGAAAGTTTTATGGATACTCGAGAAATGCCGGTCATTGAGCTGAGAGGTTCAGCCCGGGAAAAGGGACGTATACACGGTGAGGCTTTGCGTGCACCCATTCAAGAGTTGTTGTCTAGATGGCGGGATAGCTTCGCGGATAATTACTCTGGCCTAGATTACTATCTTTATAGGGATAAGTTTTGGGAGTTGGCTCAAACACGACCTGCTCTGGAGCGCTACACTCCTACCCTCCTAGAAGAAGTGGCCGGAATGGCAGAAGCAGCTGATGTGGATGGTAACGAACTTCTTATTTTTCAGCATGCGAATGAATTGATATGGGTTGCTTCTCACCTTGCGCGGCTCGAAGATGATCTACCAGAACGCTGTAGTACCTTTGCAGCAATGGGGCGTGACGGAAGCCCAAACATTATTGGACAGAATGTTGACTGGACAGAGGATCACGATGGATATCAGGTTCTTTTTCGTGCTGATGGAAACCGGGACGGTTTAAAGTTATTGATTAGCTCATGTGCTGGCTATGTTTGCATGAACGGGATGAATAGCGATGGTGTTGCCGTCGGGGATAATGCTATACCGCAACTAAGAGCGGGTCCTGGAGGGCTTCCAAGTTGGGCAATTTATCGTGCGCTTCTGGAATGCAAAAATTACCATGACGCTGAAAGGTTTTTGTATGAAGTTCCTCATGCTAGTGGCTTGAATTGGGTTATCGGAGATCCAAATCAAGTTGGAATGTTTGAAGTATCAGCTAATAAAGTCATCCCTTATCGGCCCTTTGGGACCAACGAGCGCTTATTCCACAGCAATCACCCAATGGTGAATGATGATTACGATGCAAACTTTATGCGGGCAGCATCTATATCAGCAACCGCCTTAGGTAATGCATTCCCAAGATCCACTTATCTTCGATGGGCTTCGCTTCAAATGCGCTTTTGGGATACAACCAAGCCAGTAACAGTGGATCAGGCTAAAGCAGCTTTCTCAGCCTGCGATGACCCAAAATATCCAGTTTGCCGGACAGTAGATCCAAATGCTACGGATAGACAAATCGCCTTTTCATTGGTGTCGTGCATATGGGAACTTGATTCAGAAAACTTGACGTTTCATCTGGCAAGTGGTCCAGCAGCGGAAACGCCTTTCCTTAGTTTTAATTTTGATAATGTATAACCCAGTGCTTTGTAAATCAGTGAGGTATTAAAGTCGTAACATCGTTTTATCGTGGTTTAAAAATAGAAAAAGAGGTTAGCCAGTGCAAAATTCAACTCCATATTTTCAATCTCATTTAGAATATGCGATGCAAATTCGGCGTGATCTTCATCAACACCCCGAGCTTGGCCTTGAAGAAGTTCGTACAGCCTCTGTGATTAAAGAAAAGCTTGATGAATATGGCATTCCATATGAATGTGGAATTGCGAAAACAGGAATTGTTGCGTCTATAACTAACGGAAATTCCGACAAATGCATCGGCCTTAGGGCAGACATGGACGCTTTGCCAATGCAGGAACTTAATACTTTCGGGCATACGTCGGTTCACGCTGGAAAAATGCATGCCTGTGGGCATGATGGACATGTTGTCATGTTGCTGATGGCTGCTAAGTATCTGTCTGAAAATAAATCGTTCGATGGAACGGTGAGGTTTATTTTCCAGCCTGCTGAAGAAAGCGATGGCGGTGCCCGCATCATGATGGAGGAAGGCCTGTTTCAACGTTTTCCAGTTGATAGAATATTTGGTTTACACAACATGCCTGGATATGAAGCAGGTAAATTTGCTACCAAGGCAGGGCCGTTGATGGCTGGGCGTGATATATTTGACGTCAAAATTACTGGCAGAGGAGGGCATGCCGCAATGCCCCATAAAGGTGCTGATCCCGTTCTTGCAGCAGCTCAGATTATAAATGGGCTGCAGTCAATTATCTCAAGAACGCTTGATCCTATAGAATCTGCCGTGATTTCAGTCACAATCGTAAAGGCTGGGGAAGCATATAATGTGATTCCAGAAACCGTAACACTTGGCGGAAGTGTGCGTTACTTCAAGTCTGAAACTCAGCAATGTATAAAAGAAAAAATAGAAGAAGTTTCAAAATCGATTGCAGTAGGTATGGGCTGTGAAGCTGATGTGAACTACACCGATGGATACCCGCCGACAGTAAATGATACAGACACTTCTGAGTTTTCTGTCGGTGTCATGAAAGAACTTTTTGGACCTGATGAAGTAGATACAGACCCTCAACAAATAATGGCGTCGGAAGATTTTGCTTTTATGCTGCAGGCAATCCCGGGATGTTATGCGTGGATAGGCAATGGACCTGGGGAAAATGCTTGTGTGCTCCATAATCCAAAATATGACTTTAATGATGACTTGCTTACAAGGGGGGCCGCCTATTGGGTAGGTCTTACAGAGCGGGCGCTCTCTCATGATTAGGTCTGTGGCCACCGCTAAATGGACGACCTAATGGCTATCTTCGATTGGTCACAAGAACAGAATTAATATTATTGGATATTGGAGTATAATTAAATGAATACGTCTTCTCTACATCGCACGATTGAACTCAAGTCCGCTATATTCATCATTATTGGTTTCACCGTTGGTGCAACGATATTTGTATTACCGGGAACATTGGCCGTTGAGGCTGGACCTGCGGTAGTCTTAGCTTACATTCTGGCTGGTATTCCTGCAATTTTTGCATGTTTTGTTATGGCGCAAGTTGGTGGTGCTTTCCCCACGAGTGGTGCCAGTTATATGATTATAAGCAAAACATTATCACCATACTGGGGGTTCATCTATCTCTGTCTGTTGGTGCCAATGGCCTCGATAATTGTGCCTTTGATAGCATTTGGATTTGCTGATTATCTCCAGCATTTTATCCCAGATGTAGATGTTACTATTACATCCGTACTAATCACTTTAATTTTTATTATAACCAATTGTTTTGGTATGGACTTTGCAGCCAAGGTTCAAAGTATAATGGTAGTATTTTTCCTTGTAACTCTAGCTATCTTTGGCTTAGGTGGCGTTATTCAAGGAGATGCAGCGTTGGTTGAGCCTTTTTTCCCTAAAGGTTTTTCACCTGTCATTCTTGCGGCTATTACCGCCTATTTTTCTTACGCGGGTGTTTTTGTAATCACGGAAATCGCTGGCGAGGTTAAAAACCCAACTAAAACAATTCCTCGGGCAATTTTTATTAGTTTTGCTGTCATACTCGCTCTTTATACGTTAGTTCCCCTAGCTTTGGTAATGACCCTACCATGGGCTTCATATGCAGATACGTCTATGGCGGTTGTAAGTGCTTCAGAAGTCTTTCTCCCTAGTTGGATGGTGGATTTTATGGCTATCAGTGCTCTTTTTGCAGCAGCAACGTCCATTAATGGCCTGCTTATGGCCTTAAGTCGTGATTGGTTTAAGGGGGCTAAGGTTAAAGTCTTTCCTAATTATTTTGCCAAACTTGATGATCGTAGAGGAGTGCCAGTCCGAGCTGTAGTTCTTGTAGGCGCACTGTCGATGGTGGGGATATTTATGGGAGGTACTATTACCGATTATGCGCAAGCTGCTGTTCTGGGCATTATGGTAATGCAGATATTAACTGGGTTTGCCGTCTTAAGGTTACCTAAATTATTGCCAGAGCTATATGAGCAAGCTCATTATAAGCTCAGCCCTCGTGCGCTTATTTTCAACAGTTGGGGATTTATATTATGTTCAGCAATGATTTTTTTATATCTTGGAGCCTTTAGCCCAACAGCAATTATCGTTGGAACTGTATACGTCTTCCTTTGCAGTGTGTATTTTAAAATACGAATGAAAACGGTCACATTGGACTTTGAAGTATAATTGCGGCGTGGTAATTTTAACCATGTTGAAAAATAGTTTTATGAGCCGACCTTTCAGGTGCTACTTTACATTTGAGGCTAATCTATAATGGAAAAAAGTGATGCAGAAGAGCTGGTTCTCGGCTCAAAAATTTTGGAAAAACTAACCCGTTTGGAGCCAGTTTGTTGGTTTAGCGATAAAGTGACTGATTTTAATGAGGCGCTTTCATATGTTGGCTTATCAGAAAAAGATGTCAGGGAAGTAGCTGAACGATTAGACAGGTTCTCAGCATACTTTAAGACAGCATTTCCTGAAACCAAGCCTCTAAACGGGTTGCTTGAGTCACCATTAGTCGCTGCGCCCAGTTTGCAGGCCGCTTTGCAGCAAGAGTTTGCTGAAGAAATATCGGGAAATTTATTTTTAAAAATGGATGCTTTGTTACCAATATCTGGTTCAATCAAGGCCAGAGGTGGTATTCATGAAGTCTTGTGTCATGCTGAAAAGCTTGCTCTTGATTCAGGTATGCTTTCAACTGAAGATGATTATGCTGTGCTCAATTCTCAAAAGTTCAGAAATTTTTTCTCAAAGTATAAAATTGCAGTAGGTTCTACGGGAAACCTCGGGTTATCGGTTGGTATCATGGGGGCAACGCTTGGCTTTGAAGTAAGCATACATATGTCATCGGACGCACGCCAATGGAAGAAGGATCGATTGCGCGCATTAGGTGTGAATGTCTGTGAGTATGACTCAGATTACAGTGTTGCTGTAGCACGCGGGAGAAAAGAAGCAGAATTTGATGATTACTGTCATTTTGTTGATGATGAAAATTCTAAGGAGTTGTTTTTGGGATATGCTGTCGCAGGTCAAAGGCTAAAACGCCAGCTTGAGCAACAAAAGATCAAAGTTGATCGTGAACATCCATTGTTTGTATATTTACCTTGTGGCGTTGGTGGTGGGCCGGGCGGTGTTGCTTTTGGGTTAAAACTTGCATTCAAAGAAAATGTTCACTGCTTTTTTGCTGAGCCAACCCAATCACCATGTATGTTGATTGGGGTCTATACGGGCTTGCATGATGATGTTTGTGTAGAAGACTTTGGCATAGAAAACCGTACAGCAGCTGATGGCTTAGCTGTGGGAAGAGCATCGGGATTTGTTGGACGCGCTATGGAACGTATGATCGATGGTTACTTCACAGTAGAAGACGAGCAGCTTTTTAAATACATACGCCTCGCGCATGATACCGAGAAAGTTTCTCTGGAGCCTTCTGCCGTTGCCGGCATTCCTGGCCCTAACTACGTTAGTGGGGACAAAAGCTACCTACATAAATTTGAGCTCGAGACTTCAATTCAAAATGCGACTCATATTATCTGGGCAACAGGCGGCGGAATGGTGCCTGATGAGGAAATGCAAAAATACCTTTCTCGTGGGACATAATATTTGAGCAGTTTTGCTATTCTGATGCCAGAGGTAGGGTATTTATTTGCAACTGTATGCGGAAACCATTTCAAGAAATCTCATTAGTGCAGGGTTGTCATTGTCTTCTCGCCAAGCAATTAGGCGTTCGAGAGAAGCTCCCTTATCTTTGATTTTTAATACTTTGAGGCCTTTTTGGTAAGCTGGTATGGATTCTAGACTGGCTAAAAATATACCATAGCCTCGACGCACCATCTCCGCACATAACGGACTTTGCAAGATTTCCATATTTCTATGGGAACTGATCCCTGCATTTATTAGTAAGTTATTCATTTTGTCATCAAAACGTGTTCGCATATTCTGTGTAATCATCGGAAACCCCTCTTGAGAAATTTCCTTTAAATCTATTTCATCATAATGGGCGAGAGGATGTCCTGTGGGAACCATGGCGATTATTGGCACCGTCTTCCATGTCATAGTTTCAAATCCCGATAATCTTTGGTGTAGGGGGGGCGTGGTAAGAATACAGTCGATTTTATGGCGGCTTAAGTCATCTATCAATCTATATGACAAGGACTGATAGGCGTTCAGAGATATGTTGGGATGTTTCAAATTATAGTCATTTAGCAAATCAGGCAGTGACCCATGCACAAAGTCATCTGTGAAGCCTAGGGAGAATGACCCAAATTCACCCTGTTCTGTAAGTTGTGCAGTTCGTTTTGCTCGTTCTACGTCTTGCAATATGCGTTGGGCAGCAAGAAGGAAGGATTTACCTGCGGGTGTTAATCGGACGTTTTTCTTTTGCTCCCGATTTAATAGTACGACCCCTATGTCTTCTTCTAATGATTTAATGGCGTGACTCAGCGGTGGTTGCGTCATGCATAATATTTCTGCGGCACGTCTGAAGTTGAGTGTCCCAGCAACGGTGACGAATGCTTTTAATTGTTGAATTTTCATGATTTTATAATACATTTTTTGTATCAATAGTACATTAAAAAAGAATTTGAGGATTAATAAGGTTTCTGCGATAATTCAAATTCATTCTAAAGGCGATCTTCTTGGAAGCTAACATATGTCAAGTCCAAGAGGTCAGGTCGCAGAAATAATCTGAGAGTCTGAATGTTTGGTGCGATATGTGGTCTCGCTTCAATTATGTCTGTCTTAAGGGGAGCTCCTCTGGATCGTGTTTGGCTTTGGTGCTATGGTGTACGGTTTTAAAGAAGTGGGTACCATGATGGAAAACAAAATTTGAACAATTATAAATGTTAGCGGTGAAGGAACTTAAAATGACGACCAAAAGAAAAGTTATATTAACCTGCGCGGTTACAGGGAATGCTCCTGTAAACCCGAAATATCCATATCAGTACCCTATCACGCCTGAACAAATATGTAATACCGTGGTTGAGGCAGCTAATGCAGGCGCTTCTATTGCTCACATCCATGTAAGAGATCCAGAAACGGGTGAGGGCTCTAGCGATGTGGAGCTATTCCGCGAAACCGTCGCCCGAATTCGTGATACAGGCACTAATATTGTTCTTAACCTTACGGCTGGTATGGGGGCTGTTTTCTTGCCTGATCCAGACAATGAAGCGATCGGCTTACCTGAAAGTGACATGCAAAGTGCGGCTGATCGCATGGCACATGTGAAGGACTGTTTGCCAGAAATTGCCTCTCTCGACATTACAACTGGCAATCAGGAAGAAGGCCCATTTGAGTTTGTTTATCTTAACAGCACAAGAACCCTGCGCAAGATGGCTAAGTTATTTCAAGAATATGGCGTTAAGCCAGAGCTAGAAGCTTTCCAAGCTGGTGATGTCCTGTTTGGTAACCAATTAATTGAAGAAGGTTTGATTGATGGTATTCCCATGTTTCAATTTGTGCTGGGTGTTAAATGGGCCTCTCCGGCCACGCCAGAAACGATGATGTACCTCCGTAGCCTGTTGCCGCAAAATAAGAACGTTGAGTGGTGTAGTTTTGGTATTGGGCGCAATCAAATGCCAATGGCTGCACAGTCCACGTTGCTTGGTGGTAATGTCCGGGTAGGATTGGAAGATAACCTTTATATGGAGCGTGGTGTCTTCGCCACAAATGGTCAATTAGTTGAACGAGGATGTAGTATCATAGAAAACCTTGGGAACTCAGTTGCCACACCCGATGAGACTCGTGAAATTCTTGGCCTTAAGAAAATGGTGTAGGGATGAGTATTAGTAATAAATCACAAAGGGTAATTGTAACGGCTGGCGGATCAGGTATTGGACGTGCCATTGCGGAATGTTTTCACGAGCAAGGGGCGCAAGTCTTTATCTGTGATATAAGTGCAGAGGCTATTGCTGATGTTACTAGTGACAATGAGAATATTCACGGCAAGGTGGCCGATGTTAGTGAGCCCAAAGAGGTTGAAGCTTTTATTAAAGCAGCTGTGGATCATATGGACGGTGTAGATGTCTTGGTTAATAATGCTGGTATTGGTGGCCCCCGTGCTCTTGTGGAGGATACCGATTATGATGAATGGGACATGACGATGCGGGTTAATCTGAGCGGGATGTTTTATTGTATAAAAAATGTCGTGCCCCAGATGAAGGCTCAAGGGTCTGGTTGCATTATCAATATCTCTACAGGGTCCACACGAACTGGGCTGCCGAATAGGTTAGCCTATGTTGCCTCTAAGGAGGGTGTTAACGGAATCACTCATACGATTGCTCGCGAGGTAGGCCCATTTAATATCCGGTGTAATGCGATCTTACCGGGAGCAGTAAAAGGACCGCGCGGCGATCATATCTTTGCGGGTGTTGCGAATAGCAAGGGTATATCAGTGGATGAGGCCAAATCAGAGTGTTTGAAATATGTCTCAATGCGCACAGACGTGGCGCCGACTGAAATTGGTGATATGGCCGTTTTTCTTGCCTCAGATAAAGCGAAACATGTTTCAGGACAGTTTATCGGCGTTTGCGGAAATGTTGAGTGGGAAGAATAAGAGTTTAAACCACAGAAATAATGTTAAACTGAGATGCTGCATATACTAGGTCATTTGATGAATCATGATACCCATCTGGAGTGATTTAGTATTTCTAGTGATAAGCTAGTCCTATATTTTCTGTAAAGTTAGGGCGTCAAAATTAATATTTGGATTGAAATATGAATAAGATAGCTAAAGCCAAAGCTTTGCAAGCAACAGAGGCTGATATTGAAACTTTAGGTCTTCTTGAAAAGAAGATTTTATGGCTGGCAAGCTACATGATCCATCATGCCAATCATGAGCGGCCTTCGCGTGATGGTCTTAAGGTAGGTGGTCATCAGGCATCAAGTGCTTCCTGTGCATCTATCCTGACAGCGCTGTATTTTCATGCCATGAGGCCTGAAGACAGGATCGCGGTTAAACCCCACGCTTCTCCCATCATGCACTCCATTATGCACCTTATGGGGCGTCAGCCGCTTGATAAATTGCAAAATTTTAGGAGCTTTGGAGGTGTGCAATCCTATCCCTCCATCACCAAGGACACCACCGATGTGGATTTCTCTACTGGCTCCGTAGGTATGGGCGTTGCTGCGACTCTATTCAATTCATTGACACAAGACTATATGGTTGATCATGGGTTTCAGGATGCTGGCTCTATGGGCCGAATGATTACCCTTGCTGGCGATGCGGAATTTGATGAGGGTAATATCTTTGAAGGCCTACTAGAGGGCTGGAAACATCAGGTACGAAACCTGTGGTGGGTGATTGATTATAATCGCCAAAGCCTTGATGGTTGTGTGGATGATGCCTTGTTTGGGCGGATCAGCGGGGTATTTAATAGCCTTGGCTGGGAAGTTTCCCCATTGAAATACGGTAAAAAGTTGCTTGCCGCACAGAATGGCCCTGCAGGCGAAGCTATCCTCAACTTTATTGATAGCTGTCCGAACCAACTTTACTCAGCTCTTACTTTTCAGGGCGGTGCGGAGTGGCGTAACCATCTGAAACTTGAGTTGTCAGGAACTAGCGGCATCAAGGAATTCCTTGATAGCCATGATGATATGAGTCTTGCAGACGTGATGACCAACTTAGGCGGTCATGATTTAGAAACCCTGACAGAAGCCTTTAGTGCGGCTGACAACGAACAACCCCACTGTTTCATTGCCTACACGGTCAAGGGTAAAGGGCTACCCCTAGCAGGACATAAAGACAATCATGCGGGCATGATGAGTCCTGGGCAGATGAAAGCATTTCAAGAAAGCCAGGGCGTTCCGCTTGGGGCTGAATGGGATAAATTTGGTGGCATGGAAGAGGAGAATAAAAAACTCCAACATTTCATAGATAACTGCGCCTATCAAAAGCGCAAAGAAATTACATCAGCAGCAAAGGTTAGTATCCCACATATTCCGGCACCCAAGGATGAAAAGCTCTCCACACAGGAAGGCTTTGGTAAGATTATGTTCGATTTAGGCAAGAGCGATACAGATTTTGCGGACCGTATTATCACTACCAGCCCTGATGTGACGTCTTCTACCAATCTAGGGCCTTGGGTCAATCGTCGTAAACTTTATGCCCATGAGAAGATCACAGATGTTTTCAAGGACAAGCATATTCCAAGCACACAAATTTGGCGCAAAGAGCCCAGTGGTCAACATCTGGAGCTGGGCATTGCGGAGAATAACCTCTTTTCCTTGCTAGGGCAGTTGGGATTAACATATCGCAACTTTGGCGAAAGACTCTTCCCTGTGGGCACACTCTATGACCCCTTTATTGCGCGTGGTCTAGATGCCTTGAATTATGGGGTCTATCAGGGTGCGCGCTTTATGCTCATCGGCACGCCGTCTGGTGTTACGCTAGGGCCGGAGGGCGGTGCGCATCAATCCATCGGCACCCCCTTAATTGGCATGTCTCAGCCCAACATGATTTCGGTTGAGCCGGCTTATAACGATGAATTAGCTATTCTTATGGAATGGGCCTTTGATCATCTGCAACAGGAGGATGGTGCATCAGTTTATTTCCGCCTGTCATCCCGAAAATTGGAGCAGCTACCACGCACACTCAGTGCTGAAGATCAAGAGAACATCATTAAAGGTGCTTATTGGTTGCGCCCGCCCAGCCCCTCCACATGTAAGGTCATTGCGTATGCTGGTGCTATAGCACCAGAGGTGATGCGTGCAGTCCAAGAATTACTAAATGACAACAAGGACATAGCGGTTCTTGCCATTACTTCATCGGATAGATTATATAAAGACTGGTCCACGGCTAGACGTAAAAGTAGGATAGAAAAAGACCCTCAAACATCACATGTGGAAAAGCTGGTGAACGCGCTGGCGAGGGATTGTGAAATTGTCACAGTGTGTGATGCGCATCCCCTCAGTTTGTCATGGATCGGTAGCGTTCAGGGTAATCCTGTTGTACCGCTCGGTGTGGAAGCATTTGGTCAAACAGGCGACCTTCCAGACCTTTATGAACATTTTATGATCGATAGCGCTGCGATCGTTGCTGCACACGGCAGATTGGAGAGATGAAGGACAAACTGTCTCCGTAAGAAGATGCATCGCGCCGAGAGAGTGAACTTTCCTAAATAGCGAATATGAACTATTAAAAGGTTACAAAGATGAATGCTCAAATTTTATCCTATAAAGGCATCACTCCTAAAGTTGCTGACAATGTATATATTGCTCCAGGAGTATATCTTATTGGCGATGTTCATTTAGCTGAAGGAAGTAGTGTGTGGTTTGGTAGCGTGCTACGTGGCGATGATGTGAAAATAAGGATAGGTGCTCGCAGTAACATTCAAGATGGAACTATTGTCCACGGTGATGAAGGGGAAGTTCTCATAGGAGAGGACGTTACGATAGGGCATAGAGTAGTTCTTCATGGCTGTACTATAGAAGATCGCGCATTGATTGGTATGGGGGCTGTTGTTTTAGATGGAGCAGTGGTCGAAACTGGCGCGATGGTAGCAGCTGGTGCTGTGGTCTCCCCTAGAAAAATTGTAAGTGCTGGCACTCTATGGGCTGGATGCCCAGCCAAGCAGATTAAAGACATTAATACACCCGAGATGAAAGCAATGTTTTTAGAAAGCTCTAAACATTATCAACAACATGCAGCAACCTACTCTGTGGGAGATTAGTATTGAGTGATACTTTTCTAAAGCCGTATTTTTCTTAACTAAGATAACCTAAGTGAGTAATTGATATGAAAATGATTATCGAACAGCATCCTTTTAAACTTAAATCTCCATTTTCCATCACGGGTTATACCTTTACAGACTCTAGAACCATTCGTGTAACCCTTGAGGATGAAGGCCATGTTGGACGTGGTGAAGCAAACGGTATTTATTACAGGAATGAGACTGAAAGCTCAATGAGCGCTCAGTTAGGTGCGGTTGAAGATGCGGTCGTTTTGGGTGCTACTTGCGATGAAATTCAGAGTTTATTGCCGCTGGGAGGCGCTCGTAATGCCTTAGACTGCGCAATGTGGGATTTAACAGCCAAACGCAACAATTTCTCAATATGGGAACTTCTTAAAATAAAGCCTAAGCCGCTCGCTACTGTTGCAACATTGGGTATTAGTAGCCCCAACGCTATGGCGGAGGTCGCGCGGCAGTATTCCAAATATAAAAATTTAAAGATTAAACTTAATAACGATGGGCCTATAGAGCGGCTAGAAGCTATCCGTGCGGCAAGGCCAGATGCGAATATTATTATTGATGTTAATCAGGGTTGGACATTTAATGAGCTGAAGGAATATACGCCAGCAGCCCTTAAGCTTGACATCGCGATGATCGAGCAACCATTGCCTCGCGGAGCCGATGATGAACTAGAGGGCTATAAATCAATTATTCCACTTGGGGCGGACGAGTCTTGTCTTGACGCTAGTGAGTATGAGGTGGCAGCCCGACGGTATGATGTTATCAATATCAAGCTGGATAAATGCGGAGGCCTTACAGAGGGCATGAAGATGGTTAAATTAGCTCAACGCGATGGCAAGGGGCTAATGGTTGGTAATATGTCGGGTTCATCACTTGGTATGGCACCAGCATTTGTCGTCGGTCAGTTTTGTCAATTCATTGACATTGATGGTCCAATCTTATTGAAACAGGATATTGAAAATGGGCTGCACTACGGCGATGGTGGCTTAGTCGGCATTCCCAGTCAGAAGTTATGGGGCTGATGCTCTTTTAGGAAAACTACACTCAGAATTTCCGATATCTAACATTGTCTAAACAATCAGGCGCTGGAATAAAGGAATAAGAAGTGACACTTAATTTATCGTGTTTTGGTCAGAAGTTTGCTGGCCGCACAGGCATCGTCTCCTTGATGGATGATCTTGGCTCCGCGCTTAGTGAAAACCCTGACCTGATTTTTATGGGGGGTGGTAATCCAGCACGCATTCCTGTCCTGGAACGGGTCTTTGAAGAAAAACTGCAAGATATTGTCAGTGACCACGACAAACGTCACAATATGCTGGGCATTTATGCATCCCCCAAGGGTGATAGCGGCTTTAGAGCGATGCTGGCAGAGTATTTATCGAGCACCTTTGGCTGGAAGGTAACCCGTAACAATATTGCCATCTCAAACGGTAGCCAGTCGGCTTTCTTTGGCCTCTACAACATGTTCGCGGGTGAGATGGAAGACGGCAGAAGCGGCACTATTCACCTGCCCTTATCACCTGAATATATCGGCTATAAAGACACGACCCTCTTGAGAGATTCGTTCACGGCAACGAAGCCCACGATTGAGCATCTAGATGACCATTTATTTAAATATAGGGTCGACTTTGAGAAGCTTGAGATACCTGACACGACGTCCCTAATGTGCGTTAGTAGACCAACCAACCCAACTGGGAACGTGCTAACGGATAATGAACTTATCAAGCTCAGTGCAATTGCCGCTGAAAAAGAAGTGCCTTTCATTATTGATGGGGCTTACGGCTTGCCTTTTCCGTCTATTATTTTTAATGATGCCAAACCCTTCTGGGACACCAACACCATCCTTGTGCTGAGCCTATCCAAGATCGGCCTTCCAGGGGTGCGTACAGGCATTATCGTGGCATCTGAAGAGCTCATTGAGGCATACAGTAATGTGAACACAGTACTGTCTCTCGCGAGCTCTACAGTAGGGCCCGCGATCGGTAGAGAATTACTCGCAAACGATAAGCTTGAAGATCTATCACTTAACCATATCCAGCCCTTCTACAAAGACAGAGCAACCGCTACTGTCAAAGCCTTTGATCAAGCACTAGAGGGCTTGCCCTACCACATTCACAAGCCCGAGGGGGCGATATTCCTGTGGCTGTGGTTTGAAGGGCTGCCGATCAGCTGTAAGGAGCTCTACAAGCGTTTAAAAGACCGCGGTGTCCTAATAGTACCCGGCGAAGACTTTTTTGTGGGTGTGGATGAAAGTTGGCCTCACACGCACGAGTGCATTCGTGTGTCTTATGCCCAAGACAGCGCTGTTGTCATGCAAGGCGTTGATATCATCGCACAAGAGATCAGGGCGGCTTACGGATAGTGACGTTGTGGCTTTTCTTAAGTGAATTAAGCAAGGCCGAGCAGGACTATTAACGGTCGATATACCGTGTTTATCAGAAAATTTAAGTCGAGATTGGCTCTAACATATTTGTTGATTATGTGCGTTTATTTTCTGCATTATCTGAGAGTTCTATTGCTTTTTTCTTAAATTCATCAGTAAGTGGTGCGGAGCACCTCTTAATCATATCAAAATGAACCGATGTTGCCTCCATAGTGGCACTCAGAGCGTTGTCCTCAAGGTTATACATCTCGTAACGACTAACATAAGATGAATTTCCTATGGAGCTTATGCAGGCCTTAATTATGAGTAAATCCCCAGCTTTTGCTCGCCCTGCACGCTCTTCACATTCGGTGACGCTCTCAACTTCAATGAGTGATGCATCCACTGGCGCGTCCCCGCCACCCGTTAAAATAATCATCAGAATAATTTCATTTATCATATCAAATCCCTCTTAAAAATAGCCAATGCGTACAGTATACAACAGTTTCTCCCCCCACACGGAAAGTAATAGACCCTGACCACCGTATGGACAGAGTGCTCAGCCAGCAAAGTAAATGATCCAATGAGCAAGCGCAGCCGTATAGATAAATAACGCACCAAAGTGCATAGTTTATTTGTGAGGATTATTATGTTTGATTTTGTAGTAACAAACTTGTTGTCGCCCTTCTCTCTAATATTGGCGAGCCTATGGGGCATCAGTGTCCTCATTAAGAACGTCTCTTTTATCGATGGCTTTTGGCCGTTAGGTTTTGTGCTCTTATCTTGGTTTACGGTCTCTGAGGTAGGCCTTCACGGCACAGCACAACAAGTGATCCTTGCTCTGGTGACCATATGGGGACTACGCCTCTCCTATTATCTATTCACGCGCTATACACGCGACGGCGAGGACAAGCGCTATGTTGCCCTGATGCATGGACGCGAAGGCCTTGCCCGTCATGCCTATAGCTTCATCGTTATTTTCGGACTGCAAGGCTTGCTTATGATGCTGATCAACACCCCTGTGATAGACACGCTTCTTGTTGGCAACTCTGGCCTCACACCCGTTAGCTACGCGGGCATAGCAGTGTTCGTAGTAGGTTTCTATTTTGAGGTGGTTGGCGACCTGCAACTTAAAAAGTTTAAGGCCGCTCCCGAGAGTAATGGCAAGGTTTTGAACACTGGATTGTGGCGCTATACACGCCATCCTAACTATTTTGGAGATGCCTGTGTGTGGTGGGGTCTATGGCTTATCAGTGCCAACCTTACCTATATTTTTGCCCCTATCATCATGACGTTACTTCTAGCTAAAGGCTCGGGTGTGCCGATCTTGGAGCGCACCCTCAAAGAAAGCCGCGAAGGCTATAAAGGCTATATTGAAAGCACCAGTGCCTTTATCCCCTGGACACCTAAGGGATAAGACATGAGATATCTGTGATCATATTTTACTAGATAATGGACAGTATCGAATTGACCACATAAGGAATATTAGTGAACGTAAGCCCCGCAACGTTAATGCGGCCATCACTAGGCATATAAATAGAATAGTCATTCCGAAGCTGAAGCACTTGTGCCTCACTAAGGTTCAAAATGGAGAACATTCCAGCCTGATCTCCAACTCTAGTGACATCATCTCCAATGCCATTTTCACTAAGGGCTGTGGCAAAACTAGTGCGCAGCCCAACCACCCGACTGCGCATCGCTTCAAGCTCATTTCGCCATTCCTCACACAGGACATCGCTTTCCATCACAGTTGTCACAAGTGCAGCACCATGCGCAGGGGGCATGGAATAGCTCTGACGCGCTATTTTGCATAAGTGCGTTGTCAAAGCAGGCGCACTATCGCTACGTGGACCTTTAACAATTATTGCTCCAGTACGCTCACGGTATAAGCCGAAGTTTTTAGAGCATGAGTAGGTCAAAAAGGCTTCTGGGATTTCTTCAAAAATCTGACGTGTCAATCCTGCATCCGTGTCTAGGCCTTCAGCGAAGCCTTGATAGGCCATATCAACAAACGGCACCAAACCTTGCTCTTTCAAGAAAGCAATTAGGGTTGATTGATCCTGTGCTGGAATATCTGCTCCTGTTGGATTATGACAACAGCCGTGTAACAGCACGATATCACCAGCCTTGACTGCCCTTAGAGAGGCAATCATTGCTTCCAAATCAATAGATGACGTGGCTTTATTGTAATAATCATAGGTCTCATATCCAAGACCAGATGCTGTGATGATCGGGATATGATTTGCCCACGTTGGGTTACTGACCCATACTTTTGCCTCAGGTGAAATACCTGAGATAAGTTCAAAGCCTAGCCTAAGAGCCCCGCAGCCACCTGGTGTTTGCACAGCACCAAGCTGGTCAGAGTATGTCTTTGCTATTTCAGACCCAAGCGCCAATTTTGCAATGCTATTGGTAAAACCTGCCCAACCAGCAGGCGAAACATAAACTTTACTGCCCTCAGTGTCACATAAATGCTGATACGCCTTCTGCACTGCTTCCATAATAACAGTTTGGCCAGCGTCATTTTTATAAACGCCAACACCAAGATCAACTTTTTGAGGGTTAGTATCTGCCTTAAACAGCGTTGATAATCCAAGAATTGGATCAGCAGGAAGAGGCTTTAAATTTGTGAACATATACCGATCTCACCCATCATTATTATTCTATTTATATTGGACAACCTTCTGGTCAATAGTACCGAAGATGCTGTCACCATTTTCATCGTGCATTTCAATTCGGACTCTATCTCCAAACTGCATAAACGGTGTTTGAGGTGCACCGTGATTGATTGTTTCAATCATTCGTATTTCTGCAATACAGCTATAACCAAGTCCACCATCACAAACTGGGCGACCTGGAGTGCCGTCCGCATCTTTGTTTGAAACAGTACCACTGCCTACAATTGCGCCAGCACCAAGTGGTCGAGTTTTAGCTGCATGTGCTACAATCGTTGGGAAATCAAATGTCATATCATCACCAGCGTTTGCACAGCCGAAAGCTTCACCGTTATAGGACAATAAAAGAGGCAAGTTAAGCTTTTTACCGTTCCAAGCTTCACCAAGCTCGTCAGGTGTTACGCAAACAGGACTGAAAGCACTTGAAGGTTTGCTCTGGAAAAAACCAAACCCTTTAGCAAGTTCACCCGGGATAAGGCCGCGCAGTGACACATCGTTCACAAGCATTATGAGGCGGATTTCTTTCTCAGCCTCTTCAGCACTTGCTCCCATGGCAACATCCCCCGTAATAACTGCCACCTCACCTTCCATGTCGATACCATACGCTGTGTCAGCGACTAAAATATCGTCACGGGGTCCTAAAAAAGCGTCGGAGCCACCTTGATACATAAGTGGATCAGTCCAGAAAGTTTCAGGCATTTCTGCATTACGGGCTTTTCGTACTAGTTCAACATGATTTACATAAGCAGAGCCATCAGCCCACTGAAAAGCACGAGGAAGTGGAGAACTACACAGAGATTGATCAAAAACCTCACCGTCTCCAGTATTCACACGAGTATATAGCTCTTCAAGGGCGGGCTTAATTTCATCCCAATCATCAAGAGCGGCCTGAAGTGTAATATCTGCATCTAAATAACGAGATAGATCCGTTGAAACAACGACTAGCTTTCCATCTCGGCCATTTTTTAAGCTTGCTAGTTTCATGAATTTTCTCCGAACTCTCTCTCATGTATCCAAGCAGCGTGCCGTGGAGCTTTCTTAGTTTTTGACCATTCTTCTATCATGGCAGGCGCAACCTCATTCAAGCGTTCCAGATCGCCAGGTTTGGCAATATTTGCCGCGAGCTCTAATCTATGCCCATTAGGATCAAAGAAATAGATTGATTTGAATATACCGTGGTTTGTTGGACCAAGGACATCAATGCCTTGGCTTTCCAGCTCTGCCTTAGCCGCGATAAGGGCATCTAAATCAGCCACTTGAAAAGCAATATGCTGAACCCAGTTAGGCGTGTTTTCATCACGACCCATTTCTGGCTTCGTGGGCAGTTCAAAAAACGCTAAAACATTACCCATTCCCGCGTCCAAAAATATATGCATATAAGGATCAGGTTCTTTGGTAGATGGGACGAGGTCCTCAGCAATTGCTAAGACCAAATCCATGTTCATTGCAGCTTTATACCACTCAACAGTTTCTTTTGCGTCATTGCAGCGATAGGCCACATGGTGAATTTTCTCAATTTTCATAGCCTATACTCCCTTATGCGGTTTCGCCGACAACACCGCGATTAACCTGGTCACGCTCGATGCTTTCGAACAAAGCTTTAAAGTTACCTTCACCAAATCCATCATCATCTTTGCGTTGAATGAACTCAAAGAACACTGGACCGAGCTGTGTTTCCGAGAAAATCTGAAGGAGTAAGCGAGGTGTGTCACCTTCGGTAGTGCCATCTAACAATAATCCACGTGACTGGAGCTCATCCACAGGCTCGCCGTGCCCCGGAAGCCTGTTTTCCAGCATCTCGTAATATGTTTCTGGAGGCGCTGTCATAAAGGGTAATCCAGCTTCTTTTAGTTTGTCCCAGCACGCGTAAATATCATCACAGGCAAACGCAATATGTTGAATACCCTCACCATTATATTGCATGAGAAATTCTTCAATTTGACCACCTGATCCATGTGCTTCTTCATTTAGTGGGATACGAATTTTTCCGTCTGGGGCCGTCATAGCTTTGGAGAGAAGACCCGTATACTCGCCCTTAATGTCAAAATAACGAATTTCACGGAAGTTAAAGATGTTTTCATAATAAGTGGCCCAGTAATCCATGCGTCCGCGGTATACATTATGCGTTAGGTGATCAAGAGTATGGAACCCAAACCCTTCAGGGTGTTTATCTGCACCGTCCAACCAATTAAAATCAATATCATAAATCGTATTATCGCCTTCATAGCGATCAATCATGTAGAGCGTTGAGCCGCCAATACCAGATATAGCTGGTAGATTAAGTTCCATTGGACCTGTCTTTACATCAACTGGCTGCGCGCCCATCTCTATGGCACGGTTATAGGCAGCGACACTGTCTTTTACTCTAAAGGCCATGCCACATGCTGATGGGCCGTGTTCTTGAGCGTAATAATAGGCTGGGCAATTTTTCTCATAATTGGTAAGAAAATTGATATCCCCTTGCCGCCAAAGACTAACATCCTTTGATTTGTGATCAGCAACATGGGTAAAGCCCATTGCAACAAAAACTGGTTCCAATATCCCTTTTTCGGTCGCTGTAAATTCTACAAATTCATAGCCATTTAATCCCATCGGGTTTTCAAACAAATCAGCCACTTTAATCTCCTGTTTTTTGACAATTATTTAAGCGCATTATGACTAATATTTTTGGGTATTTTGTTCTAATTTCTGATAAATTATGATATATTTGAACATTTTGTTTCATGTATGGTAACATTTTGAACTTTATGCTAAAATATTAGGTGAAGAATATATGGCGCTAAAATACTGATAATGTCGTGCTTTATTATTTTGTAAACTGAGCTGAAGATGATCTAACTTAGTCATATACTTAAATATTATGGAATTATTGCCCATGAAACTTCTAAAATCTGACAAAATAATCCTTAAAATGCTTCAGGCTGATCTACTCATCAGCCAAGCAGATTTGGCTGAGCATGCTGGTATGTCCCGCTCATCTTGCTGGCGCAGGGTAAAAGAGTTTGAGGATGGGGGGGTAATTAGTGCTCGTGTGGCGCTCTTAGACCCAAAGAAATTAGGTTTTCAAATAACTGTGATGCTGTCAGTTTCTATGAAAGAACATACCGATGAGAATAGGTTAGGGTTCGAGCAACACGTAGAGAACTTACCACAAGTTATGGAGTGTTACTCGGTTTCAGGAGATTGGGACTATATTCTTCAAGTGGTGGCTAAAGATATGGACGAATATAACGACTTTTTGAATGAGAAAATCTTACAGCATAAAGCCACGCGAACAGCAAGTTCCAGCTTCACATTACGTTGCGTTAAATACTCAACTAGCCTTCCGGTGAGCGTGTAAATTGAATTGGAACTTGGCGATTAGGTTGAAACATTGATATCACTATCTAGCATGGAGCCATCAACCATCATCTCCACATATGTTCTGTCCTTGAGTTGGGGTATTAGGGCATTAGGACATTAGGGATTGATGTATTAGAGATCACCTCTTGTGGGACTTTCAATGTAACTTTGTGAAGTTCGAATATCTCCAGTATAGTATTTTCTTACGATAATTTAGCATTCACTTATTATAAGGATGGCCGCCATTCAGATTGTGCTTCTGATCGATGTTTTTAGCTCAGTTAAGGTAACCTCAGCCGGGTCAAGCATGCACGATCATATAGTTATCTATTTCACTAATGACTGTCTCATAGCCTGCAAGAGATAATGTTTTCCCTGTTATTGAATTTAAAATTCCCTGCTAATTTTTAGGGAATATACCTCAAGATTAGCTCAAAGCCAGGCATAGCAGTGGGTTTGGTGGGGTAGTGTCGCCGTAAAATGTGATAATTCCCTGTATTTACCCTGTTTATCAGGGAATTTGAGCAGAGACTGGCTCTAGAGTGACTGCTGTCACTACCATCAAGTTTCCCACATAGATTCTCTGAGAGACTTGATTTTATAATTTCAACTTCAATCCAACACCAAAATCATAGTCATCGTGGTGTTTGGCTATGATAGATAATCTCTTTGAAAGTTCATAGTCTAACTGAAGGCTATATTCATTATCAGTATTCCAATCCCAGTTGAACTTAGTGCGCTCTAGTAGTTGTATGCTACTTCCAATGCCAAACTGAGCGTGCCCATTGGTATCAAGGCGAACCTCGCTCTCAATTAACATTGGTAACACATAGGAAATACCCACATAGCCAACGGTTTCTTCTGGGCCTAGAGACTTTTCATGTTCGACGCCAACAAAGGCCTCTGTGAAACGATTAATGAAATATTCACCACGCGCTTCAATTTCATAATTTTTATCATAATCACCTTCCCATTCAACCTCAAAGCTATAGCGATTGTTGACCATCCAAAGACGGCCTTCATGCTGGTTGGATGATGCGGTCAAATCTGCAAACTTGAACCATTGAGTGTCTGGTGAGAGGCTACGCACTGTCTTATCATCAAAACGGCTCGAGTTTTGGTAGGATATCACCCGCGCCATGCCCGATTTCATGTGATAAAGATTGTGGCAGTGGAATATCCAATCTGCTTCTTCGTTTGCNGCGAACTCAATCGTCACGCTGCTCATCGGGGACAGGTCAATAGTATGCTTGAGAGGGCTGTAATCACCCTGACCATTAAGAACGCGAAAGAAATGCCCATGTAGGTGCAGTGGATGGCTCATCATAGTGTCATTTTTAAAGATAAACTGTACCCGCTCACCCTTCTTGATAATAATCCGATCAGCCTCGGACATGGTTTTATTATTAAAGCTCCAAATATAACGCTCCATGTTACCCGTCAGGTTTAAATGCACCTTTCGAAGTGGCAAATCAGCATCATAGGTGGTTGGTGTAGGGGATCGCAGGGCCGAATAATTTGTCATGTGCTTGAGTGGCGCTACATCCATAGGCATATCCATGCCCATAACATCATGGTCCATATCCATAGTGTCGTGGTCCATGCTCATATCCATAGGGTCTTCGTCTCGTGGCATATCCATGGTCATTGCACCATCGCCCATGTCCATATCCATTTTCATCGGCGCGAAGGGGTTAGGCTTTGGCATATCTGGTGCATTATGGCGCATGCCTTCACCTAGATAAGCTGAGGCATAGCCAGAGCCATCAACCGAGGTCGCACGCAGTTCATATGCACCACTATCTGGGATGGTAACAAGCACATCATAGGTTTCTGCGATCGCCATTTGTAGGCGCTGCACCTTAAGAGGCTCAACATCAACACCATCAGCTGAGACGATTGTCATTGGACCACCGGAGAACTCGATGTTGAAGTAACTGCTGGCTGCAGCGTTAATCATCCGCACACGGACCGTCTCACCGGGTTTAGCATTTAGCAGCTGATGGTTTACATCGCCGTTGGCCAGAAATGCATCGTAAGCAACATCGGATAAATCCATAGGAGCCATGCGACTAAAAGCATCACTTAAGCGTTTTTTAATTGCGGATGTACCGTTGGCTACTACTTTATCCCAGCTTTGGACAGTACCTTTTTTGAGGGCATAATAGTCCCCATCGCGCTTTAGGTTGCGGAGAATGTTATCTGGGTCATCGTCAGTCCAGTCTGACCAAACGAGTATTTTATCTTGTGTATGGGACATCTGCATTTTGGGGAGAAGACGAATGGGGCCATAAAGACCGCGCTCCTCCTGTAGACCAGTATGTGAGTGATACCAAAAGGTTCCTGTGTGGGTAATGTCAAAGCGAAAAGTAAAGCTCCCACCTGCGGGGATGGGCTTAGTGTTGAGGAATGGTACGCCGTCTTGGTCCGGCGGCAATAATATACCGTGCCAGTGCACAGAAGTTTCAACATCCATCTTGTTGTTAAAGGTAACCTCGAGAGTGTCGCCCAACCGTGCTTCAATGAGCGGTGCAGGCAAGCTTCCCCCAATGGTCATGGCTTTTATATTCTTACCGGTTTTATTGATAATGGTATGTGCGATGTCGAAGGTATATTTAACATCGTCTGCCCGAGCTTGCAATGAAGCCACTATTACACATAGAAAAATGAAGAGATATTTCATGGATAATCCATATATCAATTATTGTTTAAAGTTCTCTACCTATCAGCTCAACCAACAAGCCCGCGTAACGACCTAAAGTCAACGCTAATTATAATTAGTCAGCCACTACGGCACAATTAAACATTTGAGGTTATCTACCTCTGTTCTTGGCCATGCACACTTACCTGAGGTTTACTGCCATTGTTGAGCATTTAGAAGCTGAGGTGACACATCAGTTAGCTTTAGTGAATGCTAGTGAGATTGCTGAGTGAGTTAATGGTCCTAACTTATGCCTCACATAGAGAGGCACTGTAGGGGATTTTGTAGGGACTTCTACGTACATTCCTGTCTTCTCATGTCTCCCTAAGTGCTGTTAATGCTAGGAAAACTGAGGCTATACCTCGTATTATATTTCGGTGACATCGAAGAAGTCGCTGGTTCGAGTCCAGTACCGACTACCATCAAGTCTCCCCCCTCATACGGTTTCTGCTAACATGAATTTGATCTCTGTTTTAGATGGTCACAGCTCTCGCTCTCCATTGTGGCTGTGGCGCGTAATTAAGAGCTAAGTCAACGTAACTTGAACTTGGTGGAGTAAAACGAAAATGTTGTTTGCAGTATTGGGCAAATAATGCCATTGAGTTGGTGAACTCCGAATTGTCACGCTTTTATTGCTTTCCTTATGTTGTGAGTTCTATAGGGAACTTACGATCGGAACTGTCTATCTCTAGATATACTATGGCTGACAGCGCCGCCTAATATGCCGCTAAAGGAATAAGGATATGACTCTCAAATTATCACGCTTTGGTCAGAAATTTTCTGGTCGTACGGGCATCGTCTCACTGATGGATGATCTGGGATCTGCGCTCAACGAAAATCCTGATATGCTCTTTATGGGAGGCGGTAATCCTGCACGCATTCCCATAGTGGAAAGCGTTTTTGAAGAAAAATTGCAAGATATTGTTAATGACCATGATAAACGTCACAGTATGTTGGGCATCTATTCTTCCCCTAAGGGTGATAGTGGTTTTCGGGCACTGCTAGCAGAATACCTTAAGCGAACGTTTGGCTGGAATCTTACACGCAATAATATTGCAATCTCAAACGGTAGCCAGTCGGCTTTCTTTGGCCTCTACAACATGTTTGCAGGTGAAATGGACGATGGTGCCAACGGCACTATTCATCTGCCCTTGTCGCCTGAATATATAGGGTACCAAGACACAACTCTTTTGAGGGATGCCTTTACTGCGACGAAGCCGACGATTGAACATATTGATGACCACATGTTTAAATATAGGGTTGATTTTGAGGGGCTTGAAATACCCGATACAACATCCTTGATGTGTGTTTCTAGGCCCACTAACCCGACCGGTAACGTCCTAACGGATAATGAATTAGCCCAGCTGAGCAAAATAGCCGCTGACAAGGGTGTGCCTTTCATTATCGACGGTGCATACGGCCTGCCGTTTCCGTCCATCATTTTTAATGAAGCCAAACCATTTTGGAACGAAAACACCATTCTTGTGCTTAGTCTATCAAAGATAGGCCTGCCAGGCGTTAGAACAGGTATCATTGTGGCGTCAGAGGAAGTTGTTGAGGCATACAGTAATGTAAACACGGTTCTGTCCCTCGCAAGTTCGACAGTGGGGCCAGCAATAGGCAAAGAACTACTAGCAAATGATAAGCTTGAAGACCTTTCGCTTAATCACATTCAGCCCTTCTACAGAGACAGAGCAGGTGCAACGGTTGAAGCTTTTAATGTGGCCCTAAAGGGGTTGCCGTACCACATCCACAAGCCTGAGGGAGCGATCTTCTTGTGGCTATGGTTTGAAGGGCTGCCGATCACTTGTAAGGAACTATATAAGCGCCTGAAGGATCGCGGCGTTCTTATTGTGCCAGGTGAAGACTTCTTTGTTGGGTTGGATAAAAGCTGGGCTCACACACATGAGTGTATTCGTATATCCTATGCACAAGACAGCGAAGTTGTCATGCAAGGCGTCGAGATCATCGCGCAAGAGGTAAGAGCGGCTTACGAGTAGCCCCATTGCTGTTAACCAATATTTCTGTTTATAGTGTAGTTATATCTATCGGGGATGTTACGGGAAACAACAGGGGAATTTATGACAACCGACCAAGGTGCTCTACAGGGCACAAAAAACGCGTTTGATGATTGGCGGTCTATTGCGGCTGCCATTTTTATGGCTCTGGTGGGCTATACCGTGATGGTCAGTGTTCCAGTGCTCAGCACTGCTCTCGTTGATAAGGTTGGTTTTTCAGAAGTTGAAGTTGGCAGGATTTGGGGCAATGACATGCTCGGCCTTGCCATTGGCGCTGTTATTGCTGCGTTCACGGTGTCTCGTATTAACCGACGAACCCTTATTATGATTGGTGTTATAGTAGGCATTGCAGCAAATGCCCTGTGTATTTATATTGTAACCTATGAGGCAGTGATGCTGCTTCGTCTACTCGCGGGTATAGGTGCGGGTATTATCACGGGTGTTGCTGTCGCCACCTTAGGTGGTACATCAAGGCCAGTGATAGCCTTCAATCTGGAACTTCTCGGATTTGCAGCATCAACCTTTTTAGAACTGCGATACTTACCCAAACTTTCTATGAATGAAATTTATATATTCTTCATGATCTTGGCACTGCTTTGTGCGCTCCTCGCGCGCTTTGTTCCCGCTAGGCCNTCGAATGCCAAGGAGTTGGAGCAGCAAGAAAAGGGCGAAGACCATTTTCAGGATTGGCACGTGCCTAAATATATGCCGATATTATGCCTCGTCGCGGTCTGTTTTACCTATATCAATATCGGTGGATATTACACCTATATTGAACTGGCAGCACATGCAGACGGCATCGCTGATGAATGGGTTGCATTTGCACTTGAATGGTCAGCCGTGTTCGGAGTTATCGGTTGTGTGCTTGCCTATCTCGCGACCCGTTTTGGCCTGTTTAAACCCTTGTTTATATCACTGATTGCCATGGCAGCTGTTGTCATAATGCTGGGTGCTGGCATTACAAATACCAATATCATTATCAGTCTGTTTGGCTTCATGACGTTTTGGACATTTATAGATGTGTATCAAAGTGCAATGCTAGGACATATGGACCGCAGTGGATCCTTTGTTGCTTTGCTTCCTGCGGTGCAGGGGTTTGGGCAGTTTATTGGCCCCAACATCGGCGCGTCGGTGATAGGTGCGGGCCTTGGTTATGGTGCTATGTTTGTGGTTACAGGCAGCATGACCCTTGTCGCGTTCCTTATATATTTAGGTGTTATGNTGGTTATGCGCAGGCATAAGGCACCAAATTAANAGAGCGGGCCTTTTAGATAAAGTCACTTTTGAATATATNTGGGCATTGTCAGTTGGCTTAAGCTGATAGAGATAATAAATATTGACTAAATATAAAGAAATATTTGAATTCTGAGGTATACTGGAGTCTTGGCCTTTTGAGATGAAAATCATTCAGATCTATTCGGCCACGCCTATTGTTAAATTATCGGAAAGGGCACTTATTAATGGTTGATATGAAATCTAAAATGGAATCTTTTCAATGGAGCGATGCATATCTTACAGGCATTGATGCAGTTGATGAACAACATCATAATTTGATTAAGATTATTAACCGTTTAGGGGAGATGCTCGGTGATTCACGAATGTCCAAAGATGATATAGAGAAAGTGTTTGGCGAACTGCTTGAATATACCGATTATCATTTTCGGGATGAAGAATACTGTATGGAAGCGACTGGCGTTGATGTTCGTCACATTGAGCTGCACAAACAATCACACAGTGATTTTTTGGCTGAAGTAATCAGATANCATAAAAACACCTCATATTCTAAACCGGGGGAGAAAATTGGTCTGGTAAACTTTTTAATTCATTGGCTTGGTTTTCATATTCTGGGCACGGATCAAAATATGGCCCGCCAAATAAAAGCAATAGAGAGCGGTTTATCGCCTGCCGACGCGTATGANGCCGAAGAAAAAAACATGACAGCCTCAATGGAACCTCTCATTGTNGCTTTAAATGGTCTTTTCAATCAAGTTTCTGAGAGTAATAGAGAATTACAAATATTAAATGATCGCCTTGAAGAAAAAGTCTTGGAACGTACTAAAGAGTTGAACAAGGCAAATAAACTTCTAGAGGGCTTGGCTTTAACGGATGCACTAACAAATTTACCCAATCGGCGACACGCCGTAGAAATGCTCGACCTTCTTTGGGAAGAAGCAATAGCTTCTAAATCCTCCACATCTTGCATGATGATTGATGCAGACCATTTTAAAGAGGTAAATGANAATTACGGCCATGATGCTGGTGATNTGGTNCTGCAAGAGCTNGCAAGGTCTTTAAAAGGTGCTGTTCGTACGGATGATTTTGTTTCAAGATTAGGCGGTGACGAATTCTTTATTATTTGCCCCAAGACGGGGGAGGACGGTGTTTTACGAATTGCCGAGGAAATTCTTAAGACGGTTAATAAGCTGGTGGTATCCGCGGGCGGTGGCGAGTGGCAAGGGAGCGTGAGTTTAGGTGTTGCTACCCAAGTAGAGGGTATGAAAGACAGTAAGGCGTTACTAAAGGCTGCTGATAAGGCTCTGTATAAAGCAAAGCAAGCTGGTAAAAATTGCATTCGCGTTTATTGAGCTGGTATAATTTCATAGAGTTCGGGCATTCAAAATAGCATCGCTTCCTTTTGTTTTGATTATAGGTTAATGTTTGTACTAACCAAAAAGTGAGGTACCTGAGATGAGTAAAGCTAGAGCACGTGAGCGCAAGAAAAAGAGATTAGCCCAAGCACATGCGGCAAAGGGTATGCCTGAGACCCATGAGACAGGTGAAGATGCTACGCCAGCCGCTGTTGCAGAGCAAAACCAGAACGGGCGCAAATTTGACACACAGCAAAACAAGGGCGTCAATGCTGGGGGCGGGAAAAATATTCCTAACTTAGCAGCCTCTAGTCGCGGAGCCTCACGGTCTAGTTAAGCCCGCGATCACTGTTAAAGCGATTAAACACGAAAAGAGAACGCCAAATATATGGCGTTCTCTTTGTTTTAACTCCGGATAAACCTCTGATCAGGATTTCTTTCTGACCAAGGATGATCCGAACTCTCCTACAGACTTGGTTATTCTTTCCATTGATAGGCTAGCCATTAGCAATATAAGGGTGATGACAGCGAAGGTTAAAGTTGGCGGAGCCGCAGTTTCAATGGTCGTGCCCAAAAAGTCGAGTGCGGGTGTTTTGTCGATTGGGCCAGCATACCAGATCAGCATATATATAAATTCAAACGTACGTGATGTTGAGCTGAACTGCCCTAAGAATAAGGCTAGGGTTGGTATAAATAGGGCACCAACCAATAAGGCTATCGCTGATGTACCTTGACCCGTCACGGCGAAGTTAATGATCAACCCCGAGAAGACCAATAGCTGTATGGTGACAGCAGCAATCCAGCTGGTAAACAGACGCTGTGATTGACCAAATACGGTACTTTGCATCAAGCTTGTGGTGTCGTGGATCACATCGCGGCAACCAAGCTCACTATGGGCAAAAACCGCCCACATGCCAGCAATGGGCACAAGTACATGCAACATGCTCTCGGCTGGCAAGGTAAAGGGCAGGGCCAGTATGAGCGCTAGTCCGCCGTACCAAATCCAACCTCGTGCACGCATTATAAAGCGCAGTTCACCCAGCAACAGTTGTAAAATACCTAGGGCATTTTCACTCTGAGCTAGAGGCGGCAGTGTAGTTGGAATATTGATTGGCGCTGTTTCAATTTGTGGCTTTTTCTTACGCTTAAACGGGTTAGGCACTTTGAAGCCTTTCCGTTGATGCGCAAACAAAAGCCATGTGACAAAGAGCACCCCGATGGAGATGGCGACCATATAGAGTGAGCCCTGCATAATATTGCCAGAGTTTATTTCTGTTCCTTGCCAGACGAACGTGGCTAGAGGTTCAGTTATGGTAGAGCCACCAACATTAACATTGCCATTTATTTTCCCCAACTCTCTAGCGGCTGCTTCCATTTGGTTCATGACTTCACCGACACCAACATCGTATTCCATGCTTACAATCATCAG
>JGI24723J26617_10000197_pt1 | contig 61358 bp, 63 predicted proteins | sample Cruoilmetagenom6_FD_26617 | JGI IMG/M metagenome (IMG submission 26617) | reverse complement strand
TAGTCTTCAATCGCGATGTCTTTTTCATCCACGGTCTTGTTGCGCACGGAGATGCCCGCCACATGCACTGTGTCGGGGTCACCGGAAACCAGCGGATGCCACCAGTAAAGATCGTGCCCTTCGGCGACCAGCCGGTAGCCGCAAGTCGGCGGCAGCCAGGTGATCGAGCGGACTTCTTCGGGTGTCAGGCTGATGCAATCGGGTACGTGGTCCTGGCGAAACGTATAGTTCCTGCAGCGGCAGGATTTCGAATCAAGCAAGCGGCAAGCAACATTGGTCCAGGCGATTTCGCCGGTTTCCCAGTCTTCGAGCTTGTTCAGGCAGCAGCGCCCGCATCCATCGCAGAGGCTCTCCCACTCACCCTTGGTGAGTTCCTCGAGCGTCTTTTGTTGCCAGAATGGCACGTCTGTCATTGAATTCCTCTTCAAGGGACGTTGGCATTGCGGCTTTAGGCACGGTCCCTTGTTTCTGGCGGCAAAATACGCCAAAACCTGAAATTGGAAAGGCTGAAACGCGCAATTTTATTTCGCACGCGCTGGATGGCCTGATCGCCAGAACAGCCGGAAGTGGAGCTTTTGCCTTTGCAGGATCCGTTTGATTCCAAGAATCGACCGCGTAAACGGTCCAATATTCTGCTCAGAATTGATTCCTGGATTGACTCTTCGATCTGGAATCTGGGGTTTTCGGCTGGTCAGCGCTGGGAAGACATCACCATCTTCTTTCGCCGCTTTCGCGCCCGTGGTCCGCTCAAGGCGTTTTTTGAATTTACCGGCGAAGCGATGAATGTTGGGGTTGCCGGGTCGGTGCTGATGCTGGCGCTGGCACTGCCGGCATTTGAAGAAACTTTCGGCAATTGGCGAGAACGTGACGATTTTGCCGTCACTTTCCTTGATCGCTACGGTAACGAGATCGGCCATCGCGGCATCATCCATGAAGATTCCGCCCCCGTCGACCAATTGCCCGACCATCTCGTCAAGGCTGTGCTCGCCACTGAAGACCGTCGGTTTTTTGAGCATTTCGGGATCGATTTCCTCGGCCTTGTGCGCGCCATGACCGAGAATGCGCGCGCCGGCGGTGTGGTTCAGGGTGGTTCCACCATCACCCAGCAATTGGCAAAAAACCTGTTTTTGACCAATGAGCGCACAATTGAGCGCAAGATCAAGGAAGCCTTTCTCGCGGTTTGGCTGGAAGCCAATCTCACCAAGCGCGAAATCCTCAATCTCTATCTTGATCGCGCCTATATGGGCGGCGGAACATTCGGCATTGCAGGTGCNTCGCAGTTTTACTTCGGNAAGCCGGTCACAGAGGTCAATCTTGCTGAATCTGCCATGTTGGCGGGCTTGTTCAAGGCGCCTGCACGATATGCTCCGCATATCAACCTGCCTGCTGCACGGGCGCGCGCCAACGAGGTACTCACGAATATGATCCAGGGTCGCTTGATGACCGAGGGTCAGGTCATTGGCGCGCGCCGCAATCCTGCTGATGTGATTGACCGGGATGCGGCAGAATCGCCGGACTACTTCCTCGATTGGGCATTTGATGAAGTCAAACGTCTGGCGGCAAAGTTCGACCAGCATTCATTGATCGTCCGCACCACCATCGATCTCGATCTGCAGCGCGCTTCCGAAAATGCAGTGGAGTCCGCGCTGCGCCAGTTCGGTACATCCATGAATGCGGATCAGGGCGCTACTGTTTTGATGGAAAACGGCGGTGCTGTGCGCGCGATGGTTGGCGGACGGGATTACGGCGAGAGCCAGTTCAATCGCGCCAGCAAGGCACTGCGTCAGCCGGGTTCGTCATTCAAGGTCTATGTTTATTCCACAGCAATGGAAAACGGTTACACCCCGCAGTCCAAAATTACTGACGCCCCGATAACCTGGCACGGCTGGTCGCCGCGCAATTATGGCCGCAGTTATCGTGGCGGCGTTGATCTGATGACGGCGCTGACCAAATCAATCAACACGGTTCCGGTGCGGCTTTCGCGCGAACTTGGAACCGAGAAGGTGGCGGAGATGGCCAAGGCCATGGGTGTGGAAACACCCATCCGCACCGACAAAACCATGGCGCTCGGCACTTCGGAAGTTACTGTGCTTGATCAAGCCACTGCCTATGGCGTCTTTATGACTGGTGGCAAAGCAAGTCGTCGCCACGGCATCTCGCAAATCCTGAACTATAAAGGTGATCTGCTTTATGATTTCTGGCGTGATGAACCTGAGCCCGCTCAAGTGTTGAGCGTGGAGGCAGCAGCATCCATGAACCAGATTCTCACCCAGGTGCCTGTCTGGGGTACAGGCCGACGGGCCAAACTTGAAGGCATAACCACCGCCGGCAAAACCGGCACCACGCAGGCGTATCGTGATGCATGGTTTGCTGGATATACNGGCAATTTCAGCGCTGCTGTCTGGTTTGGCAATGATGACTACACTTCCACCAATCGCATGACCGGCGGCTCGCTTCCCGCAGCAACTTTCAAGCGTATCATGGATTTTGCTCATCGCGGCATAGAGCTCAAACCCATTCCCGGGATCGACAACCCGTTGCCCGAAGTTGATAAGACCGGCAAACCTGNTGTCGCTTCGACNGAGGGAGATGACCAAGACGGCTTTTCAACTGGCGGTCGNCCGCGCTCATTAAGCNGCGAAGCTTCGACCATTTTGAAGAATTTGCAGAAGGCGTTGAAAGAAGCCACCGAATTATCGAAAGCACCGAACAAAGTAGCATCCGTCGAAAGCTCAGTTCCCAAAAAGGTTGAACGGTGACAGGTAAGTCCGATTTCATACCTGCTGCGGGAATGTCGGTTTCTGGTGGCTTGCGTCGTCCGGTCCCTGGCTTGGCGATGACAGGATCTTCCCAATTTGGTCTCCCCGTTGTCCGGGCGGAACTGAAAGTTGTTTAACGTGTTCCGAGTGCCTGCTTACGTCCTGATCGCTCTCTCCATCACCTTTGGCGGCGGCACCTGGGCGACGACCCGCATTCTCAAGGCGACTTCCGGCTTTGGTGCCATTACCGTGGGCCCCTGGAGCGCTTATCCGGATGTTCAGACTGCCGACGCCGATCCCTATGCACGCGCGCACCGCGCTGAAGATGGCCGGCTGCTGTTTGGCCGCGCTGAGGGATTGGTGTTTTCAGCCACGGCCGATTCTGAAGGCAATTCTCTTGCAGGAAATTGTGTTTATCTGGTTTCAGGACAGGCCCCGCCTGCCCGGTTCTGGACTTTGCGGGTAACTGACCGGGCGGGCAGACCAATCCCTTCCAGGCCCAATACCCCTGCGAGCGTGCAATCGTGGCTGTTATTGCAGGATGTACTCGGCTATTTTGAAATCAATGTCGGCGGCTCCCCGCAACCGGGCAACTGGATATCGATGTCTGCGAAAAGGCCGGTTCGGTTGGTTTTGACGCTGATCGATACGCCGACTGCCGCATCGGTCGGTCTGGGTGAAGTTGTCGTGCCAACCATCAAGCAGGTGCGCTGCGATGATACGTAATCTGCTTCTGGCGATTGCNACCGGCATTGTTGGTGCGATGGTGCTGCACATCGTCATTGTGCTGGCGNTACCGGCATGGACTGGCAAGGATGCATTCAGCCGGGCACAAGAGCTGGGNGAAGCGCATCGGTTCTTCACCCTTGCCAACGAGCCCAACATCACCGGTTTTTACAATNACGACCCTCATATTCGTTCGGCGGTGTGCAGGTATAACTTGAGACTAAATCCCGTTCGCATTACCGCGCGTGGAAATGTCGCCTTGTGGATGCTTTCGATCTTCAACACCCGATCAGATGAAATCTACTCCATGAGTGATCGATCTGCGATCGAGAAAAATGTGGACCTGACCTTGGTGACACCGGCTCAAATGCTGCAACTTCGACGCAATATGCCAACCACGCTTGAAAAATCGGTTCTTGTCGAAACCGATGATCAGGAAGGTTTTGTTGTCNTGCGTGCAGTTGCCCCCGATGCCAGCAGTGAACGTCAGGCCCGCAATTTCCTTTCGGAAGCTGGGTGTCAGCANTTGGTTTTCGGCTGACAAGTCAAAATACTGGCAAATTTCAAATATGCGGACAAAACTCGTTCCGCTTGCATTTTAGGTANATCGAGCGCGGTTACAGATTTTNGTCTGTTCGGGGCGCGGTCGTATCCCCGGCGGGCCGCCCTGCGGTCTGGAAGTCTTGACAACCAAACACTTCAGTCGGCAGGCCTGAATTATCACAGGCAGACGGTTTTAGCGCTTTGCGTCTGCCGCCAATTTTCTTGGTGCACGTTGNATACCCAGTTTCGAAGGTTTTCGACTGGTTGGCTTTTTTGAAGTCTGTTCTGGTTGGCGCTCGTAGCGAATTCCNGTGAAAAACAGAATCTCCGCGGGACCTTCAAGCGCGCCGCCGCGTGGCGCTGATCGGCGCTGGGCCGGTTCAAATTTCAACACTGTAGCCATTTTGGTTTCCTTTTTAGATTGTCATTGCCCGACGCGATCAAACGTCTGGAAGCAATTTCTTGATCAAATTCCGGAAACGGATAACAAGTTTTGGTTGTGTTCCGTTGTCCAGTCAGAAGTACACACAACCAATTTTCCTGACACAACCTGCATCAAGCCATGACATAGTTAACAGCTTGCTAACGATTTAGTGATAATTGTNTGTTTATAGTCAGCTAGTTGCGTATTGAGTAGGTGTGCCAGTGTCCAATCGTTTTCGCGATCTTGAAAAGCCGTCGGCAGAGCGCCGCAAGGATATAGTCTTGATGGCCGCTGTCAGCGGGTTTGAAAGCCTGCCTCGGCCCGGGCGACAGGATTTCATCCAATTCTCCGCACTGTTTCCAAAACTCTTTGAAAACGCCAGCCTCGAAGCCCGCCGCACAGCTTCTGCTGCGTTGTCGCGTATTGCCCATATTCCAGAGGCAATCATCGAGATGATCGTCAATCAGCCGATTGAAGTCGCAGCTCCCTTCATCAGTCATTACCATGACATGCCGGAAATCATTTTGGCCCGAGCCATCAGGCGCCATGGTGTGGCCCATGCGCGTGCCGCCGCACGGCGTGCAAACCTTTCGCCAGCTGGGTTGGCAGCTCTTTGGGGACTGAAGGAGCCAACAGTAGACAGAGCGCTTTCATTGCGTGGCATGTCACTGGAAAGCAGTTTTGGTGCTGAAATTGATATGCCGGACATGCCAAAATCGGTGTTGGATACCGACCACAAGGGGAATGCGAATTCAACACCGGCAACCCCGCCGCTCGCGCGGCTTGACGACCTTAACGCAACAGATATCGCCAGCGACGGATTGCGCGACCATGTCAAAGGGCTGGTTGCACTCGAACAAGCCCAATCCCGTCTCATCGAGATGCACAACATCGCCAATGGTGACATTTCAAGCTCGGGCACTGATGCAACCAACAGCTCAAATGCTGAACCCCGTATGGACAAAATGGCCGGGCTACTGGCTGCACACCGCGACTTTGCCAGCGATGAATATCGCTCCGGCATGGGGCGCACGGCCCATCTCTCACGCCTTGAGCGGTTTGCGGTTAGCGGCGACACCCATTGGTTCGCTACTGCACTGGCCGATGCCATGGGGACAAGCTTTTCACTGGCCGAGCGCATCATGCTTGATCTTTCCGGCCAGCAGCTAGCCACCGCAATGATGGCTCTTGGGTCAGAAATCAATACGATCAAGACGGCGATGGGAACCTATTTCCCGCATCTGAAAGCCGAGATCAACGGCCGCACCAAGGCAGACATGGCGCTCGAAGATCTGGTACTCGACGACTGCATCACCCGCTTGCAGGCTTGGCAGCGAGCTGACGCCTATTCGCTGCACAAACCAGTGGGCACAGCTGGCTCCAGCGATCCGGCCTATGGCGATTTCGATGAAGAGTTGCTGCAAGCTTCCAACGACGAACATTTCGATCCCGGNCGCAAAACTGCCTGAACCAACTGAATTTCCTGTATAGAAGCCGGTCCTTGTCAGACCGGCTTTTTCGACATGGCTACCGGCAGGTCGGGATTTCTATTCGGGCTCAGCGATGGTAAGATAATTTTCCGGTTTGTCGGTTTCAATTTCCACAATCCAGATATCAGAATCAAAGCCGCGCTCGCGGGAGAGCACTTGGCTGACATCGCGCTCATCAACCCGCGTCTTGCGCATTTCAAATACACGCTCGGTTGGCTTTTCGGTGTCAAAGATCGCCTGAGGCGCAGGTGTTAACAGGCTCTCGGTCCCGTCAGTATGACGCACACGCACATGAACAGCCCCTGCTTCGGTTGCGCCCCGCTTTTCAACCGCGCCCATGCCACCTTCGGCAAAAAGCCTCCGCAACAATGCCGAAACAAAAAAATCTGATGTCAAACGCGTCATGGTCGCTCCGCCTGCACAGTTGTGCCGGGACAGCCCAAAATCTGCCCTGCCGCATCTGCATATTCATCCATGACTTGTAGAGTTATAGCGCGCCTATTTCGACCAGTTTTTGCAGTACCTGATCATTTGGTTCGCCGGTAACCGGCAATCGGTAATGTTTTTCAAAAGCGCTGATAGCTTCTTTCGTCTGAAGGCCGGCAACACCGTCAACAGCGATATCAGCATAGGCGATATTGGCCAGTCCCGACTGGATTCGGCGCACCAATTCACTGGCACCAGCCAACTGAGCGACGGGCTCGGAGATCAGCGGAGCAGCCGCTTGCGGAGCAATCGTTTCAGCAATGGGGTCGCGGGTAACTGGTTCTACCGGTACGGCGATAGGCTGCGGCGCTGCTTCTGTGACTGCTGGCTGATTACGCGGGGCGATCGATTGCGGACGCCCTCCAATTCGCAGACTTTCCAATACTGCTTCGCTCGGTTGCCCGGTCACCTCAAGGCCTGCCCGCTTCTGCCAATTGCGGATCGCAGCCTGACTCATAGGTCCAATCAAACCATCAACATCACCGCCATAAAAGCCTTTGTGCTTGAGCAAGGCCTGGATGTCTTTAAGCAATGGATCAGCCGAAGGCTCACTATCAACCGTCTCTGGCAAGGCAGCAACGACCGGGGCAGCTACATTGCTACTCTGCGGGCGCGCGAGCGGAACAGGAATACTGCCAGTTGGCGGATTGTCATCACGTTCAATACGGAAGGTCGTAATATCGGCACTGGCGGAAGATTGCGGATCGATCGAGGCTTGTGTCTGAACGGCCTGCCTGATCGGATTTTCCGCTTCTGCCTGAACAAACTCTGCATTTTCCAAAGGTCGGGTTTCCAGAATTGGCGCCGGATGTTTGCCCGGCTGATACCAAAGTGCATTGGATGCAACAAAGCCAAAGATCACGGCAAATGCCGCCGATCCGCCTGCAATCGAAGGATAGGCTGCAATCAATTCGCCCAGACCAGCGAAAAAACCGCCTCTCATGGCCTCATCATCATAGAACGGGTCATGCAATGCGCGCGGTCGCGTCATTACTCATCTCCAGTTTTTCGGTTTGGGTTGATTTGGTGATTTCAAGCCGCGGTGGGAACGCCACCGGCCCATCAACCGAGCCTTGTTTGGCTTCGGCAATTGCAATTCCACTGCCGTCGAGGGGGAGGTCAACCATCACACGGGTGCCCTCGCCTTCCTGACTTTCAAAACTGAGTTCGCCACCATGGAGCGACACCAGCCCCTTGACCAGCGACAGGCCAAGGCCTGTGCCCTCATAATTGCGCGCGAGTGTGCTTTGTCCCTGCAGGAAGGGTTCGCCAATGCGCTCTATCTGGCTTGCCGGCATGCCAATGCCAGTATCACTGACGGTCAGGCGCAAGGTTTGGCCTCGCTGTTCAACATCAGTAGATACAACGCCGCCACTATTGGTAAACTTGATTGCGTTGCCGACCAGATTGATCAAAACCTGCTGAACCGCGCGGCGGTCGGCAACNAGTTCGTCAACACTTCGCGCAATGCGATGGGTCAGTGTGACACCCTTGTCAGANGCCTGAAGNCCAAGCATCGCTTCACAGCTTGCAACCGCCTCGGATATCTTGAAGTTCTCAGCGAACAATTCATAGCGCCCGGCTTCAATTTTCGACATATCCAGCATGGTATTGACCAGCGAAAGCAGATGTTGGCCGGAATTATGAATGAGACCAACATACTCGCGCTGACGCTCATCGCTGAAAGTGCCAAAATATTCGCGCGCCAGAATATCAGAAAAACCGATGATCGCGTTGAGCGGAGTGCGCAACTCATGACTGACAGCGGCCAGAAAGCGGCTTTTGGCTTCATTGGCATCTTCGGCTTGTTTCGCAGCATTCGAAAGCTGGGATCGGTTTTCAACCAGCTCGGAGACATCCCGGCTTTGAACGACCGCGCCACAAAAATTTCCACCTGCGTCACGCTCAGCCATCAGGTCGACGGTCAGATGCGCAAACTGCTCTTCACCATACTGGCGCTCCATACGCAAATCAATGCGTTGGCGGGGTTCGCCTCTGCGCAATGCATCCAATGCGTTCAGGAACGTGATCCTGTCAGCAACATGGATGCGGGCAAAATAGCCTTTTCCATCCGCTGACCCCATCCAGCTGACAAACGCTGCTTTGTCAGCACCACTGGTTTTGGCAACGTATCCATCGCTGTTGTGCAATGTCACCAATCCGGGCAGTCGGTCCAGTATCTCGCTGCCAAATGCATGGGCATGCTCCGGCTCTTCAAAAACCGGGCTGGTGATCGATATTTGGGCGGCAGTTTTGATTTTTCGTGAAAAACCCAAGCCCCGCGCAACAGCATAAACAAGCACGATGGAAATCGAGCTGAGCATCGCATTTGGGGGAACAGCTGGAACAAGGTTGAGTGAATTGGCAAGGCCGATCACACCGACAATAGCCAGCGAGGCCAACAGGCCAGCGGCAACGCCATTTCGATGGCGCGATACAATGCCCGTTTCGAGCGGAAGGAGGGCAATCAGCAGCATGAACGGCGAGGCAAGCCCACCAAGGCCGCCTGCAAGCCAGCCCAAAGCTGCTGCCGTGGAAAGGAACGCAAGCATCCGGGTCTGAACCAGCTTGCCGGTAGTGGCAAGAAGCGCTGTTGCTGCCAAAGGAATTGAGGCGGCAAACATTCCCACCGCGATTGCAAGAGGCAGGGGAATGGCAATGACCAGTGCCGGCGCAACAAAAGCAAGGATCAGAAATGATGCAAAAAGCCATTCTACCAGCTGGTCAACGATCAATGCCCGTTGAGCGCCAGAAAGAGAACTGTCGGACAGCCAGCCATCGGCCGCTGAGTTCAGCAGTTCTTCAAATTTTTCGGTGACACTCACCTTCTGCATTCCTGCCGATTCCATACACGCCGCAGTTTTTCTGTTGTGATGCAACTCTGCCAGCGCGGACTTAAAGAATGGATAAGGTGGAGGACCGAAAACCTTCAGAAGAAAGCGTGAACAGCGTTTTATTCCCTTTTGGGGGATGCTTTGCCGAACATAGTTAACCAACGGTTTTCGCGACGGCGGAATGGCGTCAATACAAGCCGTTGGTTGCCATTTCTGACCGAAAACTGCCTATCTGAAGGTCCAAAATCGGGACAAAATGTGAAATTGATTCAAATTTTAGCGGTTTGCGAAAGTGGATTTTCTCTTGTCGTTGGCATGGTCATGCTCAGGTTCAGGAAAAACACTGAACAGGACAGAAATAGACCGAGCGGCAATGACCCTCGGGGCAGGCAAATAAAAGGGCAAGGCAATGTGGTTCATGATCAAGGGGGCATTTTGGTTTTCACTGGTGTTGATGGCGCTACCCATTATCAATCCGGGCCCACAAGCCGAAACAGACACGACAAACGCCGCCGCAATTGACGTCCCGAACAGTTTATCGGCCGCCATGAGCGCCATTCAAGATATTCGCCAGATTTGCGAGCGCAAACCGGATGTCTGCGACAAAGGTGCTGAAACGCTTAGTGCATTGGGTCTGCAAGCGCGCGATGGTGCAGAGATAGCCTTCAAAATGCTCGACGACAAATTTGCATCCGACATCCCACAGGATGCACACCCTGCGACCATAACTGCCGGCGATCAACAACCCTTGTTAACGGGTTCCCTGCCAACATCATCCAAGATTCCGGTACCGACCTTTCTCCGCTGATATCTAAACTGGACCTTCCTTGGACTGCCTTGACACAGCCCATCACCGGGCCCGGCTGCTGGTTTATTCTCCAGCGGCCTTTTTCTTTTGAAACCATGACCATCACGCCGTATTTTCCAGCGAATGAACCGTTTCTTCGAATTGGGGCTGGCTTTAAGCCCTCCAATGCGTATATCGCAAAGAGACAAACCGGAGCCCAAGATGACAGACCTTCAATCCATCAAGGACGATTTTGCCTATCTCGATGATTGGGAAGACCGCTACCGTTATGTTATAGAACTTGGCAAGGCCCTGCCCGATTTACCGGACGCGGAAAAGACCGAAGCTGCCAAAGTCCGTGGATGCGCCAGCCAGGTGTGGCTGGTCAGTGAAAAAGCAGATGGGCCCGAAAATGATCCGGTCATGACCTACCGCGGGGATTCGGATTCTTTCATCGTGCGCGGTCTGGTTGCCATCGTTCTGGCAGTCGCTTCCGGTCGTAAAGCATCTGACATCATGAAAATGGATGCCGCAGGCCTGCTTGATGAATTCGGACTTGGCGAACACCTCACAGCGCAACGTGCCAACGGGTTGCGTTCAATGGTTGAGCGGATCAAATCCGAAGCGGCGCGGGCCTGCGTAAACAAGGCTGACTGACCACATTCCCGCTTTACTGCCCATGAATGGCCCGTCGCCCCGAAAGTTCGGGTCTATAACCATCAGCTCCCCAGCTACGCGAACATTCGGTTGGATTGCGGGGCGGAGGTGCATAATGACGAGCCAGTCGCTCAAGCCCGGCACGCAGCATCAGCTTTGCTGAACGACGCGGCCACTGGCGCTCACTTTCCACCATTTCCAATCCTTTAAGGTAGCAGCAGACATCGACCAGGGGACCAGCAAGCTCCGGGCCCACCGCGGCCAAGGCTTTTTCCATACGAATTCTGGCTGCCATGGCGGCATCCGTCAGCTCTGCAATACCAGCTCCGCGGGCTGTTGAATCGCGGCCGCCGANAGCGTCAAATCGCACTCCCATTCCCGGTAGATAGTGACCGCGTGTGAAATCGGCACGCAGCCTGTCACCTGCAGCAATCAATTCACGCGGGAACCAAATGGAACCGTCGCGTTGTTTAAGACGGCTCAGACCGCCGAGTGGGGATTCGTCCAGATTGACCTGCACTTGTCCGTTATCATTGTCATCTCTCCAGTCGAGGTCCCGGTGCTGATTGCCGTAGTTTTCGCCATCACCGGAGAGCAGTCTTTTCAGTGCCGATCGTCCTTCACGTGAAAGATGACAGACCTGATCGTGACAAGTTACCGCACCGATTTGGATGAGGTGAGCAAGCGTTTGCTTCGTAACGGGAAGCTTTCGACCATCTCCGCGCACCAGCCGCAACTGTTGCTCGGCCGACTGTTTGGACGCAGAAGCGGTTCGCGTGAAATAATCTTCATTCTGATCATGAATTGCTCCATGGGTTCCGGCGCCAGCCAGAAAGCGCAATACCGACAAGATGATCTTGTGTTTTTCTCTTTTGCCGGGCGCTTGATCGGCCTTATTCAGCTCCATGAACATTTTCCTCTGCAGTAGATTGGAAAATCGCACGCACACAGCGCTCGCAGCGGTCAACAAATGCATCATATGCGGCATTGTCGCGCCGATCCTCTACCACCGCGCATCCGTGAATGACAGTTGTCCGGTCTCGCCCCAGACCGCTGGCAATCTTCTGATAGGGCATGGAAAGAACCACGCGACACAAATACATCGAAATCTGTCGAATATGGCACTTTGGCCGCCGTTCTGCAGTTTGGCGAGGAAGGTTGCCCTGACAAGCAAGATCAAACAGCTCACTGACCAGTAGTTCGACAACTCGAGGCGATAGTTGCCACGCCGCAGGCGATCCGGGCTTTATCTCGGTTTTCCAGTCCGCCTTGGAAGAGTGAGGCGGCACACGTTCGTGTTGCAGACCTTTGTTTTGCGCATGTGCGGCGCGCGAGAGCTGTGTTGGCTGACGCGCTTCAGTCAGAGTGTCATGCATTCGCCTCGTAGGTTGGGTTCCGCCCGGTATCATCATGTCAATAACCTCCGTTATAGGAATATTTTCTTACTCCTTATGACGCAGAAGAGGACGAGCAGCCACCACCAGTACACAACTAGGCATTGTTTTTATTGACTTATTCCCTCGATGCACAGCAAAAACTAGGAATAATTTCCCCTCTAAAATTTTACTGGTTTTGCCGTGAGCAGCACATTTGNCCGCCAAGTATTAGCCGCACAGCCCGACAAATNATGATCAGACTGACAAAAAAGGCTCCTCCCTTTCGGGAAGAGCCAGAATATCACCAGTCTTAAGAAACAAAGTTGCCAGCGCTCTATTGATCGCTGACCGGTTTTATTTTCAAGCTGCCTTGGCTTTGCGCTTGCGCTTCTGACCAAGTCCCATTTCCTTGGCAAGGCGCGAACGGGCTTCCGCATATGCTGGCGCAACCATCGGGTAATCTGCGGGCAGTTCCCACTTCTCGCGATACTGTTCCGGCGTGAGGTTATAATGGGTCATCAGGTGACGTTTGAGCGATTTGAACTTCTGACCATCTTCGAGGCAGATAATGAAGTCATTTTGGACCGAGCGGCGAACCGGTACAGCTGGCTTCGGCTTTTCAACTTCTTCAACCTTGGCACTATTCGCAACACCACCAAGTGCGGCATGGACATTGCTGATCAGCGATGGAAGATCCCCGGCTACCACCGCATTGTTGCTCACGTAAGCGGCGACTATTTCCGAGGTCAATTCGATCAAAAGATCGTTGCCTTCTTCATTTTTAACTTCAGTCATTTTCTTGTCCTTGTCCTTCAAAGTAAACGTCGCAGCTGTTTCACTCAGAGAAATCGGCATTCGATCAACGCCGATAGTGAATGTGAGGTTATCCGAGCCATAAAGTATTTTCTTTCTTAAACAAGCCTGTTTTGGGCTGTGTATCTCTTTTGAATACACGAAATTGGCGAAACTGCGGCGTATTGATCTCCGCATCCCCTTAATTTTTACGGGACGGCTAAACTCATGATTGAACCAATACATAACTGCACTAGCAATTATTCGAATCAACGCAGAAAAATTGAGGTCTTTACAAATTTAAATTGCACGTAAACAGGGAAATCGCTGCGCAGTGCACCTTGAAATCATGACTAAACACGACTTCCAACACTATTAATTAAATTAAATTTAACAAAAAGCTATTCGTTGCTTACATCTGGCGAAGAGGTCTCAACCATCTCGTCAAGCACCGCTGTAGGCCCCAATTTATATCCCACCGCATAGGCAGCCTTGGCCAAAAGATGCGCTGAGATTGGCGCGGTCAGCATGAAGAATACCACACCGGCCAACGCGCGGGCAAATGTCCCGCCATCACCTGCATGAATGCCGAGCGCGATCAGCATCAAGCCGGANCCCACTGTGCCTACTTTGGAGGCTGCATGCATNCGGCTGTAAAGTTCGGGCAATCGCAGCAAACCAATGGTGGCCACAAGGGCAAAGAGCGCGCCTATCAATACGAAAGCGGCTGAAACCAGCGTCAAAAAGCTGCTCATTTGTTGGCCTTTCTTTCGTTGATGGTAATCTGCTCAACGCGCTTTGCTTCAATACGGGACTTGTTACGGGCAACTTTGGCCACAGATCGCGCTTCGGCCAACAATTCATCTTCAGTCTTGCCGCGCGAGAGCACAAACCGGGCAAATGCCACCGTGGCAAGAAAGCCGACCAGTCCCAGGGCGATGGCGATATCGACATAAAGAACGTATCCGGTCTTGATGCCGATAACAGCAATAAAACCGATTGCGGCAGCCACGAGCATATCGAGCGCCAATATCCGGTCTGGCAATGTCGGGCCACGGATGATGCGGATAACAGTCAACAAGAACGACAACGAAAGTATCCAGAGCGCCAGTTCAACCGAAATATCCAGTATTGCGTTGGCATCAATCATCGGAATGCCTCCATGATCTTGCGTTCAAAACCTTCTGCAATATCCCGACGGGTCTGATCCGGATCTGAGCAATCCAAAGCGTGGACATAGAGTATTCGCCGGTCATCGGAGACATCAACCGACAATGTCCCCGGGGTTAGCGTAATCAGATTTGCCAGCAGCGTAATTTCGAAATCGCGATCAACCTTTAATGGGTAGGCAAATATCCCCGGCTTGAGGTCCATTTTCGGTGAGAGTACCAACACGGTTACCTTCCAGGCGGATAGCACCAGTTCATAGATGAACAGCAGCGCCAGCGAAATGACCCTGCGGGTACGAGAGAAATACCCTACCGAGCCAACTTGTTCGCGGATAAGCGACAACGCGCCGATGGCGAGGACAAATCCGAAAGCAAAATTGATAAAGCTGAACGAGCCGGTAACTGCAGACCAAGCCAGCGCCAGAAGTACATTGACCAGAAACAGGCTCATTGCGGCACCTCTCCGGGAAAGACGGACAAGACATAGGCCGAAGGATCCAACAGGCCGCGCGCAGCATGCTGTGAAGCTTCAATCAGTGGTTCCGGCCACAATCCGAAGCCGACAGTTAGTGCAGTCAACGAAGCAAGGCTCACCATGGCGATCGGTTTGATTTGAACTGTTTCAGCCTTTTCTCCTGCAGTCTCAGCCGGAGCCGGGCGCCAATAGGCCAGTGCCCAGATGCGGCCGACTGTGATTGTAGTCAGGAAACCGGTCAAAAGTATGCTTGCTGCCAACCACCACGCCCCTACATCGAGTGCGGCCTTGACCAGCATTACTTTCGGCCAAAGGCCCGAAAATGGCGGAAGGCCGGCAACCGAAAGAAACAGCGCCAGCGCCATGAAGGCAAAGCTTGCGCGGGCTGCGTAAATACCACCCGATTGCGACAGCAGAAATGAACCAGCGACAGCGCCGCCCAGACCAGCAACAAAATATATNGCGGTCATCACCACCATTGAGTGAACCGCATAGAAGATNGTTCCAGCCANCCCGCCAGGGCTGCCCAATGCGACGCCAGCCAACATCACCCCGATGCCTGATATCACCAGAAATCCGACAGCGCGTCGAGTATCATTCTGCGCCAAAGCCCCAACAACGCCGAGCAGCATCGTCAATGCGGCGACCACTGCAATAAGGCCCGCCAATTCATCGCGACCAAGCGGAAACAGCATCACGAGCACCCGCAGGAGTGCATAGATCCCCACCTTGGTCAGCAATCCGCCAAACAGCGCCGAAACCACTAGTTTAGGTGTGTGGTAGGACGCCGGTAGCCAGAAATTGACCGGAAAAGCAGCGGCTTTCATGCAAAAGGCCAGAAGATAGAGCACCACAAGCGTCATCAACGGAGCGGTCTGGCCCAGCACTGGCGCCTTGACCAGAATATCAGCCATGTTGAGTGTGCCAAACAGCCCATAAAGATAGCCCGTGGCAACCAGAAACAGGGTCGTGCCAATCAGGTTGAGGAACGCGTATTTGGTCGCGCCATCTATCTGTGCCCGCTCAGACCCCAGAACCAACAGCCCAAAAGACGAAATCAGCAGCACTTCGAACCAGACATAGAGATTGAAAATGTCACCGGTCAGAAACGCACCTGAAACTCCGGCAATCAACAACAGCAAGAACGGATAAAACCCGTAGCGACGGCCGGTATCATCAACTTCATCGCGGGCAAAAATGGCGGCAATCAAACCCACCAACCCCGTTGTCATGGTGAACAACGCGCTCATCAGGTCAACTGTGAATGCAATTCCGAAAGGCGGAAGCCAACGCCCCATAACCATGGTCACCGTTCCGCTCGTTGCCACTTTGGCCAACAGCAGAACATCAAACAGGCACAGAATTGTCAGCGCGATGATGGCTATCACAGGNTGAATGTCGGTGCGCTTACGCACCATCAGAAGCAACGCGCCNGCAATCAGNCACCATGCTACCGGCATTATGATCAGCCAGTCACTTGCAGGTACTGCAGTCGTTACCATTGCAGCAGAAAGGTCGACTGTGNTGTGGGCAGTTGAGGCCATCGGGTATCGTTACTCCTAATAGCCAAACGGCGGGGNTGCTTCATCTACCGGTTCGGCAACCCGCATATCATCGGTGTCGTCGGTTTCCAGCTCCTGAAAGGCCCGGTAACCCAAGACCAACAAGAATGCGAAGAACGAAAATGAAATCACGATCGCGGTGAGGATCAGTGCCTGGGGTAATGGATTGGCGGAAGCGCGCGTCAATGTGTCAGCATTGCTGGCGATNATTGGCGGCACTTCNCGGGTCAGCCGACCAGTGGTGAATATCAGGAGATTGACCGCATTACCCAATATGGCAGCGCCCATCAANATGCGAATGATGTGCTTGGACAAAAACAAATAGATCGAAACCGCGAACAAGGCACCGACAAGGACNGCGAACAGAGCTTCCATCAGTCACGATCCCTTTCTTCAAGAGCCAGCGCGATTGAGGTAATGGCGCCAACCACGACAAAATAGACCCCGATGTCGAACATCAGTACGCTGGACAGATCGATGTCCTTGCCCAGCAGGTCGATGGATATCCAGTTGCCGGTCATGAATGGTACTGACAATGGCAAAGATGTCATACCGGCCAAACCTGCCAGTAAAAGCCCAAAAGCTGACAGTGCCATGGGATGGAAATAGAGTGCCCGGCGCACCGGGGCCACTCCACAGGCAATACCGTAGATTGCAAAGGCCGACGCAGCGATCAGACCGCCGATAAAGCCGCCGCCTGGTTCATTGTGGCCACGCAGCAGCACAAAGATGGAAAACAGCACCATCAGGCTGGTCAGGTAAGGTGCGACGGTGCGGAAGATGACAGTGCGCATTACTTAGCTCCCCAAATCTGTTTTGGGGGCGGGTTCCGGCGCAGCGTCCGGGTCATTTTCAGCCAGAGCACCAGGACGCCAGCCCGGACGAACCCGAATAAGCGACAGGATGGCCAAACCGGTCACCATCACAACTGCAATCTCACCCAGCGTATCAGTGCCGCGGAAGTCAACGATGATGACATTGACGATATTGGCACCGTGGGCAATCACCTTCGAATAACTGACAAAGAACTCTGTCAGATAATTTCGGAAAGGCTGCTCGGTCACTGCCAGCAGGTAGAGCGTAAAACCGAGCCCGCATGCAATCGCGATTGTGCCGTCAAGCAGCTTTTGGCCAACTGGGCGATGATCGGCGGGCGATAGCCGAAGCCGTGTCATGACCAGAGCCAGAATGACCACCGACAGCGTTTCGACCATGAACTGGGTAAACGAAAGATCCGGCGCGCCGAAAAGCATGAAGATCAGCGCTACCGCAAACCCCTGTATACCCAGCGAGACAATCGCCGTCAGTCGGTTGTTGGCTGTGATGACCGCTCCAAGACCAATGAGTGCAATCAACATGATGGCAAGTTCATGGATTTCCGCATCGGCTGGCCANGAGGGCATCGCCGGCAACTCATCAAAGATCACCATTGGAATCAACAATGCTGCGGNAATCGCCACGAATGTGACCGTCATGTAGCTATCGAGCTTGCCCGGCTGAATGAATTTTGTGATCCCGCGCGCTGCGANAACAAGGCCGGAAATCACTTGATCAAAGCCCTTGTCGGGGCCCCATCCAATTGCTGCAAGCAATCGCACCATCGCTTCCCGCGCTTGGTCGAGCGAACGANAGACCAAAACGGCAAAGACGATTGTGATCAATGAGAGCAACAGCGGCATACCAATGTGGGGTATCAGCGAGATGTGAACCTGCTCTTCGTGCCCCGCAACAGCAGACGCCATCGGACTGGAAATCAGATGGTGAAATGGAGTCGAGAAAACGGCTGCCAGCAACCCACCAATGGCAAGCACTGCTGGTCCCAGCCACAATAGGGCTGGGCCCTCGTGCGCAGCTTTCGGTGTCTCAACATGCCCGCCAAAGAACGGCTTTATCGCAACAGCGAAACCGATAACGAACATCAATCCNTTACCGACAATGGCNACGACAACAAAAAGAAGTGACCACCAATCAGTCTGCCAAAGGGCTGCGTAAATTTCTTCCTTGGCCAGAAAACCGAAGAACGGTGGCAGACCACCCATCGAAATGGCAGCTGCCATGGCGGCTGCAAAGGTGATCGGCATGGCTTTGCGCAAACCACCCAATCTGGTGACATCTCGGGTGCCAGCCTCATGATCAATGAGACCAGCCACCATAAACAAAGCGCCTTTGAACATCGAGTGCGCAATCAGGTAGAGAATTGCGGCACTGGCGGCAAACTCCGATCCGAAGCCGGTCAGCATGACCATCAGGCCGAGAGAGGAGACAGTCGTATAAGCCAGCATTAGTTTGAGGTCGGTTTGGCGGATGGCCAGCAGCGTTCCGACAATCAGTGTTGTGCCACCAAAGATTGGCAAAATGGTTTCCCAAGCGACGGTATCGCCGAATGCCGGGTTTAGCCGCATCACCAGATAAACGCCTGCCTTGACCATGGTTGCAGAGTGCAGATAGGCCGAAACNGGCGTAGGAGCTTCCATGGCATTGGGTAGCCAAAAATGGAACGGAAATTGAGCTGACTTGGTAAAAGCTCCNCCAAGCAGCAATATCAGCGCNAATAGGTAGAATGGGCTGGAAGTCACTTCCTCGCCCATATTTACCAGTAATGAGAGTTGCGTGATCCCGGTGATATTCCAGGTCACCAGCAGCCCCGCNAGGAGCGACAGACCACCCAGGCCAGTTACCACCAGCGCCTGATANGCCGCGCGNCGTGAGGCGGCACGCGTATGNTCAAAACCGATCAGCAAGAATGATGTAATCGAGGTNAGTTCCCAGTAGACGAANAACATCAGAAAACTGTCGGAAATCACCAGCCCGAGCATTGATCCCATGAAGAGAAAAATGAACGAGAAGAATCTGCCCAGATGCTTGTGGCCTTTGAGGTAACCTCCTGAGTAAAGCACGATCAACGTGCCAATCCCTGAAATAAGCAATGCGAAAGTCAGCGACAATCCGTCAAGGAACCAGGAAAAGCTCAGGTTGTAAGACGGGACCCAAACAAAGCCACCGGTGACCACTTCGCCGTTTGCCACTTCTGGAACAAACTCGAGAAAACGAAAGAAAATGAACAGCGGAAACAATGCCAGCAACCATGCTGCCTTGTGTCCAATCCGCGCGGTCAGCGCAGGCGCAAGGAGCGCCGCCAGAAACGGCAGTCCGAGAGCAATTAGCGTCATGCCATCTGGGGCGGCCATCTGGTCTCCTGATCAGGCTTCGCGCGAAGCGGCGGTCGGATAGTTTTGTGACACTTAAATTCGATGAACGGTGTCTGCAAGTCAAACACTGGGGTTCAATGGGAAAAATCGATAAAAACAGTCAAAATGTCGCGTTATCCCGCAATATTTGGTTTGGTCTCTGTTCCGNAAGACCGATCAACTTACTGTCAGCAATCCTTGTACCTTTTCGGCTCCCCCCCTATCTTCATTTTTCAAAATCACAAGAACAGGCAGCCTGTCTTCCTGTTCCAGCAACAAGTGAGAACGACCATGAGCGAGACCAAGGACCTCAAAGTCAAGAAATCGGACGCTGAGTGGCGCGATCANCTGACCCCGGAGCAGTACCATGTGATGCGCAAACACGGCACCGAGCGAGCCTTTACCGGGCCAAACTGGGACACGAAAGACGATGGTCTTTATCGGTGTGCGGGCTGCAACAAGCCATTGTTTCGTTCCGAAACCAAGTTTGATTCAGGAACTGGATGGCCGAGTTTTTACGAGCCTGTTAATGAGGACGCGGTCAGTGAACACAAAGACCGGGCATTGTTTATGGTTCGCACAGAAGTTCGCTGTTCCGATTGTGACGCACATTTGGGCCACGTTTTCAACGACGGCCCTGACCCTACAGGACTGCGCTATTGCATGAATGGCACTGCGATGACCTTTGAAGAAGATAAGAGCTGAACTTTCGGCAGTTGATCTTTTGGCAACTTGACGAGGCGCGCCTCATGGGCCTTGATGCCGCCCTTCGCCGGTCTTATGTCCCATTTTCAAACCGCCCGATCCAGCCAGCCAAAGAGAACCTTCTTGTCAGCTTTCAAAAACCTGCCTGCCGCTCCCGTAGCCGTGCAAAAGCCATCNTCAGATACTCGTTTCGGCATCACACGCTCTGATCCCTATGNCTGGNTGCGGGATGACAATTGGCAGGCGATGTTCAAGGANCCCTCGATCCTGCAACCAGACATCCGCGCCCATCTGGAAGCCGAGAACACCTATATGGAAGCGGCAATGGCCGATACGGCGGAATTGCAGAAAACGCTGTTTGCGGAAATGCGCGGACGCATCAAGGAAGACGACAGTTCCATCCCCTCNCCCGATGGCCCGTGGGCCTACGGCGCACGCTTTGTCACCGGCGGCGAACAGCCCATCCACTTCCGTCTGCCACGCGATGGCGGCGANGAACAAATTTTGATCGACGGCGACAAGGAAGCTGAGGGCAAGGACTATTTCCGTTTGGCCGGCACCTCGCATTCACCTGANCATGCCCGGATGGTCTGGTCCTATGATGACAAGGGNTCTGAGTTCTTCACCATGCGGCTGCGCAACTTGAGCGATGGAAGCGACTTGGACGACTTGATTGAAAACACCGGTGGCTCGGGGGCGTGGGACGCACAGAGTAGCGGGTTTTTCTACACCGCTGTGGACGAAAACCATCGCCCAACACACATATATTACCACAAGATCGGAACCAGCCAGTCCGATGACATCATGATCCGGCATGAAGCGGATTCCGGTTTCTTCATGAGTGTTTCGGAAAGCCGCCTGAACGACTTCATCTTTATCGACGTCAATGACCATGAAACGTCAGAATGCTGGTTGATGCCCGCCGACAATCCGGAATCCGCACCGGTTTGCGTGGCCGAACGGCGCACCGGCATCGAATATTCCCTCAGCGAAGGCGGGGATGTCTTCTATATCCTGACCAATTCAGATGGCGCGAAGGATTTTGCCATCATGGAATGCCCGGTCGGTGATCCGCGGCCGGAAAATTGGCGGATAGTGGTGCCCCACAAGCCTGGCCGGTTAATTCTTGCTGTTTCGGCGTACAAGAACCATCTCGTGTGGATGGAACGCGAGGACGGGTTGCCGCGCATCATGGTTCGTGATCGGACTACTGGTGTAGACCATGCCATTGCTTTTGACGAAGAGGCCTATTCCCTCGGTTTTCAAGGATCTCTGGAGTATGACACTGATGTAATTCGTTTTTCCTACTCATCAATGACCACACCAAGCCAGTTGTTTGAATACAACATGAGCACGCGAGAGCGCAGATTGCTCAAACAAACCGAGATCCCATCCGGTCATAACGCGGACGACTATGTGACCCGCCGCATCATGGCACCAGCGCATGATGGTGAAAGCGTACCGGTTACTCTGCTTTACAAGAAAGGCACTGCACTCGACGGTTCCGCACCTTGCCTGCTTTACGGTTACGGTTCCTATGGCATAGCCATACCGGCGGCATTCAGTTCCAACTGCCTCTCACTGGTCGATCGTGGCTTTGTCTATGCCATCGCCCATATTCGTGGCGGCAAGGACAAGGGTTTTGAATGGTATGAAAGCGGCAAGCGCGAGAAGAAGGTCAATACATTCAAAGATTTCATCTCAGCCGCCAGAGCACTGGTTGAGCAAAATTTTACCAGCCATGACAAAATCATCGCCCAGGGCGGCTCAGCAGGTGGGATGTTGATGGGGGCTTGNGTCAACATGGCGCCTTCTTGCTTTGGCGGCATCATTGCNGCGGTACCGTTTGTTGATGTTCTCAACACCATGCTTGATGCGACATTGCCGCTGACACCGCCAGAATGGCCGGAGTGGGGCAATCCGGATGCATCAGAACGCGATTACCGCACGATCGCGGCCTATTCGCCTTATGACAACATTTCGCAACAGGCATACCCCCCGGTGCTGGCACTTGGCGGCTTGACCGATCCTCGTGTCACCTACTGGGAACCGGCAAAATGGGTGGCGCGCTTGCGTGAATACACTACCGGTTCATCTCCCATCATCCTGCGAACGAATATGTCAGCAGGCCATGGCGGCGCATCAGGACGTTTCCAAAGACTGGAAGAGATCGCATTTGAATATGCTTTTGCGCTCAAGGCTGTCGGCCTGTCGTGAGCTATCGGCTGATCTGAATCGGACACCAAATCATAAAAAACAACTGTAATTGCTATGCGTTGATTCCCAATATCGATCAACGTAAATCACTGGTGCGCCGGTGTCGTTAAAATTTGAATGATTGGTTTAGCCATATCCTAATGGTCGTTTGCTAGCTTGAAGGCATGAAAATGCAATAGTTGGCTGGAGAAGGACCATGATCAATCAATCGAACAGTACAAAGTTTCGATCCTTTCTGCGAAAGGAAGATGGTAACTTTGCAATGTTTGCGGCTGTCCTATTGCCGCTTTGCTTTGCAGCAGGAAGCCTTGCAATCGACTTCTCGAATGCGGTTTCCATGAAAACGCGCCTTCAGAATGCTGCAGATGGTGCCGCTCTGGCCACTGCAAGCCAGTTGGCAGCCAAAAAAATCACCGTGCTGGAAGCTAAGGCCTACGCGGAAAACTTCTTTAACGGCCTGATTGCTGATGAAATCTCCAACAACGGCAGCTTCTCGGCAACTCCAAATGCTACAATCACCCCTATTGGCAGCGGAACATCACTTGCCTGGTCAGTTAAAGTAGCCACAACGGCTACACAAAAACTGACTCCGATGGCCAAGTTTGTTGGTAAGGATACAATGGACGTCAAGGTGAGTGCGACGTCTTCATCCAGTCTCGAGACCAATAATCCGTTGTCCATGATGCTTGTACTCGACCGATCCGGATCGATGGGCAGTAATGCGGATGGCACATCGACGCCTGATTATTGTGATGATAAAAAGAAGAAGAAGAAGAAGAATGACTACAGCTTGTGTGGAAAGTCTTCAAAGCTTGATGCATTAAAGTTAGCAGTAATGAATATGGTTACACAGTTCACTGCAAAGGACGAGAAAAGCATATTCGTCCGGTTGGGTGCGGTAGCCTATAACAGTTCTGTCAGCTCAAGCCATAAGTTGAAGTTGTCTTGGAGCAAACCCGATGTGGTAACGTTGACGAACTCGCTGGAAGATGGTGGTGGCACTGACTCTTCCGAAGCCATGGAATGGGCCTACGAACAAGTTCAGAAGCCGACAGAAAAGAACGAACACCTGTCGAAAAATGGCAATAATAACCCNGCTAAATTTATAGTTTTCATGACTGATGGCAACAACAATGAGTCAGAGTACGACANAGACACAAAGCAAACCTGCGACGATGCNAAAAAAGACGGCGTAGATATCTTTACAGTTGCGTTCCAGGCGCCAACGAGAGGNAANGCTTTGTTGCAATATTGCGCCACCAGCGCAGANTTTTATTACAATGCAGACAATGCCGATCAGCTTCTGGAAGCATTTGANAATATCGGCGAGAAAGCCTCCAATCTTGCGATACGGCTTTCCAGCTAAAACCAAACACCAATCCTAAAGGCCGGGTCGGAAAGACCCGGCTTTATAGTTGAGCAATACGAAGGCTGCACAGACAACGAGTACCTCGATAGAAAATTCCGGGATATTTGCGATGTTCAAACGGCCAGACAGATCCCGTTTTCATTTCTTTCTCAGAAATGAAGACGGGAATTTTACGATGCTTGCAGCGCTGCTGTTACCGGTCTGCTTTGCCGCCGGAAGCCTCGCCATAGACTTCTCAAATGCAGTTTCCATGAAAACACGGCTGCAAAATGCCGCCGACGGTGCTGCTTTGGCAACAGCCAGTCAGCTGGCAGCAAAAAAAGGCGTGTTGGAAGCCAAAGCTTACTCTGAGAACTTTTTTAACGGCCTTATCGCAAATGAGATCGAAAAAAAACAGCAGCTTCTCAGCAACGCCAGTCGAGACAATAACACCGATTGGTAGTGGTGGGTCGCTTGCCAGGACTGTCAGTGTGGTGACCACCGGATCGCAAAAACTGACGCCACTGGCCAAGTTCGTCGGTCAAGATTCGATGAACGTCAAAGTAAGCGCTACATCTTCGGCCAGCCTCGAAACCAATAACCCGTTTTCGATGATGCTTGTTCTGGACCGCTCCGGTTCCATGGATGGATTCGCAGACGGAACATTCAAGCCCTGATATTGTTCCTACAGCGCTTGGTCCGGGCTTTCTGCATGCCTCAAAGAAACCAAAATGGACGCTTTGAAAGCGGCAGTAAACAACATGGTCTTGCAATTTACGACCATGGATCCAACAAATATTTTCATACGCTTGGGAACCGTCGCTTATAACAGTTCTGTCAGTTCAACCCACAAGCTGGACCCGACTTGGAACAAGCCAGCTGTCATAGCGTTGACAACCACTCTAAATGCTACGGGAGGAACCAATTCTTCCGGTGCAATGGACTGGGCCAACACCAAGCTCAAAGACCCTTCCGAGATAAACCTGCATTTATCCAAGAACGGAAACAACGAACCAGCCAAGTTCTTGGTATTCATGACGGATGGCGACAACTATGACAGTTCATACGACACGGCCACCGAGCAAATTTGTGACAACGCCAAAGCCAACGATATCGAAATTTTTACAGTCGCCTTTCAAGCCCCCGCAGGTGGCAAGGCATTGCTGGAATACTGCGCAAGCGGCGCCGAGTATTATTACAATGCCGACAATTCCGACGAATTGCTAAAGGCCTTTGAGAACATTGGTGAAAAAGCCTCAGATCTGGCTGTCAGACTTTCCAGCTAACGTCGAGATTGATAGATCCCAAAAAAATCGCCGGGTCAGCTTGATCCGGCGATTTCCATTTGCGGGAACGTTGGAATAGCTTCAACGGGCAGCAATAGCCTTGAGATAGGCGGCAATCGCCTCACGGTCAGATGCTTCGAGCTTGGCCATGTTTTTCTGAACTTCGACCATTGACCCGCCGACGCTGTCGAACTCAGGTGTAAATCCGCTTTCAAGATAATAGGCGATATCTTTTGCACTCCAGGTGCCCACCTGCTTTGCGCCCGGTGTAATGTTGGGAATGACCCCCTCGCCTTCCGGGTTTGGCGCACCGGCCAGCCATTGGCTGGTTTTCAATCCACCTATCAGATTTCGCGGCGTGTGGCATTCTCCGCAATGGCCTAGCGCTTCAACAAGATACTGTCCGCGTTTGAGCTGATTGTCGGGATTGCTCAGCGTTACCCGCGCGCCTTCATCGAAAAAGAGAAACTTCCAGCCGCCCAGCATCCGCCGGATATTGAATGGAAAACTCAAGTGATGGGCTGGGTTCGCAACGTCGCTTTCAGGCAGAGTCCCGATGAACGCAAACAGATCTGTCACGTCCTGGTCGGCCATCCGCACATAAGAAGTATAGGGGAAGGACGGATAGAGATGACTGCCTTGCGGTGAAACGCCGGCCAGGATTGCGTTGGCAAATTCGACCAGAGACCAACCGCCGATCCCTTTCTCCGGATCAGGCGAAATATTGGGTACTATGAATGTACCAAAATCACTCTTGAGCTCATGGCCGCCTGAAAGCACCAACCGCGCATCGCCCTTTGCACCTTCGGCGGCATGACAGGAAGCGCAACCACTTGCCCAGAACACTGTTTCACCATGAGCGGGATCAGCGGTCAGTGCGGTGATCGCCTGAATGCGTGAATCACTCAGCGGTTTGGGAGCGGTGACCAGCCAGAAAACAGACAGGCCTATGACGACCAACACCAACAAGCCTGCGAAAATACGAAGACCCGCCTTTTTAGGGGCGGGTCCGCTATTGATAGCCATAATGAATTAGCCGTCTTTTTTCAGGCGGAATGTTTCATGGCAGGTGCCACAATTCTTGGTCATCGGACCAAAAACAGCCTTCAAACCATCGACATCTGCCGGAGCACTGGCAATACCTGCATCCGCTGACTCCTTGAGTGCCATGGCAGTTGCTTTGAACTCATCCATCTTCTCCCAGATCGCTGGTGCCGCTTCGGTTTCAAATCCGGTCTCAGAGCCGACCGGGAATTGATCGGGGAAAGTCACCATCTGATCAGAAATGGTTTGCAGTGCGGCAAGCACCGCTTCAGCATCAAAGTCTGCCTCACCTTTGACCATCTTGGCCATGGCACCGACTGAGCCACCAACCTTTTTCATCATTTCTTGGCGTACGACTTGGGGCTCTCCGGCGGCAAAGGCAAGGGTAGAGCCAGCCACGCCAATAATTGCAGCAGCAGCGAGTAACGTGCGGAATTTCATGAATTTCTCCTTGAAGAAGACTCTGAAGGTACAATGAACAGCGGCTCATGATGGCAGGTAAGCAGAGTTTCGGAAGTCAATTATCTGTGATCAAGCACAGGATTACGCCATTCACCCATTTCACGCGTTCCGAAGCTTAATGGAACCTTGCCGGACTGCCTGATTCCATTTTCCCTGAAATGGCAACATTGTTTAAAAACGCAAAACGCCGCCGATCGTTGATGACCGACGGCGAATCACAGTTCAATCAGAGCTTGTTCAGCTTGCGGCTTCGTACAGTTCCAACACGTGATCCCAATTGATCAGGTTGTCCACGAAAGCCTCAAGGTATTTCGGCCGCGCATTGCGGTAATCGATGTAATAGGAATGCTCCCAGACATCGCAACCGAGAATTGGGCTGGCGCCATGCATGAGCGGGTTTTCACCGTTCGGGGTCTTCATGATTTCGACCTTGCCGTTCTTGATTGCAAGCCAAGCCCAACCAGAGCCAAACTGGCCAACGCCTGCAGCAATGAAGTCCGCCTTGAACTTGTCAAAACCACCAAGGTCGCTATCGATGGCCTTCTGCAGTTTTTCGGGAAGCTTGTTGCCGCCGCCGCCCTTTTTCATCCATTTCCAGAAATTCAGATGGTTGTAATGTTGGCCGACATTGTTGATCAGACCGGCATTGCTTTCTGAATAAGCAGCCTTGCAGATTTCTTCCAGCGACTTGCCTTCAAGCGGTGATCCGGAAAGCAGTTCATTGCCCTTGGTCACATAAGCCTGATGGTGTTTATCATGGTGAAACTCGAGGGTTTCCTTGGACATGAACGGCGCAAGCGCGTCGTAATCATAAGGAAGTTCGGGCAGTACTAGGGCCATCTATTTTCTCCATTCAGCTTTTTTAGGGGCGCAAAACGCGCCCTGGGCGGATTGCAGGTGCATAAATTTGCGTCCGAATTATCCAGCCCGACAACAATGCCGCAACCGATGCTCGTACTAACGCACACCTGAGTTGAATTTCTTCTGGACAACATAGGGTTGGCATGGGGGGCTGGCAATATTGTCAGGTAAGATATTCAGACAGAAATTGCAGTTAATTGCGACTTTGACCGAAACAGCCGAATTGGATCTGCTTATCTCACCTGCCAATCAGGTGGTATGCGCCCAGTCCATATAAAGTTGTCGGGTCTGGCGCGCGACGGGACCGGCTTGAAGCGCTCGGTCGTCCATCTTGATTACCGGGACGACCTTTGAATGGTTGCCTGTGGAGAAAATTTCGTCGGCATCCATGAAATCTGCCAATGTCAGCGATTTCTCAACAACTTGCTGACCGTCGCCGCGCAATAAATCAATTGCCCGTTGGCGCGTGATACCCGCTAGAAAAGTACCGTTGGCGACCGGGGTAAAGACGACACCGTCCTTAACCAGAAAAACATTGGAACTGGCAGTCTCGGCAACATTGCCGACCATGTCGCACAACAATGCGTTGTCAAAACCACGAGATTTGGCTTCCATGATCGCTCGACCTGAATTCGGATAGAGACATCCAGCCTTTGCATTGGTCGGTGCCAATTCAATCGAAGGGCGTCTGAAAGGCGACGCCGTGAGTGAAAATCCGGACTGCGGGATCATTGGTGATTCAAACAGGCACAGACAAAACCGCGTCGATGAGGGGTCCGCGGGTACTCCCATGTAACCGCCATGTTCAGCCCAGTACATCGGCTTGATATAAATCGCTGTCTTGCCGTCAAACTTCTTGATGCCCTCATGGACAAGACCTTCCATCACATCTGCTGCGATGGTCGCTTCGAGCCCGAGCGCTTTGGCGGAGCGGTTGACGCGCTGGCAATGCAAATCAAGATCAGGAGCCACGCCGTCAAACCAGCGAGCACCATCAAACACAGTAGACGCCAGCCACATGGCATGACTGACCGGTCCTATAAGCGGTGGGTTCCCCTCCAGCCATTCGCCGTCAACGAAATTCCAAGTCTGGGTTTTGGCTGTTGTGTCCACGCTCATAACTATCTCCTTATGCATGCAGCTGTACAGCCAAACGCCCCGCCGCCATTACGTCAAGGCGAAAGCGCATCATTGGAGACACCAACTCAAAGAAAGCAGTTTCCTTTCGCTTGGAACCGGACATACGCCATATTCCGGCATTGGAGATCATGTGAGAAGCCAGTTTATTCCACTGTGAGCGCCCTTGACGCGCGACAACAGCGCGGCCATCGTGCGGCCAGTTTGAAAAGGACCAGATTTATGTCGCATGCCGCTTTTGTTTTTGATGCCTATGGCACATTGTTTGATGTCCATGCAGCGGTTCGAAAACATGCCGACGCCATCGGTCCGGATGGTCAATTGTTATCGGAAATCTGGCGCGCAAAACAACTCGAATACTCTTGGATAAGGACCATGATGGGAGCATACAAGGACTTCTGGTCCTTGACCGAAGAGGCACTGGACCACGCGTTTGCCCGCGTTCCATCGGCTGACACTCGGGTGCGGACCCAATTGCTGGAAGCCTATTTCAAACTCGATTGCTACCCGGAAGTCCCCAGTGTTCTCAAAGCGCTAAAAAAAGGTGGCGCCAAAATCGCGATTTTGTCGAATGGTTCGCCAGACATGCTTGCTGCAGCAGTCAAGAATGCTGCGCTCGATGAGATTATCGATGATGTTTTCTCCGTCGACAGCCTGAAGATGTTCAAAACCGCACCGCAGGTTTATGACATGGTAACAACCAGTTACCGACTTTATCCTGATGCGATTTCCTTTCAGTCATCCAATCGGTGGGATATTGCAGGCGCCACCAAGTTCGGGTTTCGCACAGTTTGGATCAACCGTTCAAAAATGCCGGATGAATATCTCGACCTCAAACCGGCAATGATCCTGCCGGATCTGACCTCAGTGGTCTGATTTCCTTTATTGTCGATCCAACGGAACTTTATCGCTCCGCCATTGTTTAGTCTCATTAACCTTTAAGTCAGACAGGGTATGNCTGACCAAGTTGGTGCGTTGTACCCGTTCAACGCTCGCCAGTCCGCGGCAAGCTTGAAATGGGANCACCTGACGCGNGNTCATGATGTCAGGTAATTGTCTTGGCAAGAACAATGGATATGGAATGAAAATCGACAAGAATGCAGCTTCTCCTCAGGACGTTACAACGTCACGGTTGGCGATGCCGCGCCGCGCATTCNTGCGATTTGGTGCGGCTGGAGCTGCGACCGGGCTTTTGGCAGGCTGCGCGCCGCCGCAGTCAACTGANACCTTCCGGATGCAAACGGCGCCCATCTATCGTGCTCCTGAGCAGGCCACCAGNGGACTGACAGGGCGTTCGCCGCTTTATGATGAAATCTATGCTGCCAAATATGACGAACAGTATCAGTTACCCGCCATACCCTATTGGGAGATCGACCCGATATACCTGCGGCAGGAAGTGGCTGATCCGACCGGCGCACGACCTGGATCGATAGTGGTCGATACGGGAAAGCGCTTCCTCTACCTTGTCCGCGAAAACGGGCGCGCAATGCGCTACGGCGTGGGCATCGGTCGGGATGGCTTTTCCTGGTCGGGCAACGCAATTGTTCAATGGAAGAAGAAATGGCCAACCTGGACCCCACCAGCGGAAATGATCGGTCGCCAGCCAGAGCTGGAGAAATATTCCGCCGAGAACGGCGGCATGCCGCCAGGGCTGGACAACCCGTTGGGTGCGCGGGCACTTTACATATTCCAGAATGGTGAAGACACGCTTTATCGCCTGCATGGCTCACCTGAATACAAATCGATCGGCAAAGCGGTTTCGTCAGGCTGTGTCCGATTAATCAATCAGGATATTTGCGATCTTTACGACCGCGTTCCCAACAAAACCCCGATCACGGTATTGGCTTCATCGGGATCTTCGATCGGCTGATATTCGGGCATCAACTTGAGAGATAGCATTCCTTCGTGATAAGTCCTGGCCTACAAATGGCTGGGTGCCCGGCATCGGGAACTGTTGGGATGGGACTTGCAAATGCGTTATCTGAGGTCGGCCACGGCGGTTTCATTTCTGATCTCCACATCGCTGCTCAGCGGTTGCGTACCGCAGGATCACGGTTGGGCCAATGCCTACATGGCCGATCAAAGCCCCAAGATTGCGGTGCAAATGCCACCCAATGCGCCCTCGATTTCGCAGGAGTATCGCTATAACACCAACGTCGCAGGCCATGAAGGCATTGATGTCGTTGGTAAAATCGGCTCACCTGTCATTGCTGCAGCCGGTGGTGTTGTAAGCCAATCCTATTTTGAACCGATGTATGGAAACCGCATGGTCATTGACCACGGAGTTGATGCATCAGGAAAACGGACCCGGACAGTCTACAAGCACCTCAAGGACCGCCAGGTCAGTCAAGGAACTTCGGTTTCGCGTGGCCAGCAGATTGCCACGCTTGGCGCAACAGGCACTCTCGCCGGCGGCATTCCCCATTTGCACTTTGAAATCCACAGGGCAACGAAAAGCGGAAGTTTCGGCACCCCTGTCGACCCCCATTTCCTTTGGGCCCACGGGCTCGGCAAAGTCACGTGCTTCTCACCCGAAGTCGTGATTGATCCGGGTCGGTTTCAAACAACCTACCCCGTACCTTGCCGATAGAGGGCATTCTCCGTGCTCGGAAATGCCGGCTGTTACCAGCCCTTTTTCAGCGAGCCCAGAATACCGCGTACCAGCGCCCTTCCGATCTGGGTTGAAACCGTACGGGCAACCGACTTGATCACCGTTTCAGTCACCGTCTGACGCTGGTAGCCCGAGCGCCGCTTGGTTTTGGTCCGGGTAGAGCTGCGGCGACCGCGCTCATCCCTGTTATCATCGTCATCATCTCCGCCAAAGCCGGGAAGCGTCCAACGCCTGCTTTCCTGCACATCGTCGTCGTTGTCTTCTTCTTCCCTGCGGCGTAACTCTTCTTCCTTGGCGGCGTCTTCTGCTCGCTTGGTGAGAATTTCATGGGCGCTTTCGCGGTCCACATCCTTATCATAAATGCTCGCAACCGGACTTACTGCCATGACCTTTTGACGTTCGGCATCGGTAAGCGGCCCCAAGCGTGAAGCAGGAGGACGCACAAGCGTACGTTCCACCATTGAGGGCACACCCTTGGATTCAAGAGTGGAAACCAGCGCTTCGCCGACCCCCAATTGAGTAATTGCTTCATAGCAATCAAATTCCGGGTTGGGGCGGAAGGTATCTGCAGCAACCTTGACTGCTTTTTGCTCGCGCGGCGTATAGGCGCGAAGCGCATGTTGAATTCTGTTGCCGAGTTGCGAGAGCACCGTATCTGGTACATCAAGCGGGTTTTGTGTCACAAAATAAACGCCAACGCCCTTTGAGCGGATCAGGCGGACAACCTGTTCGACACGGCTCAGCAGGATGCGTGGCGCTTCATCAAACAGCAAATGCGCTTCGTCAAAGAAGAAGACCAATCGCGGCTTGTCCGGATCGCCAACCTCCGGCAATACCTCAAAGAGTTCAGACAATAGCCACAACAGGAATGTCGCGTACAGGCGTGGATTCATCATCAGCTTATCGGCGGCCAGCACCGAAATTGCGCCCCGTCCATCATTGGTCGTGCGCATGATGTCGGAGATCTTCAAAGCCGGTTCGCCAAAAAAGCTCTCGGCACCTTGTTGTTCAAGCACCAGAAGATCGCGCTGGATTGCTGCAACGGATTGCTTGGTGATGTTGCCATAGACCTTCGACAGCTCTTCAGCATGTTCGGACATATAGGCCAGCATCGTCCGGAAGTCCTTGAGATCAAGCAACGGCAGCCCGCCCTCATCGGCAATCTTGAAGGCGATATTAATCACACCTTCCTGAGCATCCGTCGCATCCATCAAACGCGAAAGCAACAGCGGTCCCATTTCCGAAATAGTGGTGCGAATACGATGACCTTTTTCACCAAACAGGTCCCAGAAGATGACCGGGAATTCTTGCAACTCGTAAGGATCAAGCCCAATCGTATTGGCGCGCTTGACAAGGAAATCCTTGTTCTCACCCATGGCAGCGATGCCTGAAAGATCCCCTTTCACATCAGCGCAGAACACCGGAACGCCGGCATTTGAAAAGCCTTCTGCGAGGATTTGCAGGGTCACGGTTTTACCAGTACCTGTCGCACCGGTTACCAGGCCGTGGCGGTTGGCATATCTGAGGTTGAGATACTCACCCTTGTTGTTGGAATTGTCAGGCTTGCGGCTGGTGCCGACATAGATACTGCCGTCTTGAAGCATGCTCACAATTTATCCCCTTTATATGCGCTCCACCCCGTCCGACCATCTCCGGGCGGTGGATCAATCTTTGGTTTCTTATAGGCAAGTTGCCCGAACCAAACAATGGCAAGCAGGATGCTGAGAGGACGGCGCCTCTGGATCGCAATGGCCAGAAACTGTTTCATGGCTGCAACTGTACATGGTTGGTGCCCCGGCCCATTCAAATGCTTACTTTAAACAAACTTACGTAAGAAAATACAAGCGAAGGCTTGCCAGTAAGGTTGGCGCTGTTTAGGCCTAGTCGGAAGAATTCATGATCCAAGGAGACACCCATGCAAGACCTCATCGTCAAAATCGAAGCGGCAACCGGTCTGGATGCTGATACCGCTGAAAAAGCGGTCGGTGCCATTCTCAACTTTCTCAAGTCTGAAGGCCCAGAAGGCAAAGTTCAGGAAATGCTGGCTGCCATTCCGGGCGCAGAAGTCATGATGGCGGAAGCCGCCAGCGAAAAAAGCGGACTGTTGGGCGGCCTCATGGGCGGCGGCGTCATGGGACTCGGTTCCAAGCTTATGGGTATGGGCCTTGATATGGGTCAGATTTCCGGCGTGGCCAAACAGACTGTCGGCTATGCACGTGAAAACGGCGCTGGAGATTCCGTTGATGAGATTGTCAATTCGATCCCCGGTCTCAGCCAGTTCGTTTGATCGGACAGACCAGCCCCGGCGATCGAGACTGAAGAAACGACGAACTCCGGCGCTGATGCGACGGGGTTTTTTGCTTTGAGGTTCATTTCCTCAGGCTACCAATTTGCGACCTGACCGGGCTCTGGTCAAAGGCGGCACACAGCCGCTGGGGTGGTCTTCGCCTGCAAGACAGGTCATGCCGCGACCAAGCTCTTTTGCGCGGTACAAAGCTTCGTCAGCGCTGCGTACAAGTTCCTTGACTGTTTCACCGTCTTGGCCTGCCCATGCGATACCAATGCTGGCCCCGACCTGAGCTTTGCCACCTTCAAATGAGATGTCTTCACTCAACCGGGAAATCAGCGAATTGCATACGCCATGCAGATGTTCGCGGCTGGTATACTCGGAAAATAGGATAATGAATTCGTCACCACCGAGGCGAGCTGCCAGTCCCGCACCGCCAACCGTTTTGGCGATACGATCAGCGGTGGTCTGGATTACGGCATCACCGGCTTGATGACCAAAGGTATCGTTGACGGCTTTGAAGTTGTCGAGATCCAGACAAGCAACAGCACAAGGTGTTTCGCTTTGCGCATTGATGGCCTCATCCAAAACGAAATCGAACTGCTGTCTGTTCGGCAAGCCGGTGAGCGCATCATGTTGGGCGCGATACCGGTTTTCCGCCTCACTGTTTTGCAGTGCATCCAGCGCCTTGGCATATCGCCTCGCCAGGACAAAAAGAACCGAAACAACCGTTAAGAACAAGCCGATCAACAGCGGCAATGTACCGCTCCAAACTGCTGCCGACGGTGCAACCGAAGACCATTGAAAAACCAATGGCTGCTGTCCAGACAAGCTTGCGACCTCAAGAGAGGAAACGCCTTGTGGTAAATTCGAACCCTCTTCAACGAATTTCAGACCTTCAAGACCGAGATGTTCGCCGATTTCGACCAAGTTGGTCGGCGCGATCGGTTTGAATGTCAGCAGAATTTTTGGCTCAGCATGGGTCAGCATTGCCACATCATCGGGTACAATTGCCTGAGCGACTGCCACGCCCAACTGGCCGTCCAGCAAACGAACATCAGCAGCATAAATCGGGGTTTCTTTGATTAGCTGCTCACCGACAATCGTGTACCCATTGTTGACCTTGACCTTGGCTATTTCAAATTTCTTGCGGGCAGCCTCAATCAAATCAATACTGTCAGCCAAATAGGGTTGAACCTCGTGAGCAGGAACAACGTCGTCTTCCAGAACAGATACTACGGCGGTATTTGTCACATCTACAACGATTGACACCCTGAGGCCGAAGTCGGTCCAGAGCCAGTCAGCCATTTCGTTTTCAACAAAATCCAGTGAAATCCTGTCCGAAAATGCGTTGACCGCGTTGTCCCAGTGGGAAATCTGCGCCTGATCACGAGCAGCAGCCTCGATCTGGTGTGAAAATTCATCCTGAAGCAACCGGCGTTCGAGCCTGTCTCGAACAGCATCAGCCTGACCGCCTGCCATTTGCAATATACCAAGATTGGTCCCCGCAAAAATCAGTGCGATTGCCACACATAAGACGTAAATCGCCGTGGTTAGCGGCCTTTGAGTGCCGACAACTGCTGACTTGGACATGCTCTTCCCCTGACTGTCGGGAAACTTTGTCACAAAGCTTTGAAAATAAACCTAAACGGGATGGTTGCTGCTTTCTTAACACCAAGCNCTTGACGGAACTGCTTTGGAGAANATCACGCCGGATTCGCCAATTGCCATCTGGCTCGTGGGAAGGCGGTCGTCGGACGGGCGGCTCCTGCAGAAGGCTCCCGCCTAGTAGCACTCCCGGGTACACCGCGACCGTCCGACCAGGCCAGATTTACGTGTTTTGCGGTAGCTCGCTTTGACATAGCGCAAACACATGGCGGTTTCTTGGCATTTTGGGATGAAATTCAGATCGGTTGCAAACCAGTTGGCTTGTTCGATTTTGGCACAGATTTTCTGGCACGATTTCTGCACCCTTTCTGTCATGACAAACATACGCAATATAAATCGACGCTGTCTGATTGCCGGCCTCACCGGTTTGACCGCGATAGCTGCGACATCAACAGCAAGCGCCGGCAACCATCTGTTCTCCAATGTTGGGCTGCGCGGCGGGTTCGATGCTGATTTATCAGGACTTCTGCCTGATGTAGCCGATGATCAAAGCGCAAGACTGCAGCAGGCCATCGATGCAGCAGCCGCTCGCGGGCGAATATTGCGCCTGCCAGCCGGTCACTTTTATTTCTCAAATCTCACTCTGCCCGATGGTGCCCGCCTTGCCGGAATTCCGGGGGCCACCGTTCTTGCTTATACGGGACAAGGCCACGGACTGTTAGCCGAAGGCGCGCAGCATATTGGGCTGGAAGGCATCCGCGTTGATGGTGCCAACCAACGCCTTGGAGAACATGTGCGCGGCATTGTTCATTTGCGCGGCGTGACACATGTTTCGCTCAACCAAGTTACCATCACCGGCTCATCGCGCTATGGGTTGATGCTGGAAGCCTGCGGCGGCGAAATTCGCTCCTGCGACATTTCGGGTGCAGCCGAGGCGGGCCTTTTCGCCATTGAAAGCAAAGACTTGTCAATTCGCGACAATTATGTCCACGACTGCGGAAATGGCGGAATTCTGATCCATCGCTGGTCCAAAGGTGAAGACGCCACCGTGGTCATCGGCAACCGGGTTGCACGCATTTCGGCACGTTCCGGCGGTACCGGCCAATATGGCAACGGCATCAATGTCTTCCGCGCGGGAAATGTTATGGTGGCCAACAACCATGTTTCCGACTGCGCCTTTTCGGCAATTCGTGCCAATTCTGCCGACAACGTGCAGATCGTTGCCAATCAGGCAATCCGTTCAGGCGAGACAGCCGTCTACGCGGAGTTTTCATTCCAAGGAGCGGTGATCGCCAACAATCTCGTCGATGGCGGTACAATGGGCATTTCGGTGGCCAATTTTGATGTTGGCGGCAGGCTCTCGGTGATTTCTGGAAATATCATCCGCAACATGTCGGATCAGGGGCCGTACAAGGCCGAGAATTCAGGTTTCGGCATCGGGATTGCTGTGGAAGCTGATGCCAGCGTCAGCGGCAACACCATCGAGGGCGCACCAAAATGGGGCATCATGGCGGGATGGGGTCCATTCCTGCGCGACGTGGCAATCACCGGCAATATCATTCGCAAAGCCGGGGTTGGCGTGGCTGTAAGTGTGGTGGAAGGTACAGGCCAGACCATCATCACCGACAATATATTTTCAGATACACCCGGCGGCGCCGTTGCCGGACATCGCTGGAACGAAAAAGTGACAAAAGACCTGGGGTTGGTCGGCGCGCGGCGCTTCCCCAATCTGACGGTTGAGCGAAATGCGGTGAGTTGAGCGGAGCCGGAACAGTCACTCCCGTTGATCCGCACCGGCTGACTGAACTTGCATCGTGATAACACTCGTTTGCACACTCAATAAGCCGCGCCATCCTTGTGGGTGAAAATCCATTTGCCGTCGGTTCCGAGTTTCGCGGCGAGATCATCGACCGGATAGGACCCCTCGTCGCCCGGCGTGCGGTCGCCCATTTCCAGATAGGTCACAGGCTTGTCGGTGCGGTTGACCAGTTGATGAGCGCGCCCTTGGGCGGCAAAACCTGCGCACATGCCTGGCTCCAGTTCCAGCTCACCCTCGTCTGTCACCAGTGTCGGTTTACCATCCACGATATAGATAAATTCATCCTGCATGGAGTGTCGATGCAGGAGCGCCGACTCGCCGCCCGGATGCAAAGTTGTAAGATTGACACCCAAATTTTTGAGACCGAACAAATCCCCCAAGGGGCGCTTGGTCCGCTTGCCCATGCGGGAAAAAAATGGCTCAGGATAATTCGATGGCTTGGTGCGTGGCGCGACGTCAGCTGCACGAATGGCAAGCGGGAATTTCTCATCAACCATCGGATTTTTCCTTCACGTGCTGCTCATGCGGTCGGTTCAGTGGGATATTGATAGCGCAAGTGTTTGCGCTCGATGAGCCTGAAACGCTCACTTCGGCGTGGGTCATTCGAATAGTCAAGCCAACGGCCCTGCGGGACCAATTGCGCCCACAATCGTCCTGTTCCAGTTCTTCATCTGGGTCGTTGCCAAACCGCTCAATACAGCCGCAAGTTCCGGCTCGTCTGTAAATTGTTTGCATAACAAAGCTGCCATCATGCATTCGGCAGCACGAGTGGCGCCATCCTCGGCTTTCAGCGCAATTCCCACGCCTTTCTCGGGAATGGCCGCGCAATAGACGCCTTCAGCTCCGGTTTTGGCGTAGATGCGCCCGGGTGCGGCTTCCATCAATCTCGTACACATGCGGTTGGTTCCCGCGACATAGAACGGCTCAGCCATGCACGCGTCAACAAGACGTTTGGCGGCACTGCCCCTTTGCTGGGGTAGCCCGGTAGCGCTGGCCATTCTTGCAAAAGCGATAGCCAGGGATTTCAATGAAACTGCATAGGTTGGGATATCACAGCCATCGGTGCCGCAAACCTCATGGCTCAGTTTGGCGCCCGTGAGGTCTTCCATCACATCGCGAATGCCAGCTTGAACGGGATGATTGTAGTTTGAATAGCCATGATGATCGACGCCGGTATGACAAGCGAGGCAAAGAAAGCCTGCGTGTTTGCCTGAACAATTGTTGAAAAAAACATTCGGTTTCTGGTGCTGACGAACCTGATCGATCAACACCTTTGGCTCAAAACTCCAATGGCTGCCGCACTCAAAATCTGCAGCCTGCATTCCGGCCTTTTTCGCCATTGCTTCGACCAGCGCGATATGTTCTGCCTCACCCGAGTGGGACGAACAAGCCAGTGCCAGTTCACGTGTTGTAAGTTCCAGAGCGTCGGAGGCGCCGCTTTCAACCAGCGGAATTGCCTGCATAACCTTGATCGCGGAGCGTGGGAAAACAGGTTTTTCGATGTCACCGAGACTTAACAGTCTGGTGCCATCGGCATCAAATACCGCTGCCATTCCACGGTGAACACTTTCAACCATAGGTCCGCGCGTGACTTCGACCAGAACAGGGTTTTCCATAATCTGCGCTCCTTTTTCATGTGTTCAGAGCCATGACAAAATCAGGTTGTTCAAGCAATGGCCAGAGCGTTTTTTTCCACCACCTGCGCGGGGAGACTAGNCTTACAAAACACTGAAACATGTGAGCAAGCCAACATGAAACTCGAGAANNACCGTCTTATTGGCTCCAATGGTCAGCCGGTCACCTTCGTCCCTGCCCGCCATGCGGGCGGAGTGATCAAGCCACGCTACATCGTAATGCATTATACAGCGGGTGGATCAGCGGATGCCACGGTGCGCTATTTCGGCTCTGAACAGGCCCGCGCCTCGGCGCATTTCANCATCGGCCGCGATGGCGCAATCGTTCAGCAAGTGCCATGTGACCGCGCAGCNTGGCATGCGGGAAAAAGTCANTGGCANGGCATAGCCGGGCTCAATGACCATTCAATCGGCATTGAACTGGCCAATTGGGGTAAGTTGCAACGCGGCCCGGATGNATTTACCAGTTACACTGGCAGNCCTGTAAAGCGCTCGCAGATTGTGCTTGCTGCCCATCGCCAGCAACCAGATGTCGAGGCGGCCTGGGAACGCTTCCCCACCGTTCAGATTGATGTGGCAGCGGATATTGCAGCAGCACTTCTGGCAGCGCTGTCACTGCCTGAAACCGCCATCATTGGCCACGATGACATCTCGCCGGGTCGAAAGATTGATCCCGGTCCTGCTTTCGAGATGGATGTGTTCCGCGGAAAGGCTGCCGGGCGAGGATCTCCCGAAGGAATTCTTGATTATCGCAGGGTGGCAGCTCCCTCCGGGCTGAATCTTCGTNCGGGGCCTGGACTTNATTACACGCCCATTGCGCAACTTGATGACGGTACGCCAGTTCGTGTGGTGTTTGCNGGCTATCCCTGGGCCTTTGTCAGCGTACAGGAAAATGGCCGTGACGGCGTAACCGGCTATGCGCATAATGCGTGGCTGATTGCAGCTTGAANGCTGTGATCAATCGCCAATTCGTGTGAGCAGNGTTAAAAGTGTTTCGCGCTCATCGAGGTTCAACCCTTTGAGCAATTGGTTTTCAACCGCCAAATGGCTCNCAATCGCCTTGTCCACCAGCGCCAGACCTTCATTGGTCAGGGCAATGCGGATAGCGCGCCTGTCTTCCTCATCGGCCTGCCTGCGGATNAAGCCGCGCACTTCCAACCGGTCCAGCCGGTTTGTCATGGCTGGCGGCGACAACATCATGTCACTGGCCAAAGCGGTGGGGGTCATTGCCGCAAGACCCGCCTGTCGTCGCAATGTCATCAATACGTCAAAACCCGGCATGTCCAGGTCATATTTCTTGAGATTCGCGGAGACCACGCGGGTGAGCAGCGCGCCAGTGCGCCAGATTTGCCCTACAGCTCCCATGGGGCGGCAGTCGAGATCCGGGCGCGCCACAGCCCATTGCGCCAGAATGGATTCGACAGAATTTCCGCTGGATAGGCGATTGCCGTCGCCGCCGTGTCCACCATCTGCTTTTCCACCCATCAGTTTGTCCTCTTGCAACTGCCATGCTACCTTTATACTTTGACGTCGAACTATTCAATATCGAAGAGAATTCCCATGTTGCGTATAGCCCTTTTGGCAGTGCTTGGCCCCACCTTGTGGGGAACCACCTATTCGGTGTTCACCGAGACATTGCCGACGTCTCATCCTTTTATCGTTGGTGCTATACGGGCATTGCCGGGAGGGCTGATTTTGCTGGCGCTCAACCCACGCTTCCCACCACTTCGGGTCATGATGCGCTACGGGGTTCTGGCATTCTTCAATATGGGACTGTTTTTCGCGCTGTTGTTTATCGCAGCCGCTCGCATGCCTGGTGGATTGGCAGCCACACTGGGGGCGGTCCAGCCACTTGTGGTTATCGCTCTGGTCGCCGTGATATCCCGCTCCCTGCCCCACCCGGTGCAACTTGTTGCGGGATTTGCCGGTATCACCGGGGTGGCATTGCTGGTGTTGTCACCGGACGATCAATTGGACATGATTGGTGTCATGGCCGCCCTTGGCGGCACGGTTAGCATGTCAATTGGCACCGTGCTCATCGACCATTGGGGCCGCGATGGCAAACCACTGGAAATGGCCACCTGGCAACTCATATTTGGTGGTCTGATCCTGCTGCCGTTCGGATTGGCCCTGGAAGGATTACCGCCAGTTCCCGACACCAAAGCCATTTTGGGCTATGCTTGGCTGATCCTCTTTGGCACTGCATTTGGCTATTATGTCTGGAACCGTGGCATCACCAAGCTTGGCCCAAGTGCAGCCTATCTGGCTCTGATGAGCCCCGTCGTTGCCACACTTATCGGCACGGTTTTTCTCGGCGAAACTTTCAGCATCTGGCAGTGGCTGGGAATAGTTTTGGTCATCGCGGCAATTGTGACCGGTGTCAGTGTCAAGCGCAGAGTNCCGNTTCTGGCNCCGCAAGCCGCCGAATAACAGNCGAAAGCGCACCTTGCTCAACCAGCCTCACACATCACACTTCAAACCACTGTTTCTTCGCATGTCTCTTTACCAAAAACCGGTACCCGCCTTTCGGAGTCACGCTTTAGAGTACCCCAAACCGCTTTCCACCACGAGATGGCGCCAAACCCGTTACAGTTCAGAATGTCCTGGGTAAAGCACGGTGGCGTGGGAAAAACTGCGCGCAAAATTCCGCTCCGGCATATGGAATCCCGCTCAAACCCCGGCGATAATTCCGGCGGAAGAGAAGCCGCCATCGACGGCCAACACGTGGCCGTTGACGTAACCAGCCTTATCTGAGAGCAAAAACAGGATGGCTGAAGCCACTTCCTGCGGCTTTCCATATCGCCGCAAGGGCGTGCGATCAGTCCACGTTTTGCGATCTTCAGTTGGATGCAACTTCATCACGAGTGGCGTATCGATGGGACCCGGAGCAACCACATTGACGCGCACGCCAGAAGCACCCCACTCATTGGCCAGAACCTGGCTCATCAGTGCGACGCCGGCCTTTGATGCCCCATAGGCGACGCGNCCCGTATTGGCCTTCAATCCTGATACCGACGACAAATTNACGATCGACAGGCTATCGCCCATCCGGTCGAGTACCGAGCGGCACAGAATGAAAGTGCCGGTCAGATTGACATCTACGATCTGGCGAAAAAGTTCGACAGTGGTTTTTTCGGCTGACAGATCACGCGCGATGCCCGCTGAATTGACCAACCCCGTGATTGGACCATTTGCGGCCACCGCTTGATCAAGGCAGTCTGCCACTTCATCTTCGTCGGTTACATCACAAGCAAAGATGACGACATCTTCGCCTTCAAGTCTATCTTCAAGTATATGGATGGCTTCAGGGTTGGCATCAAGAACACTGACAGCCACGCCCTCATCAAGGAGAGCCAAAACCGTCGCTTCCCCGATGCCGGACGCGCCGCCTGTGACGACGACGTGACCCGAAAGGTTCACCGGATGCGTTCCAGAATTGAGACGTAATTGGCCACCGCAGCACCGCCCATGTTGAAGATGCCTGCAAGTGTAGCATCAGGAACCTGGATTCCTCCGGCCTCACCTGTCAATTGCATGGCGCAGAGTGCGTGCATCGACACGCCGGTTGCACCAATCGGGTGCCCTTTGGCTTTCAGACCACCCGACGGATTGACCGGAAGTCGGCCATCGCGCGCGGCTTCACCCGACATCGCAAAATCGGCGCCCTGTCCTGGCTTTGCCAATCCCATGGCTTCATATTCAATCAGTTCGGCTATTGTGAAGCAGTCGTGGGTTTCAACCAGTGAAAGGTCATCAAGTGAAGTGCCGGAATTGGCAAAAGCTCTTTTCCAACCTTCTGTGCAACCTTCAAACGAAATGATATCGCGCTTGCTCATCGGCAGGAAGTCCTGAACATGTTCGGCAGCGCGGAACAAAACCGCGCGTGGTGCGCGCATGGCCGTTTGCGGATCAGCCAGAACAATAGCCGCAGCGCCATCGGAGACAAGTGAGCAATCCGTCCGCTTCAATGGACCGGCAACAATCGGATTTTTATCGCTTTCATTCCGGCAGAAATCAAAACCCAGATCCTTTCGCATCTGCGCATAAGGATTGTTGACGCCGTTCTTGTGGTTTTTGGCAGCAATTGCCGCAAGCGCATCTGATTTGTCGCCATAGCGCTGGAAGTAGCCATCCGCGATCTTGCCAAAAACACCGGCAAATCCAGANGGGGTATCGCCATCTTCCGGCAGATAGGAAGCTTTGAGAAGGTTCTGACCGATTTCCGGTCCCGGCGTTGTGGTCATTTGCTCGACACCGACAACCAGAACCCGCTTGGCTGCACCAGCCCGGATGGCTTTGATGCCCTGATGGACGGCGGCTGAACCGGTGGCGCAGGCATTTTCGACCCGAGTGGCGGGTTTGAAACGGAAATCATCGTCGGCTTGCAATACCAGACTGGCGGTAAAATCCTGCTTGGAGAAGCCGGCATTGAAATGCCCGAGGTAGATCTCGTCAATATCAGTGGCCTGGAGGCCTGCATGTTCAATCGCCTCCCGGGCGACGCGGGTTACCAAGGATTCGACTGTTTCGTCGCTGTGTCTTCCAAAAGGCGTATGTGCCCAACCAATAATACAAGCAGTCATCTCAGCTCCTCCGTTTGCGTTGCACAAATTGCTCACATTCAGAAATTTTGTAAAGGGTTGAACTAATTTTCCCGTCAAGAAAATCGAATTTCGCTCGATTTCGTCTCACCTCCTGCCTTAAAGGCTGCAAAATAGCGGACCACGCCAATCGCTCCATGTCGAGCTAAAATCCGAATCCGGAAGCGGCCAAACCAGGGCGCTAAATCACAACGGCAAAGTGCTATTGTGCGCTGTTCACTCGAACTTGATTGAATGAACGGAACACTTGCCTTGGAAAGAGCCAGATTCAACAATATATGCACGAAAATGAATTTTGTTCGGTTTCCATTGATTGTGCTTTTGCTGCTGGCCCTCACTCCTTTGGGCCCGCTGACGTCTGCTATCGCCCGGTCGTATCCTGGACTTCCGGTCGTTCCGATCGAGCGGATTGCGATGCCGCAAGTTCAAACAAGCGCGACTTCAGAGACGACACCGACCAAACGTTGCAATCGCGGCTCAGCCTATTGGCTATCTTGCGCGCTCGACAAGAACTTCCGCCAGATACAACCGATCACTGTTGCAGTTATCTCTCCGACAAGACCAAACGATGACATCTCAGCCACCATTTCCCGCCTTTGGGAAAGCCGGATTTTCCGGCCGCCACGGCTCATCTGAGCTCCGCTACATCGTGCAGGCTGTGTTCGCCACCACGATGACCGACAGTTCAGATCAAGGAAAATAATGACATGATTACCCGACGCCTGTTTATCAGTGCAGCACCGCTTATTGCACTGAGTGGCTGCTCTACCTCATTCTCGTCAACAAAAACTCTGGCGCCAACACCAGTTGCCGCACCAAAATCCATGCCAGCGTTTTACGGTCCAATCACAACTGAGCCCTACCCGATCCCTGCCGTTCCGACGGGCGTGGTGCCGCAAAAATATTGGCGTCAACGGGTGGAAAATCCGTTCCCCGGTTACAGGCATGGAACTATCGTCGTCGATCCCAATGCGTTTTATCTGCACTTGATTGAAGAGGGTGGTACCGCCATGCGGTATGGTGTTGGTGTGGGCCGCCAGGGTTTCTCATGGGCAGGNGACGCTGTTGTCCAGTACACCCGCAAATGGCCGACCTGGAAGGCACCTGATTCCATGGTTGCCCGGAACCCGGAGCTTGAACCCTATTCTGTTGCCAATGGCGGCATGGAACCGGGCATCAAGAACCCTCTAGGCGCCCGGGCTCTCTACCTGTTCCAGAATGGAGAAGACACACTTTATCGTATCCACGGAAACCCGGAGGCCAACTCGATTGGACGTGCGGTTTCATCAGGATGCGTACGGTTGCTTAATCACGATATCATCGACCTATATAACCGGGTCCCAAACAAATCCCGGGTGGTGGTGCGCCCTTCCACAATGCCGGGACAGGTAGCCTAAAGCGCAAGAGGTCCGGTTTTTCGCAGAGAGGGTCCATTCTGTTTGAAACACCAATGTCCCGGACCCAGGCCCCGCCAATACGACGTCAGGAACATCATTTGACCCACCTATCCAATTGCAGGTGGGTCAAATGACATGAACAAAAAAGATTTAGCACGCCGTCCGTCCAACAAAACACGACAGACAAAGCGCAATCTGGTTATTTAACCCACCATAGACTTCTGCTTCGGAGTGTTCGGCAAACCGTAGAGTGCAGGATTGATGCGATCACGGAATTCGAAAGGGTCTGTAATCCGCGAGAAAATGTCGATTAATTCCGAGTCTTGCTCTTTGATGAATTGAACCCGCATCACGTCGCCCTGTCTAGCAACGACGCTGCATCCGATCAGATACTGGAACTCTCCGAGATAAAGATAAAAATGATCTGGTACTTTCCACCTGCTCGTCGATGCCAACGCCCCGCCTTCGGAAATGTTGTGAAGCCAGATTTTCCCGACTGTCACTCCTCGAACACCCTTTTGGGTTGTCAAGAATCCCAGGCAAAGATTGCACTCACGCCGGACAAAACGACGGTTCTCCCCTGCCAAGCGGGTTAGGTAGTTCTTTTTCCCGCCACCTTCGTCGGGAATGTCGATATCCTTAACCACAATGAACCCCCTTTCTTCGGAATAACTTGGCCTATTACAGTAGTATGCCTGCTGATCAAACTAACCTATCTCGTACAGGCAAACACTNTGTTAATTTAAAATGCCAAATTTTATGGTTATCTATTATAAGTTTATTAACCAACAACAGAGCCAGTGCCATATTGCATCGCAAAAAGAACCAGCAAAAAGGCAGCGATTTCCGCCGCCTCTTGTCACTGCGTTTGGCGTCATTTGTCAGGCCAACAGATCTTGATCATAGGCCATCACCTTGGCGGCGGCCGGTCGTGCCTGGCACCGCTCGATCCAAGCCCTGATTTGCGGTTCGTCCGGGGTGATATCGGGAAACCAGACATAGGGCGAAGCGCAAATGAGGTCGGCTGCGGTAAAGTTGTCCCCGAGCAGAAAAGGGCCTTTCTCAAGCGCTGCGACAAATGCATGGGTCGCTTCCGGGACGCCACGAAAAGCTGCGGCCAGTGCCGGATGGTCGAGACCAGCGAACGCATGGACGGTTACTGGTTCCAGTACATTGCCATACCAAGCCAGCCAGGAAAGATATTCACCGCGCTTGGGGTCACCTATCGACAAACCCAATCCTGACTGGGGAAACATGTCCGTCAAATAGAGCATAATCGCATTGGACTCGCGAATGGTCACTCCGTCATGATCCAGCAGCGGCACCTTGCCTTCCGGATGCGGATTGGCAGCATCATGGTGTCCGGATCCATCGTGGCGCTGAACTTCCACAACTCGGATGTCAACTTTATCCGCAATGTTCATTTCATCGAGTAAACGTACGATACGCGATGAGCGACTCATCGGCGAATGATAGAGCGTAAGCATATGTATTCCCTCTCTAATTGTTTGGGTTGACGAGAATATGCAGGAATGCTCCTGTCAGTTTCCGTCAGGATGAAATTTAAAATGTGAGAGGTCGCACGTGGCCAGATCAGACCGTCTTTTTCGCTTGCTCCAAGCGCTTCGGACATTGCCTCAGCCAGTCACAGCAGAGCGCCTGGCCGAGGAAACGGAGGTATCGCTCCGCACACTTTATCGCGATATCGCAAGCCTGCGGGCCGCGGGCGCACGCATCGAGGGTGAAGCGGGATACGGCTATACATTGACCGAAGACCCTGCCCTACCGCCACAAACGTTTGAGCGCGTTGAGATCGAGGCTCTATCTCTCGGCCTGGGCGAAGTCATGCAGCGNGGAGGTGACGAGTTGCGGATGGCAGCACAGAATGCACTGTCAAAAATCACTGCCACTCTCCCNGAGCGATTGCAGCAGCAGGTACTGCATTCAGTCATGCAGGTTTATCGATATGAAAAACCATCGACGCCGCCGATTGAACTCTCCCGATTTTGGCAAGCTTGCTGGAATGAGGTTGCTTTGGACATTGTTTTTGTGGATCGATTTGGCCAGCAAACCCGGCGCAGGATATTGCCTTTGTCGCTGACATTCCTCGACAGAGCAGTGGTGTTGTTGGCCTGGTGTTGCCTGCGCAAAGACTACAGGCGATTTACAACCGAACGNATTTNGCAGGCGGATGAAACAGACGAGACCTTTCGGCCCAGAAGAGCGCAGATGCTGCGCGACTATGTTGCCGATCTATCAAGCGCAAAGGCCAGAATTCGTTAATCCCCTGCCCCAAAACGGGACAGGAGTAATATTTTGTAAACGTCGAGACGCGCTTGAAAAAGTCCAAATAAAGCGGTTGATTTTTATTGATTGATTAGTCAATCAAAAATAGACTTCCCGAAAACAGGAGTTGGTCATGCCCAAGATTGGTATGGAACCGAAACGGCGCAAAGCGCTGACATCGGCAGCCATCGAAGCTGTGGGTGCGGAAGGCTCCATGAATGTGACGATGGCTGANATTGCCGCGCGTGCGGGTGTATCTCCCGCTTTGGCGCATCACTATTTTGGTTCCAAACAAGAGTTGATGACTGCGTCGGTCCGCGCGCTACTTGCTGACCTGAAATCAGATGTTGTTACGGCTCTGAAGGCCGCACGCACGCCTCGCGCCAGAGTTTCGGCTGTAATTGCGGTGAGTTTTTCCACCAAGCAGTTCTCAGATGAAATCGTTTCAGCCTGGTTGACCTTCTATGTCGCGGCACAAAAGTCGGACCCACTGCGCCAGATGTTGAACCTTTACGCAAGACGGCTGCACTCCAATCTGATGAGCGGGCTGGTCCCGTTGGTCGGAGAACATGAGGGCAACCGCATCGCTGAAGGATCCGCAGCAATGATAGACGGGTTTTATATTCGAAAAGCGCTTGGATCCGCTGATGGCCGGGCTGACCCGGTGCAAATGGTCGAGGATCACGTCGAAACCCAGATTGCATCCGTTAAAAGGCTCGCCTGAATATGACGTCCCCCCGCCCGAACATACTTGTCATCATGGTCGATCAACTAAACGGAACCTTGTTTCCGGATGGCCCGGCGGAGTTTTTGCATGCGCCAAACCTCAGATCATTGGCCCAGCGGTCTTGGCGATTTGCCAACACCTACACCGCCTCGCCACTTTGCGCGCCGGGGAGAGCTTCGTTCATGTCTGGCCAGTTGCCCCGCGGCACGAGGGTTTATGACAACGCCGCCGAATTTTCCTCCGACATCCCGACATTCGCCCACCATTTGCGCCGCGCAGGCTATTATACCTGTCTCACAGGCAAGATGCATTTTGTCGGACCCGACCAGATGCACGGCTTTGAAGAACGCATGACCACGGACATCTATCCGGCAGATTTTGGTTGGACGCCCGATTATCGAAAGCCCGGCGAGCGCATTGACTGGTGGTATCACAATCTGGGATCGGTCACCGGCGCAGGTGTCGCCGAGACTTCCAACCAGATGGAATATGATGATGAAGTCGCTTTTTTCGCGACCCAAAAACTTCATCACCTTTCGCGTGATAGCGACAAGGATGATCGCCGACCCTGGCTTCTGACGGTGTCGTTCACCCATCCCCACGACCCCTATGTCACACGGCAGCGATATTGGGACCTTTATNAAGGCATTCNAGAATTGGACCCGCAAGTCAGTGGTGTTTCAGTTGATGAAATGGACCCCCATTCCCAACGGCTATACCGGGCAAATGATTCTGACAACTTCAACATCACCAAAGAAANCATCCGGCGCTCACGGCAAGCCTATTTTGGAAACATCTCTTACCTCGACGACCAGATCGGCGTTATTCTGGCAACGCTCAAAGCCACAGAAATGGCTGATNACACGGTCATCGTTTTTGCCTCGGACCATGGTGACATGCTGGGTGAACGAGGCATGTGGTTCAAGATGAGCTTCTTTGAAGGTTCTGCAAGGGTTCCATTGATGATCTCGCTGCCGGGTGAAAAAGGCGGTTTGATCAGCACTCCGGTTTCCAACCTCGATATCACTCCGACGCTGGCCGATCTGGCAGGGGTATCGNTGGAAGAAGTTACCCCATGGACCGATGGCGAAAGCCTGCTTCCATTAACCAATGACAACAAGCGAATCTCGCCGGTATTGATGGAATATGCCGCCGAAGGTTCTGAAGCACCATTGGTCGCCATTCGCGAGGGCAGTTATAAGTTCATCCATTGTGAGCTCGACCCTCCACAGCTTTTCGATTTGGCCGCAGATCCGNTGGAACTGGAAAATCTGGCTNCCAATCCTGCTCATCAGAACCTTGTGACCCNTTTCATGTCGATGGTACACGCTCGGTGGGATATGGCTGCCTATGACAGGGAAGTGCGCCAAAGTCAGGCGCGGCGCTGGGTTGTTTATGGGGCTTTGCGAAATGGATCTTATTATCCATGGGACTTTCAGCCTTTGCAGAAAGCTTCCGAACGCTACATGCGCAACCACATGGACCTCAACGTCCTAGAGGATGAAAAACGGTTTCCGCGGGGAGATTTATGAACAAGCAGGAATTGGAACGAGCTCAAGGCCACTCGGTCAACAACCGCAAGGAGCTGGAGCGAAGTCGCATCTGCGGATGCTATCATTGCGAAAGCGTATTTCCACCCGGCTCTGTGCTGCGTTGGGTCGACAAGAGCCGCACTGAAGCCGAATGGACAGCACTTTGCCCGCAATGTGGGATCGATGCCGTTATTGCCGATACCGCAGGCTTTGGTGTCGGGCCGATTTTCCTGCGTGAAATGAACAAGCGCTGGTTCAGTGACAGCCGCTAAAGGTTGGAACCGGCAAATTTCATCGAGTTTGAAAAGGAAACAACATGTTGAAAGTTCTGGGCCGCGCTACTTCGGCCAATGTGCAGCTCGTCATGTGGGCCATCGCCGAGCTGGGACTTGAGCACCAACGCGAAGACGTTGGCGGGGCATTTGGCGGCAACACCACGGCAGAATTTCTCGCCATGAATCCCAACGGTCTGGTGCCGACGGTCATTGATGGCGATAGCGAACCCATGTGGGAAAGCGCTGCCATTGTGCGATTTCTTGCCTGCAAATACGGAGATGAAACATTCTGGCCGCGTGATCCTGACCACCGGGTCCGGCTCGACAAGTGGGCGGAGTGGATCAAGACCAGTTTTGCCCCGGTGTTGATCAGCCGATTGTTCATTCAGTTGATCCGCACCCTCCCCGCCGAGCAGGATGTGGACGATATCGCAAAAGCGACTGAGCAGCTTAAAACCATGGCAACGATGCTTGAAGCGCGCATTGGTGATGGTCCTTGGCTGGATGGTGATCGATTCACATTCGGTGACATCATTTGCGGCCATGTCCTCTACCGTTATTTCACGCTGGATTTTGAGCGTGCCGAAACCCCGCTGTTGCTGGCGTATTACCAGCGCCTTCAGGAGCGCCCGGCATACCGGGAACATGTGATGGTTTCCTATGAAGAACTGAGGGCCAAAGCATGAGAGCTCAACCCCGCGCTTCGCATTATATCAATGGTCAGTACCATGAAGACACTGACGGGTCGGTGTTTGAGAGCTTTTATCCGGCCACCGGCGAGGTCATTGCCCGGCTCCATGCCGCCACGCCTGCACTGGTGAACATTGCAATCGCTAATGCGCGGGAAGCACAAAAGAACTGGGGCAAATTGACCGGTACCGAGCGCGGTCGCGTCTTGCGGCGTGCAGCCGACATCATTCGCGAGCGCAATGCCGAAATTTCAAAGATCGAAACGCTCGACACCGGCAAAGCCATTCAGGAAACATTGGTTGCAGATGCCTTGTCGGCTGCTGATTGCCTCGAATATTTCGGCGGCATTGCAGGTGCCATAACCGGAGAAACAGCTGATCTGGGTGGTGACTTTGTCTATACGCGGCGCGAGCCGATTGGCGTTTGCGGTGGCATCGGTGCCTGGAATTACCCGATGCAGATTGCCGCCTGGAAAGCGGCCCCAGCACTGGCGGCAGGCAACAGCTTCGTATTCAAGCCATCGGAAACGACGCCACTGACAACCCTGATCCTGGCTGAAATCCTGACAGAGGCGGGATTGCCAGCAGGTGTTTTCAACGTGGTTCAAGGCCTTGGGGATGTAGGCGCACATCTGGCCGGTCACCCCGGCATCGACAAAATCTCGCTGACCGGGTCGGTGCCCACAGGCGCAAAAGTGATGCAGGCGGCGGCTACCACGCTGAAAAACATCACAATGGAACTGGGCGGAAAGTCACCAATCGTGATTTTTGATGATGCAGATCTCGAAGACGCAGTCGGTGGCGCATTGATGGGCAATTTCTATTCCACTGGTCAGATTTGTTCGAATGGCACAAGGGTGTTTGTACAACGCGGCATCTATGACCGGTTTGTCGCGCGGGCCTGCGAGCGGACCGAAAAAATCCGGATCGGTGATCCACTCGATCCGGACACCCATATGGGGCCGCTGATTTCGGGCGTCCAGTTGGAGAAAGTTCTCGCCTACATTGAAACCGCGAAAAATGAAGGTGCGCGGCTGATCACCGGCGGGCAGGCGCTTAACCTTCAGGGTTTTGAGAAAGGCCATTTCATTGCGCCCACCATCTTTGCCGATGTCACAGACACGATGACCATTGCGCGGGAAGAGATTTTTGGTCCGGTGATGTCTGTACTGCCATTTGACAGCGAGACAGAAGTCATCGACCGGGCGAATGCGACCGNATTCGGNCTGGCTGCCGGTGTGTTCACCTCGGACCTGAAGCGCGCGCACCGGGTAATTGCACTGCTCGACGCGGGAACCACCTGGATCAACACCTATAANCTCACACCAATTGAAGCGCCTTTTGGCGGGGTCAAGCGTTCGGGCATCGGTCGAGAAAATTCCAAGGCAGCAATCGACCATTATACTCGGCTCAAGAGCGTTTACGTCGCCACCGGTCCGATCGACAGTCCTTACTGAAGCAGGCCTGTAATCAGGTCAGGAGCGTGTTAGCATGGAAGCGGATTTCGTCATCGTCGGATCTGGCTCGGCCGGGTCAGCATTGGCCGCACGCTTGAGCGAGGACGGCAAAAACTCGGTGATTGTCATCGAGTATGGCGGCAGTGATGCCGGGCCATTTATCCGCATGCCGTCGGCGCTTTCCTACCCGATGAATATGGGATTGTATGACTGGGGCTACCAAACGGAGCCAGAGCCGCATCTGGGCAATCGGCGATTGGCCGCTCCGCGCGGCAAGGTGGTTGGTGGTTCGTCCTCAATCAACGGCATGGTGTTTGTGCGTGGCCACGCCGAAGATTTCAATTACTGGTCCGAAACTGGTGCCACTGGTTGGTCCTATGCGGATGTTCTGCCTTATTTCAATCGGATGGAGACTTCCCACCAACATGGGCAACTCGGTGGTGAAACCGGATGGCGCGGCACTGACGGGCCTTTGCATGTGCGCCGGGGTCAATTGAAAAACCCTCTGTTCAGAGCCTTCATCGAGGCCGGACGGCAAGCAGGTTTCGGTGTCACTGAAGACTATAATGGCCGCCGACAGGAAGGGTTCTCCGAGATGGAGCAAACCATTCACAATGGTCGGCGATGGTCAACGGCGGATGCTTATCTCAAACCGGCATTGAAACGTAAAAATGTCAAACTTGTCAAAGCACTCGCCCGAAAAGTGGTTATCGAGAATCGACGTGCGATCGGTGTTGAGATCGAAGTTCGCGGACAGATTCAAGTTGTTAAAGCAAAGCGTGAGGTTGTATTGGCCGCCTCGGCATTCAACTCGCCAAAGCTATTGATGCTATCAGGCATTGGCCCGGCAGANCATTTGCGCAGTCACGGCATCACGCTTGTGGCNGATCGTCCCGGCGTTGGATCAAACCTGCAAGACCATCTCGAAGTTTATATCCAGCAGCAAAGCATCAAACAGATAACGTTGAACGCTCATCTCAATCTGATCTCAAAAGCCTTTATCGGCGCGCAATGGCTATTTCTGGGCAAGGGTCTCGGGACATCCAACCATTTTGAGGCAGCAGGATTTGTGCGCTCGGCGGCCGGGGTCAAATACCCCGATATTCAGTTTCACTTTTTGCCAGGTGCCATCCGCTATGACGGCAAGGCTGCTGCCAAGGGCCACGGCTTCCAAGCCCATGTTGGACCGATGCGATCAAAGTCCCACGGCACCGTCCGTCTCAAATCCGCAGACGCGAAAGCCGCTCCTGCCATCCAGTTCAACTACATGAGCCACGAGGATGATTGGCGCGATTTTCGTCATTGCGTGCGCCTGACCCGCGAAGTCTTTGGGCAGTCGGCCTTTGATGACTACCGCGGGAGCGAAATCTCACCGGGCGACCAGATTCAAAGCGACAACGAGATTGATGCATTTTTGCGCGAGCATGTGGAAAGCGCCTATCACCCCTGCGGCACTTGCAAGATGGGTCACGCCGATGACCCGATGGCTGTTGTTGATNCGGAAACCCGTGTGATCGGCGTTGAAAGCTTGCGGGTTGCCGACTCGTCGATTTTTCCGCGCATCACCAATGGCAATCTGAACGGTCCGACAATCATGACCGGCGAAAAGGCCGCCGATCACATTCTGGGTCGCCAGCCCTTGGCGCCCTCAAACCTTGAACCTTGGATCAATCCGGATTGGCGAACAACTGACCGGGTGAGATAGATTGGCAGCCATTCCCGCAAACATTGCGCGCTTTCCGCCGACTTGTTGATCAACAAGGTTAATGCAGCGTTAACCATGTCTGGGGCAATGTTGGGATATCGAGTGTTCCGGAGCGGCGCGCCAGCCAAAAACAATGAAACAAACCTATCCCACCACTGGAAGTCTGACTGCAGCGGGCCCCAATCCCAGAGCCGGACTGGGGGCTGCCTATCATGCAGCAAGGCCTGATATCATGCCGCCCAATCTCTTGCGGATTATCGCAATTGTGCTTTCCTTTGCCGGATTGGCGTTGATCCTCATTTCGTTGCGCCCTTTTGCTGCCACATCCCTGAATCTGGAAAGCTCGGACAGTGGCGATTCGCTCAAACAAGTCGGCTTTTTGATCGCCGGAGCCATCTTCACAGTGGCCTTATTGGCCATGGCCAACCCGCGTGCGCTCAAAAGCCTGATTTCGCCCGGATTTTTATTGCTTGGCGGTTTGATTGTCTATTCCATCCTGCGATCACCGGATCCGATGGTTACAGCGCGCGCGCTCATACTTACCGTTATTGGCATGTTGATAACATTCGCTGTTGTGGCATTGCCGAAGCATGAAAAGGACCTGCGGTCCGCTATTGCACTAACTGCTGTTGGCGTGCTCGCATTTTCCTACGGTGGGCTTTTGCTGATGCCCAATTCGGCGATGCACGGATATGATGCGTTTGAACCGCAACATGCTGGCTTGTGGCGTGGCCATTTTTCCCACAAAAACGTCGCTGGTCCGGTCATGAGCGTCATTGCCATTTTTGGCATTTACATTTTCCGATCAGGCTCCCGGCTTCTCGGATTTTTCGTTTTTGCCACTGCATTCGTGTTTGTCATCAATACCGGATCGAAAACCACAACCGGATTTTTGCCGCTATCGATATTTGTAGTTTCGTTGGCTGCTCTAACCGGAAGAGCGTGGACCGCAATTTCGGCCCACATTGTGGCATTCACCGGCGCATTGATCCTTACGCTGGGTGCTGCTTTCAGCAAGACCATCTTTAAACTGGCTGAATCCCTGCTGGGCGACGGGACCTACACGGGCCGTGTGACACTGTGGGAATTCAATGCCTCAATGATACCGGACAAATTGTGGTTCGGTTACGGTTTCGACAATTTCTGGCTAAGTCCCACGGTCTTGGGATTGGAAAAGCCCTATCTTGCAGCTTGGGATTATCGTTACATCATCCATGGCCATCAGAACTTCCTCGATATCATCAGCAATATGGGTGTGATTGGTGGCGGTATTGTCATGTGGGTGCTATTTATCGCGCCGCTGTTCAATTATGTGCGCGCACGAAAAATTCCTGCCAACCGCAATATTGCCGACATGTTTGCCACCATNATCGTTTTCCTCACACTGATGTCGCTTCTNGAAACGTTTTTNCTCCGCCGTGTTGACCCGATCTGGGCCATGCATGCATTGGCAATTTTCGGCCTCCANCTAACCGCCCGATTTGACCTTGGTGGCATCAGAGCACCGCAACAACATNNCCAGCTCAGTTACTGANCCCAATCGCCAACGGTGAAATTTTCCTGTCACATTCGACATGAATAGAAAGCACGCCCATATGCAGCGTTGCAAAGGGATCGTCATTCCTCGCGAAATATCTCGCGAAAGGTGATGATCAGGCATCATTTACGGAGAGTGTCATGCACACCGCCCAACAACACCCATACCAAAACAACCGTCGCGCCGAAGCAGAAGCTCTGGCAGCGGTCCTTGGCACCATGTCGCTCAATGAACGTCTTCTACACGCAGGCGGACTTGGTCGTGCAGTATTCACCACTTCGCTGGGTCTGGAAGATCAAGTGCTGACTGCAGCCATAGCCGAAAGCAAGGCAGATGTTTTGGTGCTGACCTTGGAGACCGGTCGCCTGTTTGCTGAAACCATGGAGCTTATTGCGCGCACCGCTACCCGTTACGCAATCGATCTGGTCGAGGTTCGTCCGGCCACGCAGGATGTCGAAAAATTTATCGGCACATATGGACTCAACGGCTTTTATGAGAGTGTGGAAGCCCGCCATGCCTGCTGTGATGCGCGCAAGATGCGGCCTTTGGCGCGTGCACTTGAAGGTGCAGAAGTCTGGGTCACCGGCATCCGTCGCGGCCAATCGCAAAACCGGGCTCAGACTCCTCTGGCCGAATATGATCCGGTGCGCAATCTCATCAAGATCAATCCGCTGGCCGATTTCGATCTTGAAACGCTTGAGGAGATGGTTGCGACCAAAGACATCCCGACCAATCCCCTGCATGGGCGCGGTTATCCTTCCATTGGCTGCGAACCCTGCACCCGTGCCATCAAGCCAGGCGAGCCCGAGCGGGCTGGACGCTGGTGGTGGGAGAATGATGAAAAACGCGAATGCGGTCTGCACGTTACTGAATCCGATTCCCCGGCATCCGGCGCCGTATCCAGTCTGGATACGAGTGCACTCGCCAGCGAAATATCTGCCGGAAAGGCCTGAATATGACATCTACTTACAAGATTATTGAGCACGGACGCGGCAAGGCGCCGCTGGATCCGCACCTGAAAGCGCTGGAAAATGAAGCAATTCACATTTTCCGTGAAGTGGCCGCAGAGTTTGAGCGCCCGGTCATGCTTTATTCGATCGGCAAGGATTCTTCTGTGCTGCTGCATCTGGCGCGCAAGGCCTTCCATCCGGGCAATATTCCCTTCCCGCTGCTGCATGTTGATACAACCTGGAAATTCCGCGAGATGATCACTTTCCGCGATACCATCGCCAAGGAGTATGATCTGGAATTGATCGTTCATTCCAATCCGCGCGGCAGGGAAGAAAATATCACGCCCTTTACTCATGGTTCAGCACGCTACACCGACATCATGAAAACCGAGGCGTTGAAACAAGCGCTTGAAGCGGGAAAATATGATGCCGCCTTTGGTGGCGCGCGGCGCGATGAAGAGGCTTCCCGGGCCAAAGAGCGCATCTATTCATTTCGCACACCAGATCACCGCTGGGACCCGCGCAACCAACGTCCGGAATTGTGGAACATCTACAATGGTGCCATCCGCCCCGGTGAAAGCGTGCGCGCGTTCCCGCTGTCCAACTGGACCGAGGTTGACATCTGGCGCTACATCGAAGCCGAAGACATTCCGCTGGTCCCGCTTTATTACGGGGCAAAACGCAAATTTGTGGAACGTGACGGCATGTTGATGATGGCTGAAGACGAGCGTTTTGAACCATTGCCAGGTGAAACCATTCAGGAAGATTATATTCGCTTCCGCACCCTCGGCTGTTGGCCGCTGACCGGGGCCATCCGGTCGCGGGCCTCCAATCTGCAGGAAGTCATCAGCGAGCTTGAAATCGCGACGGTTTCTGAACGTCAGGGCCGCGCGATTGACCGCGATCAGTCTGGTTCGATGGAAAAGAAAAAACGCGAAGGATATTTCTGATGACCGCGCAAACGGCTTCGCTTGCCCAGCCTGAAGGCCAGACAAACTCCGCGACGGAGACTGCCGGGAAAGATTCCCGTCCACTTCGTTTCATCACTTGCGGTTCGGTCGACGATGGCAAGTCGACACTGATAGGACGCCTGCTTTGGGACACCAAGGCAGTCAAGGAAGATCAGGCCGCGGCACTGTCACGCGATTCCACCGGCAAGCAGAATGATCTGGGTTTACCCGATTTTGCCTTGCTTCTGGACGGGTTACAGGCTGAACGCGAACAGGGCATCACCATTGATGTTGCCTATCGCTATTTCTCGACCGATCGTCGCGCCTTCATTGTTGCCGATACGCCGGGTCATGTGCAATACACCCGCAACATGGCGACCGGCGCATCAACTGCCGATCTTGCAGTATTGTTGATCGATGCGCGCTCCGGCATTCTGGAGCAGACCCGTCGTCACGCGACAATCGCCGCGCTGATGGGAATCCGTCAGTTCGTACTGGCGGTCAACAAGATTGACCTGACCAATTACGACGAAGCTGGTTACCTCAGGATTGCTCGCGACTTCCGCGAATTCGCTCTTACCCTTGGTGTAAAGAACGTGGTTTCTTTGCCGGTATCGGCACTGAAAGGCGAAAACATCGTATTGTCCGGCAAGACATCCATGCCTTGGTATGAAGGACCCACTTTGGTTGAAGTGCTTGAACGCGCAACCCAGCGCGCTGGTCATTCGACAGGGTTCCGGATGTCGGTTCAACGGGTCTCGCGCCCGGGTGAAGGCTTCCGTGGTTACCAGGGCACAGTTGGCGGAGGCGCAATCAAGCCCGGTGACAGCGTTGTTATTCTGCCCTCAGGGGTGGAAGCCAATATCAGGCAGATTGTTACATTCGATCTAATTCGTAACGCGGCGGTGGCAGGAGATGCGATCACACTGGTTCTGGATCGTCCCGTCGACATTGCGCGTGGCGACATGATTGTTTCGCTGGATGAGCGCCCACAAACCGGCACAGCTTTTTCGGCACGGCTGGTCGCTCTTTCGGCAGATGCGATTGAGCCGGGCAAGCGTTATTGGCTCAAGGCCGGCGCGCGCCGCCAACGGGTTCAGGTTTCACCAACATCGCAACTCAATCTGACCACCGGACAATGGCAGCCGGCGAAGGTTTTGCCACTCAATGCCATTGGATTGACGCATCTGGATTTCGAGGAAACGGCGATCTTCGATTCCTACGAGATCAACCGTCAGACTGGCGCTTTCGTGCTGATCGATCCCGACACCAACAACACAGTTGCCGGNGGCATGATCGAAGGTCGGCGTTCAGCAACCGGCGGCTTGGCTCATGACAATGACGGCGACCGCGTCACCATCACCCTGCCCNCCCACTTGGTTGAAGCGTTCAAGGACAGCGAGTTCGCCCGCGCCCATTCCGGNGAAATCCGCTANGAATGGGCCAATGGCGAAGACGAGGCGAATTGATGACCTAGTGCCAGAACGGCTTGGTCTCACCCAATACAGACCATAGCTGTTCGGCCCGGTCCCAGCCGGCTCGTGCCTTGACCTTGCCGGATCCCATGACCCAGCCTATGGCCCGTTGAAGGTCGGGGTCGGTGTCTTCGAGCAGCCCGCAATCAAGAAAAAGGCGNCGGGCGGAACTTACATCCACCACATCGCCCAGAACCGTCTGAATGTCCTTGAGTNGACGCAGAAAGGCCTTGGTCTCGCCAGCGTCATGGATTGGCGCAAAGAATTCGACCGTGTAACGCAGCTTTTTGAGATCTTTACGCAATTCATGGCGTTCAGTGATTTCCATCGCAGNAAGATCATCACCGCGTTTACGGGCCTTTTTCCAAAGCTTGTCGAGCGCATGTGCAGCAAACTGCGAAAGTGGTTGGTCAAGAAGTTCGGCCTTCTTGACCTCTCCCGGTCCATCTTCTTCCAGCGTTTCAGTCATCAAAGACAAATCGAGCAGGAAGCCCTGTGTGCGAATATCGCTGAGAAGTGTACGCAAGGATGCCCGCTTGTAACGGGCGTGGCGCTCCAAGGCGTCTATCAGCTTTTCAAAACCGGTTTCTGTGGCGTTTTCGACCATCAATGGACGGATGTGATCGGAAATCGTGGAATCGATATCGCGAAGCTCTCCGGCGCCGGCAAACAACCAGCGAGAATCCGCTGACAACCGCCGAATTTGGTTTCGGTCGAGTACTTTCGAGTAAACGACGAAAAGCGCGCGCAGCCGCCGCAAGCCAATGCGCAATTGATGTGGACCGGCCGGATCAACGCTTGTTCTAACAACCGGTATATTGAGTGAAATCTGGTCTATGCATTCGCGCAACGTATCGCGCAGAGCGATGAGGACCGGCTTGTCCTTGTCTAGCACCACCTTTTTTGCCCGGCGTGGCACGGGTGCTGGTTCGATAACACCTTTCTCCGCCAGCATGAAACCGCGCTGAGCCTTTGAATAGCGTGAAAACTGCATACCGCCATCGGGAAACAGTTTGTCTGCGAGAGAATAAAGTGACCGCGACTTGCCTGAAACCAGTTCGATTTCAACTTCGCAAAAATCAGCAGCTTTGGCGCCGGCCGATATCAACCCGATATCGAGCGCCAGTTCAACAATACTGCCGTCCTCCAGCATGAGTTCATCGGCCCGACGGTTCACAAGCGTCCAGCAAACTGGCTCGATAGCTGCATCGCCAATGCATTTTTCCAGCCGTTTTCGGGCGCGTTTGTCTTTGATCGCATCCAGATCTATAGCTTTGTCCGGCACCTCGACTTCAATTTCGTCAGCGCGTGAGAGCCCTGCGTTCAGTTCGCGATCATATTTGACGGTTTGCATCCATTTTGCAGCAACACGGCGCAAACGGAGCGAGATTCCTGCTTTGCGCAGTTTGTTACCGGCGGTGTCATAATAAATGCTCTCGAGCTCGCGCACAGGCGGTTCAGCATTGATGAAACCGAGTTCAATGGCGCGATCCCATACGGTCCGCCCGACCTCTTTTTCAACAAGGAACTTGAGTTCCACTTCCTTCATTGCCGAACTCCATACTCTTATCGGCTAAAAACCGCCCAGCTCTCAAGCTTCTTGGACACAAGCTGCCAACATCGCAATAGTTGGCTAATTTGACAATCGATTGACACTCAACATGGATGACNGGACGGCTGCAGCTTTCCCGATTAANTGCCCTTAGGCCGAAAGGCCTTGATAACAGCATCATCGGTTTCAATCCGGCCCGCGCCNATCAAGTCCAGACAATAAGGCACCGCCGGGAAAACAGCATTCAGACAGGTGTCAATCGCCGACGGCTTGCCGGGTACATTGATGATCAGGGTCGCGCCGCGAATGCCGGCAGTCTGGCGTGAAAGAATTGCCGTTGGCACTTCTTCAAGGCTCACCTTGCGCATCAGTTCGCCGAAACCACGCAACTCCTTGGTGATGACTTCATCCATCGCTTCCGGTGTCAGGTCGCGTGGTGACGGTCCGGTGCCACCAGTCGTCAGGATCAGATCAACGCCATCCTTGTCGCACAATTCTATCAGGGTATCACGAACGCTCTCCAAGCCATCGGGAATGATCCGCCGGATCACTTCGAATTCGGAAGATATCGCGCGCGTGAGCCATGCCTCAAGTGCAGGGCCACTTTTGTCTTCATATTCTCCGTGGCTGGCGCGATCTGAAATGGTGACTGCAACGATTTTCATGAAAGACCCCGGTTCGAACAATTGCCGCCTTCTTAGCCCGCATGCACGGCAAGGGTCAAAGCGGAAAACCCCAGGCCGGTTGGCTGAACGCTACATGAACGACCCGCTCAAGAACCGTTCAGGCTGGCGGGACTAGAAATGTCTCATCAACAGCAAACAACCAAACCAAGGGAACAGAACAATGCAAGCCAAATCCTCCAAGTCACTCGCAATCGCCCTCGCATCCATCATCGTGCTGGGAACATTTTCCGCAACTACTGCCAACGCCGACACAAAGGCAGGTGTCAGCTTCGGCGTCACAATCAACTCCGATGTCCGCGACCATCGCAAGCCAAAGACCGAGGTTCGCGATCACCGTTCACAAAGCAAGGTTGTTGTCCGCGATCACCGCTCTCCGCAGCGCAAGAACACTGTCGTGGTTGTGGCACCGCAGTACCGATACACCTGCAACTCAGGTGCCCTGAAACTGCGCAAGATGGGCTACCGGAATATCGCCATCAATGACTGCTCAGCACCCGTCTACAACTACACTGCCATGGACGGCGCCTCGATCTTTCGTGCCAAGATGAATGCACGTTCCGGTCAGATGCAAATCAAATTCGTAGGCATCGCAAACTGAATTCACAGGTCGGCTTTCACGCCGACCTTTTTCATTTCAATCGTGATGGTCCACTGAACCACGTATCAGGAAGGAACAAAACCATGAAACCCCAGGTAATCACAGCTATCGCTATTCTGGTAGCGCTTGCTATCCCCAACACGACTTCGGCCAAAATGATGAAGAAAAGTCCCGGGATTGATTTGTTGCAAAGTTGTTTGCTTGCTGGCGATGACAAAACGTCGACACATACAGTGATTGGCGGCAAGCGTGACGGGACATGGGACACGTGCTGTTCCAAAAAACTCGGCTACTGCATTTCCTGCAACCGTGAAGCCGATCAGTGTTCCAAGCGGTCATACCGGATTTTTATCCAGACAATGAAACCGAAGGCCAACAATAACTCGACGATGGCTCCTGCGGAAAGCAATGCACCTTCGCCGCGGCAGAAGCTCGGTACCAACTCGAATGTTCTCAAGAAAACAAACAATTAGGATCCACATGCCTAAATCGACATTGGGTGACCGGAATGGAATTTCCCTACCTCACCCGACTTTTCTCCAATGGCCTGCAGTTTTTGGACTGCGGCCATTTTGGTGGAATACATCCGCATGTAGGTGTTGAGAGAATCGCTGCCTGCTGGCAATATCGCACCATCTACCCATCAGGATTTTA
>JGI24723J26617_10000192_pt1 | contig 62214 bp, 64 predicted proteins | sample Cruoilmetagenom6_FD_26617 | JGI IMG/M metagenome (IMG submission 26617) | reverse complement strand
AGACCTTTTAATTTTCTATATGAAATTCCTCCTTAGCTCAGTTGGTTAGAGCATCTGACTGTTAATCAGAGGGTCCTTGGTTCGAGCCCAAGAGGAGGAGCCATGCTAGACTCCCCGCCATTTTGGCGGGGAGTTTTTATTTCCAGTCGCTTGAACCTACCGTGTCTACTAAGGATGAGCGAAATTAGTTCGTCTAAAGAAGCGGTTCGATACTTTGCTTTTAAAAAAACCAACTTTTTGGGGAACATCGAACCAACAATTTGCTTTTTCATTTTAGAAGTCCCGTTAGCGTAGAAGGCGTCTACCCCATGAAGAAAGGAGATGCCTAGTTTCAGGTATTCTTCAACGTCCTTTCGCATACTACGAATTCCCTTCATTTCGGCTTGTAGCACTTCAATTTTTTGCTGGGTTTTTCGTTTCATACCATTGTAAGTACCTACATCAATATGGTCATCTAAAAACTTGTTTTCCATTGATTCAATCCGAGTAGCAAGTTTGTTCAGTTCTTCCTTTATGGCTTTAACGCGAAGTTCTCTTCCCTTTTCTTCTCCATGAAAAACCTTATCAAGGATGTCTTTATATAATATTTTGATATCATCAGAAACTACCATCTCAGTTAGTAATTCTTCAAAGATGCGATTTGCCTCAGCAGCCTTAAATCGTTCTTTGCATTTAGGTTGGCAATGATAGTAGAAGTGTCGTTTTCCGTTTCGCCCTCTTGAAGCACTTCCTGTAAGTACACGACCGCATGATTTGCAAAGGAGATGACCTCTTAGGGGAAGCATTTCATCTATTTCGGAATATTTATGCACCTTTTTCTGCTGCTTGCCTGAAAGGCGTAGTTGTACTTTATCAAAGGTTGCATCATCAATGATTCGAGGGTGCAGTCCGCGTACAATCATTTCCGGTTCTTGCTTCCACGGACGTATTTTTATCTTCCCACAGTAGAGAGGGTTCTTTAAAATATTGAGCATTGTTTGTTTGGCCATTCTAAACTCTTTCCCGAAATACTTCTTTCGAATATCTTCCGACGAAAGAAAACCGCGAGCATATTCCTTAAAAGCAGTTTCTACTAGAGGACCTACCTTTTCATCAATACAGAGTGTTGCCTTCCCTTCTTCGGTTCGTGTGAGATTATATCCTACAGGAGCGCGTGAGACATAACAGCCTTCCTTCATGGCTCGCCTAAGACCTTCTTTCGTTCGTATTCCAATCTTATCATTCTCAACTTCAGGGATCACTAAATATACGGCAAGCATAACCTTAGAATCGGGCTGAGAAAAATCTAGCGGTTGCTCAACAGCGTTAATCTCAATCCTCATTTCGCGAAACTCACGGATGACCCGATATGCCTCTTCAACGTTTCTACTGAACCTGTCCCAACGAGTAATGTAGAAATAATCTATTTCCTTTCGATGTATTTTCAGGAACTGAAGAACTTCTTTAAAAACAGGTCGGTTGAAATCTTTTGCTGAATGGTCTTCTTGAAAGTGATGTAAAACATTTATACCTCGATGATTACAGTAGAGTTTAAGAACACTTTTCTGATGAGGGAGACTATATCCCTTTTGGGCTTGCTCGTCGGTGGAGACGCGGGTGTATATTATGGCGTTTGACATGATTCTCGATAGCGTTGGTATTCGAGATTGGCAAAGTAGGTAAGGAGTTCCCGAATACGGGTTAATTGTTCTTGTGTGTAGTGCTGTTGTTCATTCACAGTGGGTTTTAGCGTTGTCTCAAATATATAGCTTATATGGCATAAAATGCAATATTTTATGCTATTTATAGCATTTATATACTCTATTGTGTATCTTTGAAAAGATTTAAAATTACTTACCATGAAAAATACTCAAGAAGTGTTTTGCAAGAATATGAAGCGGCTACGAGTTATAAAAGGATTATCTCAAGGAGAACTTGCCCATAAAATAGGTATGGATCAAACGCAGATTAGTCGTATTGAAAATGGAAAGGTAGAACCTGGGATTGGAACGGTTGGAAAAATAGCGAAAGGACTAGGTGTTTTGGTTAATGAGTTGTTCTATAGTATCAATAGTAATCCTACATTCCAAAAGCTGGAACAATTAGGATCTCTTTCTGAGACAGATCAACAATTAGTAAATGCACTTCTAGATAGTTTATTAGATAAAGCACAGTTCTTCCAAATGCGAAATAATAAAATGTGGAAAAGACTGGAGGAATTAGAGCAGGCACGCCATAACTAATGGCTGGTTACCAAGGAATTATCATTTAATATAAAGTATTAAATTTGAACATATAAAAAAATCTCGATGAAAGCTGGTCAGATTAAATATCATTTATACAAAACTTACTTACAAGATTATAAAAATTGCGATAATTCTCTTATAGCAGATGAACTTAAAGTATGTGGAGGAAGAGCCATTGCTGATATGGCAGTTATTAATGGTAGGATGCACGGCTTTGAAATAAAAAGCGACTTTGATTCTTTCCAAAGACTTGAGAATCAAATTATTAATTATGATGCTGTTTTTGATACAATTACCCTTGTTGTTGGTAAAAAACTGAATAAAAGAGCTGCTAAACATGTGCCAAGGCATTGGGGAATATTATGTATTTATAATCATTGTGATGAAGTGAAATTTGACTTGATACGCGCACCCAAAGAGAATAAAAGAATAAAAGCTTTTAATGTATCACAGTTTCTATGGAAAGAAGAGGCAATTAATTTGCTGGTAAAGTATCAAATTGAAGGAAACCATAAAAATATGCGAAAATGGTTGCTATGGGAGTTACTTTCTAAACATCTAGAAATAGATACTTTAAAGACCGAAGTCAGAGATATCTTACGCCAACGAGAAGATTGGAAAACTCACAGTGCTTTTAGTTGATTTATCACTTTTGTAAAGTGATGATTTTGTGTAACTCTTACCCATGTCAATGCATTGCCTGGACCAAATCCTTTTTCCCTTTTAGCGCAACCGTTTATATATTTGTCTCCCGCACTATAATCTCTTCCAGAATATATGCTCATGCCTACTAATTCATCACATTTGCTATAGTATTGGTCATTCCCATCTGGATGATTATCAGGTCTGCTTCCTCTAAAGATATAATATTCATTGTCTGCTGTGTATTTTAAAGTGCAGCTTCCAAGAAAGGCCTGAGCATATGGGTTGAAAACGGGATTTACATTAGTATAATCTGAATAATGTATATTATTATTTAGCTTTCTCAATTCATTATAAAGTTCCCATTCAAGACGTGGAATGGAGCTAACTTTATTTACTTTAAAATCAGAAACGTCGATGGGAAAGCAGCCAGAAGACACAATTACGCCATTAAAATTTCCAAAATGAGTAACATTATTAATGATATTTTGAAAAGAGCCAATAATAGTCTCAATATAAAATCCGTCAATGTTTCTGTAATCGATTAATAACTCTATTTGCGAGGCATCAACATTAAACTTCTTCATATAATGATTTACCGTGTCATTTATTAATCGAGGATTGGTAAAATCACTTTTGATTCTAAGAAAAAGCCTGCCTGGAAAGTGTTCGCCGACATAGTCTACATAATCATCAGAAGAATTAGGATAAATCACAGGTTGAATGTTCATATTAGTATCTAGGCGGCTGACTAGTTGAATAAAAGAGTTTAAGTCATCGCTTATATAAGTGACATCAAGAAGTACTCGATTTAAGTCTTTTAACTTGTTTATTCGTCCCGCTAAATTGTCCCAATGTATATCCGGATCGTCTTTAAGTTTTTTACTGGTTTTTGGATCAGGGATTATTTGTAAAATTGGATTGATAAGTTTTTTATCTTCAGTTTTAAGTTCGCCTAATGCGTTTAATTCACCTAATTTTGAGCGTAATATTGGATAATACATATATGAAGTTTTAGTCTATGAATTTTAGTTGAGCAATTATTTTTTATAAGGTGCTTTAATCGACTTCACAATACAATACGTATAATTACTTAATTATGCCAGTAGCATTATAATTTGGTCTTCAATTAACTATATTATTTAAAAACCACCTTACGGATTTCCACAAGGTTCTTGTTTTTTACTTTCTTTCAACAAGAGCTTCATATATCAAGTATCTGAGATATTCTTTAGCATCAATCTCTAGCCCTTCTAATAGCATAAGTTTATTAAAAGCATCCAGTAGCTGGGTTGTAGAATTAATATCTCTTAGAAGCATTTTATTAAACTCTTGTTTGTTTCTTTTAATATCGTCCGTAGTTGAGTTCTCAATTTTAGTTCTTACTAAGTGTACAATTTGATTGTGATCTTTTATTTTGGAAATGGACTTGATTTCATCAAACATGGTTTGGAATATTTCCTTGGATTTTGTAAAACCTTCTAATTTCTTGAATGCTTTATCTGGTCCTGTTCCGTGAGGTATTGATAATACTCTCGATTTAATATCTTTTGGTTTTATGAAAATTGCTTGATCGTTATTCTCTGAATCTTTAAATGCAATTGAGCATACGTTAGAAAACCTAAGTGCCTCTCGCTTGATTTCATCATTTGATACCTGTAGCATATTTTCTAAAAAGCCCACTCCTTCAAGCTCTTTTAGTTCTGAAGTTTTAAAGAAAATTCTAATAAATGATTCGTTGAATTCACAAGAGTCTAAAAAATAATTAACCCCTGATAATTTAGTTTCAAAATAAAGTTTTAGAAGAGCAATGACCAATGTTAAACTGTTATCATAATTATAGTACCTTCCCTCCGATACTATTGCTCTTAAATAAAAAGTGTCTTCGTCGATATCATGAAGTAACCTATACTTTCGTACATGTTCCTCTTTAGTCTTTAGAAGCTCTAAATTTTGATCAAGAATATCTCCGTACCCCTTTGTGATAAGCTTGCCAGCATATTTATCAATATCGTAGAGGTTAGAAAAGAAATCTCTTTCACCAGAATGTATCGGTTTAGCAGAAATAGCATCCTTATCATATTCGTCAAAATACTCATCAAGCGTTAAATCGGAAAAGTTGATTGAGAACCCATCTGAATAATTGAAACGGATATTCTTAAGATTACTAATTAAATCTACCTTTGAATATTTCTTGTTTAAGGATTTGATTACAGTGAATAAGGTATTTGCTCCTTTAATTTCAATAAGCTCATCGTTCTCCAAATCAATATTAAAGTATTTTAATATATCATCAAAATAGGGACTGTCCTGAATTAGGGTGAGTAATTTATTCACCCTTATCCCATTATCTCCTTGACTAAAATTTTCACTATTTAGGGTACGCTTTTTAAATTTTTCCATTGTATGCTTTTTATACCTATTCATGATTTACCTTAAAATTGGGAACAAGCGATTATTCAATTGTTCCCAATTTTGCTTCTAGTTAGATGATTCCAAAACAGAAGCTATGCCACTAATGACTACTAATGCAGCTATACTGAAAATAACAGCTTCTGCTATTTTTCCATTTACACTAACGCAATTGCCCTTATGACAAACACTGAGCTCTCCATTGGAGAAATTAATCGTATTCATATTCTATTTTTAAATTAAACAATCTCCATTTGGAGCTGTGGAGTTCCGCTCATCACTTTTTACTTCCCTTGCTGTCGCTTCTATTACTTCTGATATGTTCTTTAATTGTAATAGTTCTCTCATTAACTGTACGCTTGTGTTCTGGGACTCTATTGAATTTCTTTCCAGATGAATCTTTTGTTATAATTTTTATTTTTAATTTAGAAGGATTTTTAGCTATATTTGGAATCTCCCCCTTGAAAATTTTACGCTTGTTTTATTTACTCACATAGTTATATGTCCAATGTGTGACACTATGAACTATGTCACACATTTGACATATACTTTTAAGGTTGCATGGATATAGAAACACACCTACTAAAAATAGATGAAAAAGCGTCGAATGATGCTGAAGCACAGGATTCAATAGGTCTGTTATATGAAAAGTTTAGAAAATTCGTTTACAATGTGACTTATAGAAATATTAGCTTCACTTTGCAAAAGGAAGAGCTCGCTTTGAGTATTGTCTCTGAGGTTTTTTTGAAAATTTGGAATACTCCGCTGGATTGGGAATTTGATAGGAGAACACATAGTACACAAGAAGATGGATTTAAGGCATATTTATCAACGGTCGCCCATTATAAGTTATTAGAGGAACTTCGAAGGAGTAAATCTTCTCGTGAAAACGAAAACACTGTAATTGACGATGACAATAGTGAATGGAAATGGGCTTTGCTAGATTCTGAATTCGATTACCTTGATGAAGAATTAGCTAAAAAAAGAAATTTAGTTGATGAGTGTTTGTTAGAGCTTCCAAATCGTAAAAGAGAAATTATGAGAATGTACTTTTTCCTATACGATGATGAAAGGAATATGACAAGTGAGAAAATTTCCATTATGGAAAATATGTTCGAAACAACATGGCAAAACATTCGACAAATTGTCTCTAGATCAAAGAAAGAGATAAAAGCTATATTAGAAGAAAAGCTGCGGGCAAAATAATTATGGCATCACAAAAAAAAGACATAGGTAAATTATTAAGAAAGTATGGATATGCGTTTCCCAAATCTTCCGATGAAGTGAGATCGTTTGAAGGGAAGTATAATAAAGCAGACAGTCTGTCCCCAAAGAACTGGCCAGATATATTAAGCATTATCAAATCTCGAAATAATACTACTCCTGTATTTAATATAAGGGAAGAAGAAAATAGTTCATCCAAGAATCTATCAATGGCAGCAAGAGAAGGAAAAGGAATCTCTAAAGAAGATAGAGACCAAATGAATAAGGATAAAAAGAATGCCCGAAAAAAGTGATTTTCTCTCAAGACATGATGTAGAAGAGTTGAATGATTTAGCTAGTAGTATTGCGGACTATTATTTTCCGAATGGTCAAATTGACCCCATTGTTATTGCTGATAAAAATGATATTACCTATAGTTTTGGAAACTATTCGGATGCTTTTGATGGTCTAATTGAATGCGAAGACAAGAAGTTTCATATCTTCATTAATTTAAGTAAATTAAAACAGGTCTATTCCGAAAGAGCTCGTTTCACTTTTGCACATGAGCTAGGTCATTATTTTATTGATGATCACAGAAATTCTTTATTAAAAGGGTTATCTCCAAGTCATTGTTCTCAAACTGGGTTTAAGAGTAGAAATCGAGCTGAACGTCAAGCGGATTACTTTGCATCTTGCTTATTGATGCCAGAAGATGGCTTCAGGAAGTATTGTCATCAGAAAAATTTTGAATACCGTATCATAGAAGAACTATCAAAGAAATATGGGACTAGCAAATCTGCAGCAGCGCTAAGGTTTTGTGCCATCGGGAATCACCCAATAATGGTTGTATATTCTTTTAAAAACAGGATCAAATGGTATTGGTCGTCTGAGGACTTTAGATTTCGATGGTTAAAACATGGTAAGGATAGGTTGCCTGAGGATACGGTTGCTGGAGAATATTTTAATCTAGGTCGTAATTCTACAAGTACAGAACCTGTATTTGCCATGGACTGGTTTAATATTAAATACGAGAGTCAGGCTAACCAATCGTTTAATGAGCGTTGCTTAATTCATGGAGATCATTGTTTGAGTATTATTTGGGAAGATTAGTCTGCCATTCAAAATCCTAAAAAAACTCGCTTAAACCGATCTCACGTGCATCGATTTTTTTTCTATACCGTCGAAGTAAAATCAAAGAAAACCCATCTTGAATTTGCCTAGATGGGTTTTCTGCGACATTACTTTCATATCGAAATGTAAATAAAATTAAATAATTACTTGCCCTTTTGATTTGGGTTTAATTGCTTTCCACGGTTTCCTTGATTTTGATCGTACTGCGTGTTGTTCCCTTTGGTTCCCTTGTTGGCATTTTTTTGATTTGCCTGATTGTCTGTTGGATTGATTTTTTTACTCATAATGTCATGTTTTAAAAACTATTATTTAAGTTAAAGCAGAATCTATTCCACATATTCACAATTGACACATCGTCAGTAATTTAAAAAATAATTTGGCTTGGCTTCCCTTTGAACAAGTCACAAACAATTAGCCGAATGGAATTTACAATAAAGGATGTTTGCTACTGTATAAATTTTTACATTAAGATAACTCTCTTCACTTTTTAAAAAAAGTTCGTGATATAGAAAAAATGGAAAAACCAGAACAGGTAAACACAAAAACTCGACTAGAGAGGCTAATCTGGTTTTAAAGGCTTTTTAATTCTAAACAAAAGATTAAAATTTGTTATGTCATCTATTTTTTTACAAATAAAATTGCTCAATAGAAACTATTATATTGATGATAGGTAATCAGATAACTGGTTTTTAAAAAATTTTAAGTACGAATCCGTTGATTTAAATTTTATGACATTTTTCACTTTGAAAACAGTTGTGGCGGGGTAATTTTTTTCAGCTTTAAACGTCGAAACTGCCATATTAGCAAATTCATTATCGGGTTTAGAGTTGTCAGTGCTGCTCACACTTATATACCTTATATCAGGTGCTTTATTAAATTCCAATATTTCAACAATTACGAGTACAGAATTATTTTGCATAATTTTTATTTTAGAAATGACTTTTAATAGTTACAACTCTAATGATGTTATAATATTTTTCATGAGAATTCGAATTTCTTTGTCCTTATCGTTATGTTTTAAAGGAATTGCGTTAACTCCAAATATTTTAGAAGCCTTAATTAATTCATCCCCAATTTGTCTTCTATATTCTGGATTTAAATCTCTCCCCTTATTATCTTCAATTGGAATATTTTCGTTTATAACCGTCTGATAAATATAATCATATGTTGGGAGCCAATTAGTTATCATTTGAATCAATGTTTTTAATTTTGGATCTGTTTCTTCGTATTTTCCTTGGCAGACAACATTAAAATAGGCCCAACAATCCAAAATTGGTCGATCGACTAAAACAACCTTAGTTGCGTTTTCAGATTCAATTTCCTTAATTATTCCTTCAGAGGCAATCCACAAAGTACTTTCAACAGTGTGTTCTTTTAAAATAGGTAACGGACATTTTATGGCCAAATCTCCTATAATTTTGAAATCAACTTTTTTTTTAATAAGGAGTTTTGACAAATCATTAAGAAAAGTAGTTTTACCAGTGCTATGTGAACCGCTAACGGCTATCTTTATTGAATTCATCGCTTTCTAGAATAATGTTCCTTGGGTGTTGTTATTAGAATTTATTTTCACTTTCGCAATTCGTATTAATTCTTGTAATGTTGAATTAGCAGAAAATTTATCTTTCATCATTTTGATAAAAATGATTGACGTAGCATAAGCGTCATAGTAAGCACTGTGACGTCCTCGCTTAATAGGTAGGTTAACTAAAGCATCTTGGATTTCAAACCTCTCAATAAGACTATCCAAACTGTGTTTACGCTCATTTCTCCAATAATGCTTTGATATCTTTTTTGTATCGACCACTAGTGAGGGTTCATAGTTTGGCATTTTTAATTTCAATAATTTGTAATCCACTGTTACATTGTGACCAACCAAAATTTTCCCATTAAGCAGATTAAATAAATCATTCTTAATTTCCGAAAAAGTGGGTTTGTCAATCAGATCCTTATTTTTCAAACCATGAATTCTTGAAACCATTGGAGGAATTGCAATTTCGGGATTAATCATTTCATAATAGAAGTCATTTATAATCTTTCCGTCACAGATATGAAGTGCCGCAATTTCTACGATTCCCTCCCTTTCCTTGTGTTGAAATCCTGTACCCTCTAAATCCAAAACAATAAAGTCAGATTTCCACCAAGGCTCATTTTTATTAGTTTTGTTAATCATCATCTTCCATTATTTCTTTATAAAACTTGTCCTTTGTATCCTGATACCACGACTCATCCGCAATACTTTTTGATTGACCAAAAGGCGAACGCCCATGCTGATTTTTATAATGAGGTTTTTCAATATCCCAAATTTGATATCTTAATATATGCTGAAGGTGGTAACGTCGTTCTTCTCCCAAACCAGTTGTCCAAATATGACCATCTTCAAAGAGAAAGTGGCTATCGTAATCAAATTCATTTAAAAGTTTTTGAAAATATTGATTGGTTGGGGGCTTATAATCTTGCTTACAAATTTCACGTTGAGACTCTGGGCATATATCACACAGTTCGTTAACACCCCAATGACCATTGTAATCTGGAATTTTATGAGCGTACGCGACTCCACAAGATGTTTTTCGGAATAAGGGCACTTTTGTGCCAGATTCAGTATATGCCTTAAATATTTTATTTTCAAGATTTTTTGGCAATAATTTTCTTCTTGCGAAATCCTCATCATAAGGAACTGAAACTCCTACACTCTTCAAATACTCTAAATTTTCTGGCCTATGGTAGTAACCAGTATATACAATCGCGTCTGTAAGTTCGGCTAGCTCGAAAACCCTACCAAAACTCTCCAAGTCATCATTCCATCCTGAAACAATAGGCCGCCAATACAAAATCAGTTTCGTTCTGTTTTTAAATTTAGAAATAGTTCTTATTGAATCTACGGTTATTCGACTTTTCGCAATTGGCTCAATTCTTACATCATTAATACCTGAATAAGTAAGCAATAAAGAAACCTGTAAATGTTTTAATCCTTCAAGCTTTAACATATCCGCCTCAGTTACTTTAGCTCTCGTAATTATTAGAATTGTATTCTTTAATCCAAGATTATCTAATTCCTTTAAAATTTCGTGGGTATGTTTTCTCACATTTGGTAAAAATGGATCAGTAGCTCGATTAAATAGTTGAATGGGAGTAATGTTAGGAACAAAGAATGGGTGGGTAATAAGATGTTCAATAGCTTCTTCATTACTACAAAGCATGCGCGGAATTTTCATTTCAAAATTATCAAAAAAATGCCTGACGCAGTAAGCACAATCAAGAGTGCAGCCAATAATATGATTCAAACTTAAACCTGATTTTCGATACGCAATTATATTAAGAAGAAAAGGATTGAGGTTTTCTTTTTCTATCTGAGATAGAATTGTAAGTTCTTTCATTGATCTATATAGTTAATGGTTTGAAAGTTTTCTCTTAGGTGAGCCGAAGAAGTCGTTCCGGGTATGACTATGGTATTCGTAAATCTTTTCAATTGCCATAGCAAAGCCTCCTGGGAAGCTGTAAGATGTTTTTCGGTGTTTAGAGTTTTAACCGAAGCCAAAACTCCCTTGTTTAAAGGGTAATATGATATAAAAGCAATCTTGAGTTTTTCTAAAAAACTTATGATTCCCTCAGAAGATTTATCATTAATATTATAACGATTCTGGACTGAACTGATTTCTCCAATACTCATTGCTCTTTTAAGATTTTCAAGATCAATGTTACTTACACCAATACATCGAATCTTGCCCTCTTCTTTTAGTTTATGTAATTGTTCGATGGAATGCTCTATCTCTATTTTTGGGTCAACAGTGTGAAGTTGATATAAATCAATCTGATCTAATTTAAGCCTTTTAAGACTGGCATGTACGGATTTTCTTATGTGTTTTGGGCTACAGTTGGCTAACACCTTATTTGGGCCTGAAATGATATTTCCTCCTTTGGTCGCAATTTTTATATCATTCCGATATGGATATAATGCTTCGGCAATAATATGTTCTGAAATATGCGGACCGTACATATCAGCAGTGTCAAAAAAATCAATTCCGACCTCAACAGCTTCTTGCAATAGCCTGATCGCATGATTTTTATCTTCAGGCATACCCCATTTCCCATTACCTGAGGTCAAGCGCATTGTACCAAAGCCAATACGCTTGACCTCAAACTCTTTACCAATAAGAAATTTCTCCTTCATTCAGGCGGTTAATTCAACAAATACATTGTCCATTACGGAAAATCAATCCGAGATAGTTTTATAAAAAATGAATAGTACTAGAATAGCATACATTGCAAGACGTATTTCGTAATAGGGGAGATATCATAAAAGTACAAATAATTTTTAACTAGCTGAGTAAGTTTAGAAACCTCTTTAGATGAATACCTAAAGTCTTGATTACCTTGAATATTGTGTTAATTTTTCTCTAATGAGAGATTCAAACTACAAATAGTTTTATTGTCTTTTAGTGCTAGTTAAGATAATAACTAATAAGCATCAGGCGATTCAAAGATTTAATTCTAAAAGTAATATGATAGACATCAATAAAACCTAATTGAGTAGAAATTATAAAAATTGGACTTGCAAATGCGCTCTATCGTTTCGAATCGAGTAATTGAGCATTGGAATAGTTTGTTTGTTAATGAAGAAGAGGCCGTCATTTTTGACGACCTCTCTTCGATTTTTAATTAGTCACAATGATTCTTTTGACAATAAGAACATCCATAGCGATTTCCTTCATCGAAGCGCCATATAGTTGTGGCGTATTCCCCTTTTTCCGCTTCATTAACTTTAATGGGTTGACTTGTAAGTGTTCTTTGGACCGGATTATTTGACTCCAATAATACTTCGTCTTCTTCAATTTCAAAATGTTTGTGTAATAATGCTACGCCAAATTTTGATGTAAGCCCTTGCTTTTCAATAATTGACTGTAATTCTAGCAGGCATTGGTCATCGTCTTTGGTAAGCTCGTGGACGTCTGTAAGATTTGACAGATCATTCCAATTTTTTGCTGTACTCCCCATACATTCTATTTTTTTAAGTTAATAATCAGTAAGTTGCGTATTTTTTGGCAAATAGGGATATGATATAATCATGTTATGCCATGCCATAATATCGTTTATCACGGAACGAATAAACCCAAACAATTTTCAAATCCTATTATTCATCGCCGCACTAAATTAATAGACGGAAATATGAAGTCAATCTTCAATGAAAAATCCTTTCACGCTTCTCCAATACGTTGGATTGCTTTAGCATATACCTATACTCCAAAGACTTTTCTCATTGATGGAAAGGAAGTTTTTTATAATATTGAGATTGATCTTTATGAGAATACGCAAGAAATAATAATTCATGGAATAGAATCACTCGAAAAAAGCCTGAGCGAACTCTATGGAGATGGTGGTTATATTCTTGAGTTTGGGAGTGAACATTTTCATCACAAAATTGGATTGGGTTGTCTTGAAGTGATTTCAAAAGAGATTTTACTGCCAGATAAAATAATATTTATTGTTAATCCAGTAATAGAACTCAAGAAAGAACACGTCAATTTCAAGTTTACTGACCTTAGTAAAGACAAAAACCAAAAGTATCGAAATTACAAATAGTCAAAGCCTTTCTTTAAAGCTATTGTATTTTCCGTATTGGCAGGCAGTCTTGTTGGAGGTGGTAAGAAGCGTAAGGCTCAAAAACGAGTTGAAAATGCAACCTAGGTTGCTAACCGAGTAATCGAAGTCGATAAATCACATAAAGGTCTCTCTTTTTGGTAGAGACAAATTAAAAACCATCCCGTGGGGATGGTTCAAGCTAATTACTTATTTGTTATTAGAGAGCGGCATGTCGTTCTACCCTTTTTTCCTCTAAAGTTGTTACATTAAAGTATTTCATCGTAGAAAAATCATAAACTATTTTATCTTCCTCTTCGAGAATATCCAGATAATCCTGTGTTGTAACTCCAGCTGCAACTCTATGAACACCGTTGGCGTTTCTTATTGCGTTGCTTATTTGTTCAAGAGTGAAGGGTTCTTTAGACGACACCAATTCATCGATAATGTTTTTAGCCAGTTTAAAAGTAGAGCACATAGTTTTAAATTTTAATTATTCATTTGCTAAATCATTCAAACAGTATTGAATAATTTGTGAGGTTATTATTTCATCTGTAATTATACCATTATCATAAAAGAACACAAAGAACTTGATGGAGTTATTAATGGCTTTTTGTAGGGAACGAGCTTTTCGTGAAAATTGTTCAAAATTATAGATTTTTGATTGATCTTTTCGATCAATGAGATGACAATTTTTGATACCTGTTTTAATATTTGTAGGGCTAATTAATACTTTATATCCGTGGTCTTTGTCGAACTGTTTTTCTAGTTTTCGCATTAATTTTCGCCCTTCAACCTTATCAAAAAGCTTAATGAAGCTTAAAACATCTTTTCCTAGATTAGATATTTCTATTTCACATTTGGAGATTTTATTTTTCTCCAGTGCTAGTTTTTGATACGTAAAATCCTCTGAAGATGGGTCTAAAACACGCCTTTCTAACGCATTAATATCCTTCTTTAGTACATTATATTCTTTAAAAGTAGTAATAAGATTTGTAATATCCTCATCTTTCTTGCCTATTTTTTCTAGTAACTGTTTGCCTGTTTTTTCGTTTAACGGTTTAAATATATCGTTGAACTCCAGTCCTACCTCTAGTAAAAAGGTATGAAATTCATGATCTCTTTTCCATATACTTTTGAACGCTCGTTTACTTTGATAAACCTCTTTTAACAAATAATCTTGAAGCTTATAATCTGATTTAGGTTTAACAAGCGTATCAACAAATTCCTTATTGAGTGTACTAAACAACCAAAAATCTGTAAGTTGGATATATTTACTCACCATAGTCTTTGACGTTGAACGTTTCATTTCATTTTCGTTCAGTTCGATTGCAATATCAATTACTTCGTGCAAGAAACTAGGGAGCAAACCATTGTGTTGTTGTGAAGGGTTCTTACTAGTATTAATCTTTTCGATTTCTTCTAACAATTTATGTTCGATAATTTTTTGTAAAATATAATTAGATCTTAGTACTGCGTGATGGTTGATTACATAGCGAAATATACGATACCTGTGATGTAAGATTTCTTCAACGCTATCTAGAGATTGTATAGATGGCATAAACAAATAATTGTCTATTGTATCTTTATCCGGATTTGGATTTTTACCTAAACAGAACATTTCGACGATCCGATTAACATTTCCAACATGCTTGGTGATTCCTGATAAATACCCATCTCTTTGCACATAATCCATTCGATCCGAATCAATTGTGCCTGAGACAATTCCGTATAATGAATTGAAGTAGCCTTTGTTGCCTTTTATTAGTTCTTTCCATACTTCTTGCATAAGAACAACAATCAAGCCGTTTACTGTTCTTTCAACAATGTCCGAACTATATTTTGACTCTCTGGTTACTTTACCAATGGCAAGATGAAAGATATATTTGGTGATTTTTTTGCCAATAATTTCATGTATTTGATCAGCGTCTTCACCACCTAAAAGTGCGGTTAATTTTTGGTGATAGTTTATACTAGAATCACCCTTGAGTTCTTTTCTGTCTTTTTGTTCGGTTAAATGCTCTTGAAGACTATCAATAGAGAATTCAAATAGGTGACTTAGCGGCAAATGACCAATATCATGTAATAGACCAAACAATCTAACAGTTTGGTAAAGTAAAATGTTTAAGGCTCTATATTCTCCACTTTCGGATTGAATATTTCTGTTAACAAAACTATTGCCAATAAAAGCTTCTACTTTCTTTTCAAAAATGGGATGTGTCAAAATTGTCCCAACTTCATTTAGTGAAGTTATCTCGAATGTCGACTTTAATTTTTCAGCATAAACAGGCATATCTTCATCATCATGAAATGACTCAAAAAGATTATCTCCAATTTCATTCAATTTTTTAGAACTCCAATTTGCCTTATCTTTTAAATAGTCATGAGAAATATCAGAATTAATAATTCCGTAGCGATACATCGCACCAGAATAGTTCATAACGCCTAAACTATGCTCGAATCTTGAAGCTTTCATGTTAGGATAAACGGTATAGGCAGCTGAGTTTTGAAGAATTTGATGTAATCGATTTACTATTGGATCCTTCAAAAGAAGGAATTCGAAATCGGATAGCTCAATATTATCATGGATAATATCTTGAATTAGTTTTTGCTTCATTGCGATTAATGAAAATATTAATTATATCGTTTTTAGATTCAATATAGGGGAGAAATTTATTGAATCGGCATCCTAAAGAGGATTTTGAAGTGGTAAATATAGTATTTTTAATTTAATGAAAAATTCTAAGCTAAAGCTGCTGCTGCAGGATTGCATTATGACAATCACAAGCTCTTTTTCATAATGCATTCCTGCTAGGGAGACCCTAGAACCCCTGAAACAAATAAGACTGTCTTTTCAGACAGCCTTATTGTTTAGATAGTTTTATACTATCCATCTGGTGGATGAGGATCATTGCCATAAGTACGCTCTTCTTGGAATGTTCCATCGGTTTTATGAATCAGAACAGATGTATTATTCTGGTTTCTACCAATTTCAGACATTCTTTGAACAGCTTCAGCTTTTGTGTCCCTAATAAAGGATGCTTTATCAGCACCTTGCGCTTTGCCTTGCCACTTGCCATCCTCCCTTTGAGTCACGTGATATTTTTTTCTATCGCTCATTAGTTTTTTATTTGGCGGATCTTATACTATCAGGGATAAGACCATCCCTGTGGGTTTTACAACCTGCAACGATAGGACTGTTAAATTGCTTAAAAAAATTTTCAAGCAGGTTATCAGCATTTCGAAGGTTTTCAATCCCTTTAATCATCATGTAAATTCAAAAACCTAGCCATTTTGTAGTAAGTGACAGAGCGTCAGAATGATTGCATAGAACAGTTATCTACTCCTGTCCTTATTTCTAGTTTGTTGTTGCTTCCTAATAGTCGCTAGAGTTTTCAAGCGCTTCGATTTCGATAATTTTTTATTCAAACCAAGCAACACTTCCCTATCAAACCCAAGTTTTTTAAGCCGAAATCGTCTCTTTAGAACTACACCATATTCCTTGCTGCCACGGTAATATAAAGTAAACCCTCTATCTTCTAACTGCTTGTAGAAATTCTTTTCGGAAGTAGCTTTTATATACGCCTCCTCTAAAGCTTTTATTAATCGATATTTATCACTGACTACCCCCCGAAGTTGCATTTGAACTTCCGAGTCTTTAATTAAATGCTGTCTTTTTTTTTACTCGAAGAATGACTTATTTCGGATTTTGTTAGCTGAGGGAACCTGCTTTTTTGGAAAGCCTCCATATCAAGTTTCATTTTCTGAAATTCTACTTTTGACATCCGCGATGACTTGCCTGTTTTCCACTCAATTCCTGAAAACACAAAATGCAGGTGGGTGTGCTTGGCATCTCGGTGAACGGTCGCAACGGCCATAGCCAAATTAGAACGAAGTGAAATATACTTCCGAGCAATTTTTTGCATTATGCTGTTGTTGAGTTTATCAGTATCATCAGGATGGAACGAGAGAATTTCCATGTGAATTTTCACATTGTTCTTGCGAGGGTGCTTGCGATATTGTTCGTTTTCTTCATACTGATTAGCAATAGCATCCGCCGAATAATCTTTTCCTTGTACAAACCTTGTTAAAACAAAAGAGCCTTCTCGCTCTGCTTCTCTCATGACATAATGGATAACTGAACGGATGCTTTTTGAGGACTTGTAACTTTTGGACTTAATGATCACGGTTTCAGCAAGCGTTCAATAATTTGGATTCCTTCGAGTATAGAAGTAAGTGCTGTTTGGGGTAATAGCTCATCGATTGTAGCTTCTTCTATGAGCTGGGTGATAAGAAAAAGCTGCTGCTCAATACGACTGGTATCGGCATGAATCATTGGCGCTGGATAATCTGCAACAAAAGACAGGACGGCAGATTTAATAAACGTTGAGACAGGCATGGTATGCACATACGGGGCTATATTTTCAAATTCCTCTAAGGTAAAGCGAACAGAAAATTCTCGCTCTTTTGCGCGTCGCTTGGTTTTTAAATTCGAGTTATAGATCCGCCAATACTCATTTTTAGCTTTAATAATTTCATCTGGACCTACTGACCAACGACCTTTGAATTTCTCATCTAAATATTCATAAATATTCTTATACCTCATCGCTATTTGTAGCTATAGGAATCATTGCCTCAATAGTAGCAATCTCAGGCATTGGTAGGTTGCCATAATCAAGCTCTAAAGCAGGTAGATTACTCAAAGCCAGATGCTTTTTGATCTTATAAAATGGACGCACCTTTTTTAGATGAACACCGCGCTGTGCTCCAACAAAGAGAATGCATTCTTCCTCTTTCATAGCACGTATGGAGTCTGGGGTTACTAATTTTCGATTGCGATCGGTCTCACTCTTGGTGTCTTGATAGGTATATTCTCCAAGCATATCTGCTATGGTTTTTGAAAAATGAATATCAAGATTCCGAAGAAATACTTTAACATAACTATTTTGAAGAATGTTAACGGCATCTTCTCGTGAATACAAGGTTTCTAATTGCTGATATGACTGGAGTCCAAGACAAATACTTCCTCGGAATTTCCTCAAATTTACCATTGCAAGTGGGAGCATTGGTCCTAAACGAATAGATGCCGCCTCATCAATGAGGAAATAACATATAGGTGCATCTGGGGGTCTAATTTCTCGCATCAGTGATTCAAAAAAGAAATAGAAAAACAATGAATTGATGGGTCGTAAGAATTCCTGAGAAAGAACCGAATTTTGAACAAAGACCACTTGCTTTTCACTGTGTATAAAATACTTCATGGAAAAGGTATGTGTGCCTGTTACGCGAGCGACTGAATCATCATCAAAAACACCAAGTGCAGCTTGAGAATTGGCAAGTACACCCGTAATAATTTTTGAATCTGAAGCAATAAAGGCTTTATATGCGTTAAACGTCATTTCTGACGCGTATTTAGCAAATAATTGATCAAAGAGTTCCTGTTCTCCTGCAAACTTTTGAAGCAAGTATTTTAGGAAATATAGCGTGTGATATTTTCTCTCAAATGCTTCAAATAAGAAATCGATGAATAGTGCAAGGAGATTAATACTTGATAAATTCCAAAATACATCAGAAGTCTGGCTCATTGCATTATTAATGAGCAGACCCGCAAAGCTCTTAGAATTTTCCGATGAGCATTTAAGCTCTTCGAGAGGGTTCCAACCATGGGTGGAATTATTAGCATTATTTAAATTTAATACCGTTATGTTATACCCGCGCTCACGCAAGGAGGCTTCCGTTGTTTTCAGTAACTCACCTGAAACATCGAGAACCACAAAATTACCCTTACTGGAAAACAAGGTATTTAGAAAGAACATGGTACTTTTACCCGTTCCAGATGGACCAATAATAATTTTTGACTTCCCGGAATCAGCTTCCGATAATTTGAGATGCCCCACAGCATATCCGTTGTTACCCTTACGCAATGATCGCTTTGAGCCGAAGTTGGCTTTCAGGCGATGATCCTTCCACAAAAGATCAAAAATAAGTGCAAGTAGTTCTGAGGTGCTCAAGGCAATGATTTTAAGGATATCTATGATGATACTCATGATTTAAAGTTTTCGCTTTATGTATTCATTAATATTCTTGAGAATGATCTCAATTAAAGAAGTTATAGTGAAAAAGCAGACCCCGCAGATCTTTACGATCAGCGTGAGTACTGCTTTTAAGATATGCCAGGCATGGTTACTTTTACTCATAACTCGTTATAGCATTGGTAAGATTTGCAGAAAACGATATGGGTATATCCAATTCTGCGAATACCTTTGTGTAGAGGTTTTGTAAATAGGTAAACTCATTACTATCTCGATTGTCAATAGGGTGATAAATTACATGAACAGAAATATTTTCCACCGTTGTAATATTTACCACTTTTTCCATGTAGCGATTTACTAGCTTTTCGGGGTCATGCTCAAGAGTCCAACGATCGGAATCGCTGTAGATTGATACCCATGGATTATTTTCTCGTAAGTCTGAATAGATTATGAACGTTTTATGGTTTCTCTGAGGTAAACGACTTAAATAATACAGCTCTCTTAGGATTGGATCAAAGATTGCCGAGTGGGGTGTTGGAGCCATTGAATCACGGGGTTTTAACACACCAGCTAAGGACTGCTGAAATGCCCTTTCTTCTTTTTTCTCCATGACTGCATTAGAGAGTAGCCCTGTTTTTCTTGAAGGAAGTGCTAAAACCTCAATAGTATTTAAGTTGACATCTGTTATCTGACTATAGCGGAAGACTATTTTCCCTTCCCTATTTGAACCGTCAATAAGTTGAATCATTTCTACCTCATTTGGTTGAGCGAGATGCTTATCAGTTACATCAACAAGAACGGAGTAAACATCAGTATTAGATGTAGTTTGGGTGCAACTGCAAAGAACGCTGCAGAGCCATCCTATGATTATATATTTATTCATGATCCAGTTCAGCGTCATTAAATTCAAGTAGCGCTGTATCCTGAAAGTAGAGGGTTAGTTTTGGGAGTACGTCTTTTTCAAAACAGGCAGGTATCAATTTGTCACTGCGGTTGTGGATATTGGTTTTTACATAATGTTCATAGCAATCATGATAACACGCTACAATACGTCGTTCTATGTCCGCAGAATGGGTAATGAGTGTTTTTCGAGATATAAGGCTTTGCTTGAGCCCTGATTCAAGATTTACAATGGACGTTTCGAGCTGATTTTCTTCTTTGGATAGTTTTTTTAATTCAGACTGGGCTTCCTTCCATTTTTGCTATTGCTCAATTTCGAACCGCTCTGGCATATAGAAATATTTCAGCAAAATTGCACAGGTATAGAAAAACAATTGGATGAGCATAAACTGTGTTGCTGAAAGTGAATACCCAACGTTTACACCATCTGACATGGTGTCTAAGAATACCATTCTAAAATGACCTAATGTAAAGAAGACTCCACCAATAATTAAAAGAATGCTTCCGAGAATACTCATGAATTGCAATTGATTTGAAGTCTTTTTCAGCACTTTGGCTCCGATGACAGCGGAGTAATAGAGTGCAACAGCAAAGGTTAAACCAATAATCAATGAAAAGAGCAGGTTTTCTGTAAATAATTGAAACGAGGTACTGGCAAAGATTGCCTCACAGATTGATAATAGAATAATACCAACCATAGCCTTTTTGTGAGCCATAATTTTCTGCTGAAACGATTTGAGATTTTCAAAGGCTCGGGAGCGTATTCTTATGCTATTTCGGATCTCGTTTAGTTTATCAGATAACCGTTTTTTGAGTCGCTTAAACTCGCCAATATCCTTTTGGGCATGATATTGTTCCATAGAGTTTTGAGCGTGGCTTTTAAAATCAACCACCAGACGATTATAGAAAGAGGTTATAAACTTTACATGGATTGCAGATGTAGTTTTGGGAGAAGGCAAGTTTGCAGAGGCATCATCCTTGGCGCTTTCTATTGCCATTGGAATAGCTTCTTTTTCATGAAGGGTGTTTAATTTTTTTACAAATTCATCATTCGTAGTGCGGATAACCGTTACCGTATTATCCTGTTTTTTCTTCCGTGACATATTTTGTTGCAAGCGTTAGGGTTAAAAAATAAATAGGCATTACCCCTAAATGTTAGAGGTAATGCTCTGGTTTTTGCAATCTTCTACTAGGTAATTGAATCTGGTCTCAGCCTGCTGATAGCTTTTGGAAAAATAGGTCATGTTAGTGCGACCGTCAAAAGCTACATAGAATTTTGTGTCGTGAATGTCATGAAGGAACCTGATTTTGAAATTACTATCAAGGATAGTCATATTCATTATCTGGTTATATGTCATGTTCTCAAGGTTGTTATGGAAAGCGCTCACTTTGTTTCTTTTTTTAGACATTTGTTTAATTTAGCATGGTGTTATAATAAAGCACCTTACTACTTAAATAAGGTGCTGTCAAGTTTTGTATGTATATTAATGTTTAGCTTCTAAATCTTTAAAGAACTCGTAAAGCATGAATCTTTCTGCTTTTTCTTTAGTCACAAAGTCTCTAGTTGTTCCTTGTGGGAGTCTCACCACAAATAAATCCTCATTTTCCTTGTAGAGGTTCCACTTTCCTAATTCTCTCACCCATCTTAATACTCTAAATTTTTTCATAGCAAATTTGTTTAATTGGTTATATATACAGTATAAGGCAAAGCCAAGTGAATTCTAATAATTCTTGTTTTATAGGGTATTTCTCTTTTTTTAATGATAATTTAATTATAATAATGATGAATAATTCATCATTATTATTATGGGTAAAGTGCTTATTTCATGGATTGCTACTAATCATGATTTCATGAAGAAGAATTTGGATGGCGAACAGCTTCTGACCGATACTCTTTTTAATGAGGACGGACCTCATTTTAATCTATATAAAGATTTTGGGAATGATTTTGATATTCATTACCTATTGAGTCAGCATAAGGAAAATGAAAATCACGATAATCGCCTAAAAAAATTCGCAGGTGTTTTAAGCGATCGTTATAAGAAACGGGTAGTTCTAATGTTTATGGATATTGATGATATTTTCTCAGTTGGCACCATAAAAGGTAAAGTAGAAGAATTGATAAAATATAAATTAGAAGATGTTGAAGTAGAAGTTTTTATGAACCCAGGAACACCAGCCATGCAAATTGCATGGTATCTATTGGGTTCGGAAATGGCAAATAGGAAAACCCTAAGTTTTTTTAGACGTCGAGAAAAACGATTTATACAAGATGGAGTCTTACCCCCAAAAGAGTTGGTGAAATTTGATGTTTCTAAATATCCACTTGTTACCAATGTTAGAGATAATTACAAATATGGTACAGTAAAAAAAGTAAAGGAGCCGTTCATAACTGAATCAATAGAAAATGTTTACAAATTAGCAAATTCTCTAGCAAGCAATAATAGCACCACTGTTTTAATTGAAGGCGAATCGGGAACAGGAAAAAGACACTTGGCTAATTATATTCACAATAAATCCAACAGAAAGCATCAATCATTTGTTGTTATTAACTGTATTGAATTTACCGAAGATCAATTAGAAAAAAAATTACTTGGCTATATAAAAGAAGCTTTTCTTGGAGCAAATAAAGACACTAAAAGTGTGTTTGAGCAATCACGAGGAGGAACTGTTGTTATTAATGAAGTGGAGGTTCTTACAGCTCGTTTACAATCAATACTTCTAAGAATTATTGAAGAAAAAGAGCTCTATCCTATTGGGTCCGATAGAAGAACTGTGCTTGATATTCGTATTATTGTCACTTCCAGTAAAAATTTGTGGCAACTTTGTAATGAGGGAAAATTTAGAAGGGATTTATATTATTCGATTACGATCGCAGAACTAAAAATTTTACCTTTCAGAGGCTACAAGCAGAAAGAAAGGAAAAAATGGATACAGTTCTTTTTAGAAACTAGTTACACAAAATTGGATAAGCGCTACCTTGAGAACCTTTCTAAAGAGGTCTGGAATTTTCTACTTGGATATTCCTTTTCGGGAAATCTAAGAGAGGTTCAAAACGTAATTGAAACCTTCTATGTTTTTTGCGAGAATGAGGTTACATTATCTGACATACCTCAATGGATGTTACGAGATAATTCAGCAAAGTCATTGAAATTGGATAGCATTGTTAAAGAACATGTAAAAAGGGTTGTAGTCTTCTGTGATGGAAATTTTTCTGAGGCCAGCAAAATTCTTGATATTGATAGAGCGACGGTTCGAAAATATATGAATAAAACAGCTGCCCGTTAAGGTAGCTGTTATGGTTCAATCCTATCTGGAATCAATAATTATAGAAAAAAGTTTGCATCTCGCATAAACAGTAGCAAAAATCCAGTCTAAATCTGTTTGTTTCATTTTTTCTATCTTTGAGATAGGAATCGTAACAAATCGAAAGGATTTGCTCGCTTCTACTCCCCCTTTTGAAAGAGTATCAATAAAATCTTGAGTTGAATCAATGTATTTTCTATGGATTCTGATTTCTTTTATTAAAAAAATTGATTTTTCGAGTTTCATATTGTTATTGAATTAAAGTTTATCATAACTCTAACATACCATAGAAATAAGTCAATACTTAGTTCATTTTAAAACTCCATGTGTGGAAGATCAAATTTTTTTTGATAAAATAAAAAGGTTTTACCTTAAGCTGACAGATTCAAAAAACAGTTTAGAAGATAGGTTTACTAACGCGCGTAGAATTGTCGATAACGTACGTAGTTATTATAAGAATCAAGAGGCAATAAAAATTCAGTTTAATAAAATTAATAATGAGCGTAAATTAATCAATGCTCGGAGAAAGAAGAAAAACCCACATGCCCAGATGGAATGGATACATCAAAATGATGTTCGAGGATGGATGGGGTTTTTAATTGAGGGTAATTACATTCCCGAAATCCTACGTGAAGAATTTAACTACATCTCGAGAACTTCAAATCCCTATGCTCACGGCGTATCTGGAAATGATGCAAGTATTGAAAGAATTGTTTCATCCTGTAATGAAATTCTCACTTGGTTTTTCTCCAAACATCGAGTTGATGGAAGCTTTTTAGAACCAAAGAGAAAAAATGTTTTCAATGACAGACGGATAATCACAGGTCTTGTTATTTTAATTGTAATCACAATTGTGAGCGGGTTTTTTGGGAAAGACAAACTATCATTTTTTTATCCACCTGCAAGTACTGAAGTCGAGCCAACATTTGTAGATCAAGATTCTATAGAAAAACCTTCCAAAAACAAAGAACATCCTTTAATGACTGACACAGAGGTAATAGACGGGATTGCTGAGCCAATAAATGACAAGGATACATCCAATTTCAATCGAACCTGCTGTGATGATTCAAAAGATAAAATTGAGTTAATCTTGTTTGAACTTAAATATTCATCTAATACTATTTCAGAGAATTTTTTGGATAAAAGTCTTAAAGAATTAAAAATTGTTCGCTCTAGTTGTGAGCTAAATAGTTGTGATATTATAAAATTGCTGCGAAATCTTGATGAAGAGTTAAGATATTTTGCTCAAAATCTTGTTGAGCAAAACCCTGCCAGTAGTGAGATTAAAAATCTGTCGAATCGTAAGTTGTTAAGTACTTATAAATTTTTATCATATTTATGTGAAGAAATCAATTGCAGTGATGACGCTAAAATTGCACTTCAGAAACTTCAAAAACTTTATACAGAATGAAACATTCCAAAATTAGTCTATTAATTATTCTTATAATTTATATTCTTGGCGCTTGTGGTTCACAGAATACTCGAACTGGTGGAGTGAAGATTAAAAAAGGAGGTATTTCAGGACCAATAGTAACTGGTTCGAATACAATTATTAACCAGTACAACGAAGCAGTAGAGATACGAAATGTGTATAAAGATAGTGTCACAAATGATGCGAGGCATCTTGATTCAATATTTCTAGCTATAAGAACTTTAGAATTAAAATTAAGTGTTTTTAATAATACTGAAATCACTAAAAGAGATTCAAAAGTTATTCGAAAGGAAACTTTAAAACTTAAGAAAAGTGCAGATAGTATAGCAGAACAAAAATTGAGACACGAAGAAAAACTTAGATATCAAAATCTTTTAATGGAGGAACTGAAAGAGAGAAAAATTGAGGAAAATGGTATTTCCAAAAAACTGGGAGAGTTGGATTCTTTGAACAGTAAAGAACTAAAAATAAAAGATTTTGATACAGTTGAATATAAAATCGGATTCGAGCCAGTAAGAGCCATATCAAAACAAGGAAACCCTAAAATACTTTATTCTCAATTTAATGCTAATGCTTCTCCTGCAATTGAAGATATCGAAAACAACATCAGGAAACATAATTCTAGCATTGAATCACTAAGTTCATACTTGAACTCACTTCAAGCTGAACAAAATAGCTTTCAAGCCGCATTAAAATATGCTGTTGGCACACCAAACGTCTATAATATTGAGGAATTAAAGAAGACAATTGATGAGAATAATAAAACTATTAATAATTTGAGGTTACAACTCGGAGAACAATATGATAACAGAGACTTTAATCAGTATTTAATCTCAAAAATAAATTATATTAAATTTGATTCATCACGCATTCAAAATGTTGTGCGCCCAATGAATGGAAGGGAGTTTTTAGAGGCATTAAAAAATAATACTAGAATTATTTTGCAGGAAATGGACTATGATATTAGCCCTACCGAAGTAGGCATAATAAAAAACTCTAATATAGAATATTATGATTATTTTGATATTACTAATTTGAGGAATGTTGAGATAATAGGAATTGGCAAATCTGAAACACATATTTTTTCAAATGTTATTAACACTCCTGTACTTAATTTTCGTGATGTACAAGGATTAAAAATTAAGAATGTAAAACTTGGGCATAGTGGATTTTTGAGGGAAGAGGATGTAGCATGTGGTCCAGGTGGAGATGTTATTGAAATGCGAGATTCTTTTAATATAGATCTAGAAGGAGTGCTTATGTATGGTTGCGGGACTCAAGGGATTGATCTCTTTAATTCTGGGGATATTACTATTAAGGATTCTAAAATCTATGATTGTACCAACGGAGTAGTTTCTATCAATAATAGTTTTAATATTCAATTTGAAGACTGCCTGTTTACTGATAACCTACTAGATTATCGATCTATCTTTGATATTTCAAGATCTAAGAATTTGTATATTAATAATTCGGAAATAGCTAATAATAGAATTTCTCCCAACAGCGAAAATAATTTTAGATCCATAAAGGTATTCTCTAATTATAAAGAGTACTCGAATGTATTTGTGGAAAACACAGTGATTAAAAACAATGTGACAGATTATTTCTCCTATCATGAAAATCCTATTAAAATGTATAACGTGGATGTCCAAAGCAACAATATTTATAAAGAACAAAGATTTCAATCGGAGCAGGATTAAGTTTCTTGGAATTTTTATATTACCTTTTTGAAGGCAATCGTTTAAGTAATTGTGAAGATTATACAATCATCATTAGGGGCTATTTCGACTTATTGAATTCCAAACGATAAATTTTCTAAATAAAAGCACTTTACTCCATATAATAATGCACCATCACCAAACTCACAGCATCAAAGACCCCTGTATTATAACTCTCGGTCTCCCATGCTTTTCTTTTAGTAAACTCATAGTTTTTTAAAATAGGATACCACTTCATAATTTTTTGTGAGATTTGATATTTTGTCTTGGCTCCAAATTGAGTAAACACATTTTGAATTTGCGTCCTGTTGTAGGTGTGTATTTCAAGTCCTTGGGTTTTTGCCTCATCACAAATCAGATCAATTAGTTTTTTGCTTCGCTTGCCTGATCGTTTTTTAAGGTCATTCACGTTTCGACATAATAGAATATCGGGTTTGAAAAAAGAGATGTACTCCCGTACACGAGTCATTACATGTTTGTTTTTCATTGGTTGCACATAGCGAATCCCAAAATCAACAAGATTTTCAGGTGTATCAAATACGGCATAGCCTATTCCATAACGTGTTGGATAGATGGCGAGTACTGTTTTATTCGCTTCCTTACTCATCGTTCTTTTGAAGTTTAGCAAGACGGTTAATCACAATGTCGAGTCCTTCCAAGCGGTTTGCGTTCTTTGCGGTAACGGGAGCGTCAAGTACAATATCAAATAATGCTCTGCATTTAGAAAGAAGATCTTCAAATCCGCCGTGGAAAACTTGCTCTATTGATGATTGTATTGATAAATTAAAGAGGGTGTGATATCCTACAAGTGCTTTGGGGTTTTGGAGTGATCCGGCTTCAAAGCGGGACAAGTTTCCAGGATCAATGTCTAAGATGTACGCAAGGTCTTTCAATTTCAAATGGTGGATCAGGCGTGCATTGGTATATATGGTTTTTGGTTTCATGTTTCGTGTTAAGGGCAATGGGGTTACTTCATTGCCTTTTCACATCTTAGATTATTAAAAACTTCCATAGGAGCGTCAGTAAATTGTAATTGCTACAATTTTTTGCGCTCTCACGCGGATATGGAGTGTATAAGATGTGAATTATTTGGTGTCATTTATATTTTATTAGGGAGGTTTTGTATGATTTGTTCATAGCGTTGGACATCACTAATGCGTTTTACCCCCTGTGAACTATTGTAACAAGATAGTTTCATCCTGTTTAGTTTAATAGTGTGAAGATTTGTCACTGGATTCTGATAAGACACTTCACTGGACTTGGAAGCTTCAAGCCGCAAGCGGCTTGCAAAATAGAGACGGGATGCTCCCTGTCTTTTTTCTTTAGTACCCAAAGGGCTTCCAGAGTGGCTTGTTACTTGTATAAGAGAATGTTTTACCAAATACTCAATGGCACTCGAAACCGACCGTCCAGAGATACCACAGGCACGAGTAAACAGTGACTGACTGATCCAGGCACGTTCAACACGCCTCTTAGAATCCAGAGGGCCAACTTGACCTATAGTCCTTCGAATAATAAACAGAAAAACTTTGAGGGATGCTCCAGAGAGTGTTTTAAGATGAAGGTCAAAGAGTTCATTAGGTATTTGGGTAGTGTTTCTGTAGAGAGACATGCACCTATGGTAACTATTTGAACATAGTACCAAAGCGATAGTAAGTTGCAGGACTTACAATATTCTTACGCTTTTTATAATGACCAAATTTAATTATGGTTAGGATATGAAAATTCAAGTTCCAGAAAAATTATCTGATCGAGCAAATGACAAATTTAGAGAGATTTATATATTAGAAACGGGAGTCTCAATGAATAAAGAAGCTGCAAATATTCTTGGGGTTTTTCTTATGCACTATTTGGCTGCGATACTAAACTATACGGATAATTCTCACTATAAAAATGATGGTAATTAATCATGATTTCTGTTATAATAGCACTGCTTCACTATACAATAATTTTAAAATTAAGGACAACAAAGGGCAAGGAAAAAGTTTAGTGAAGCAACTGAATTTTTATTCCTTGTCCTTTTTTGCGAGCATATGATGAAAAATGATATCACTTATTTTCTCTATGCCCGGAAGTCTTCAGAATCAGAAGATCGACAAATGGCTTCGATTGATGATCAAATACATGAGGTTAAGCGAGTTGCTCAAGAATTAGGGCTAATTATAGCTGATGTTATAACTGAAAGTAAATCTGCTAAAGCACCTGGACGCAAAGCTTTTAATAAGATGCTGATAAGAATTGAGAAAGGAGAGGCTCAAGGTATCCTTTGTTGGAAACTCAATCGGCTCGCTAGAAATCCAGTAGATGGCGGAAAAATTAGTTGGATGTTACAAAATGAAATAATAAAACATATTCAATGCTATGGTCGATCTTATTTACCCAACGACAATGTTTTAATGATGCAAGTGGAGTTTGGAATGGCGAATCAGTTTATTAAAGACTTAAGTACGGATGTAAAACGTGGGATGCGCAATAAAGCCGAAAGAGGCTGGCAACCTTCAAGATCGCTTCCAATAGGGTACATACATAATAAGAACAGGTTTGGCAAAGTAAGTCCAGTTGAAATCATCCCTGATAAAAAACGCTTTGCAATTGTAAAGCAACTATGGAAGAAAATGAGTAGTGGTCGCTATACAATCGCGGATATTATAAGAGAAGCGGATATGTTAGGATTGCGGAATAATAATAAACGATCCTATTGTGTAGCAGCATTTCACAATCTGTTTCGTTCTAAATTTTACTGTGGTTACTTCAAATGGAAAGATGAAAAAGGAAACGTTAAGGAGTATAAGGGCAAACATAAAAAGATGATAACCTTGTCTGAATATGAGAGAGTGCAAAGAATAATAGGATTAAAAAGTATTACAACAAGGAAACGAACACATGAATTTTCATTTAAAGGCAGTTTGTGCTGTGGGGAATGTAAAAGCCCAATTACTGCTGAGCGAAAACTTCAAGTACGCTGTACTAATTGCAGAACAAAATTCTCGTGTATCAATAAGGACCAATGCCGTATTTGCAAAACGAAAATTTCTGATATGGACAATCCAAATTTTATCGACATTACCTACTATCATTGCACGAAAAAGCGTGGTAAATGTTCACAAAAGTATATTACTGAACAAGAGCTGAAAAGACAATATGAATTTATTGTTAAGGACTATAATATTTCAAAAGGCTTTTATGAGTTATTAATGGAAGAACTTAAGTCATTTACCCAATCAAGCAGTAAAGAAGAACAAGGTATTGTTTGCCTTCTTGAATCTCAAAAGAGCGAATTGGAAAATCGGTTGAAGGGACTATCATTAATGAGAGCTGATGGAGAATTGACTAAAGAGGCTTACTGCGAGATGAGGCTAAATACCATAAATGAAATTTCTCAAAAGAAAAGGAGAATAGATGAGATACATGATCGCTCTATTAATTGGAAAGAAATTTTAAAAGATCATCTTAAAGTAGCTTTTAAAGCCAGCAAAATAATTCGCAGAGGCGAATATGAGTCTGTACAAAAGCTACTTCCTCAACTGGGTTCGAACCAGCTATTACTGGACAAAAAGCTATATATAACAAGACCAAAAGAACTATTAGCTTTGAGAAATGCCTATCACTCTCATTACTATAAAAAAGAGACGTTCGAACCAAAAAACCCCCTTATTTTAAAGGAGATTTTAGGGGAATTGACGGGCAATTCTATCTAGGTGCGCAGGAATGTAATTTGTACGAACTCTAGTGAAATTATTTCACAAGGAGTATATTTTTGATTCAAAGGCTTTTAGGGAAAGAGAAAATTCAGAAATAAAACACCTCGATTAAAAGGTGTTTTTGTTTGTGTTAATTTTTAAAATTTATTCTTCTTCAAGCCAAATTTCTTTGGCTTTTTCAAATCCGCACCAGCGATGGTTTTTATCAAATCCTCGAGCAGCCAGTTCATGTCTAATAAATTTATCAAGCGGAATTTTTGCGTGCAAAATATACCGCAAGAGTTCTCCATCAGCGACGGAAAACAAACCAATTAAATCACTCCATTGTGGCAGTGGTTCACGATCTATTTTAATGTGGACTAACTGATCATACGAGATATTGGAATAATCTTTTGGGAGTATATCTAAAAATGGCTTTTCAAGTTCTTTTGAAGTAGCCTCTTCTAGTACCGCCCAATTATTATCTGGTCCGTGTATGACCCCAAAGACAATCCCAGCGATGCGGTATTTAAAATTTAGCCACATCGCGTGATCGATTGCCTTTTGTCTCTGATCAAAAAGATCTAGGTAGCTATCCATAATCCGTTATTTATTAGCTGTCTTTGGCTCTTGGGTATCGATAACTTTTCCATTAATTGAAATGATATCTTCTCGCGAGCTCTTAGAATCCTTACTTTTGGTCCGTAAGAGACGTTGGGTGTTAAAGAGCGAACGACATTTGATATTAAATTCTGTATAGTTATATGCATCATTTTTGTTTTTAAAGGTTGCTACATATGCTTTGTACAAATCTTCATTTGTCATTCGATGATCTTTCGCTTTAATTAGAAGATCATAGGCTAGTTTCGCTACCGCATTGAGTCCTTGTTCTGATTCCGAGAAATCAAAACCAAGTTCTTCAATTTTTTTACGCTGCTTTTCATCTGCATATTTGACGAAGGTTGAAATGTCCTTGCGGTAATCTTTCAAACGAGACGTAACATCACGTTTCTCTTGTTTTGCTAGATCAATTTTCTCTTGGATCGTATCTAAGAGTCTCTGGTCGCTGTTGATATTCTCTATCAAGCTGTCGACAATACTTGTTTTTTCCATTTTAAATTATTTTAAGGTTTAACATTATTTAATTTCACAATGATTTTGGATGGTGGTGATGACATAATCATAGTCTCTGCTTTTGGCTTCTTTAAGCACAGCATTAATTTCTTGTTTGCTCCATCCTTCTTTTTTGGCTTGTCGCTGGAATGCTCCCATGATGGCAAAGGCATTTCCGTTAACTCCGACTAAATCGAGTCGGACGCTCTTATCAATTATTTTTTTCATAGATTTTAGGTTTTACGTACCCAATGGATACTGATTAATATTTGATTTTGTTATTTCAGAGGATAGTTCGCGGTCAGCACCTCAATTTTTTTCTTACGAGATTTTCCTTTTTGAACTTTCGATGATGAGAGTGGTTTTGAAAAGGAGATGGTGTGCCACCCATGCTTTTCAGAATAAGCAGCAAGGATATCAGACTCATAGGAGCTTAAGAGAAACTTCCCTTGAATCTCAGAGAGCGTATCTAAAAGCGCTATATAATCTTCCATAGTATAGCCGCTGTAATTTCCTTGAGCAGTATTTACATAGGGCGGATCAACATAGTGGAAGGCATCTTCAGCATCTCTACTTTTAATTACCTTGATAGCATCGTTGGATTCTATCACAGCATTTTCAAGGCGATCTGCAATGGACTTTTTAAATGCTTTCTTTTTATTATCAAAAGTGGTTTTACATTTCCCATACTTGTCATACCCCCATGACCCAATGTTATGGGCAAAAGCCATATTGGTTGCTATATAAAATGCCCAGGCACATTGCAGGGTAGAAAATAAGTGCGGCATGCGGTAGATTGTCAGTGCCACCTTATAGGTTGCTCTGGCAAACGGGGTCGCCTGAATTTTTTGTTTCAGGTTTTCAAAATCACTTTGAATAACTTCATAGAACACCATGGCTATATGATCGGTATCGTTAATGATTTCTGATTCGGCAGGTTCTTTGGCAAAAAACACGGCACCTCCTCCAAAGAAACTCTCTGTATAGATGGTGTGCTTTGGGATATTGGGAAGAATATGTTTGAGCATATTGAGTTTTCCTCCGTAATAGGAGATGGGTGTTTTGGGCATAAGTAGGAATGGGTAAAGTATAAAGGTTAGAGTTCTCCCTCTTGGCTAAAGGAAATACATGACTCTGAGGTAATAATTAGATGGTCAAGCAGTCGAATGTCAATCTGTTTGAGGGCTTTGGTAAGGCGCTTAGTAAAGCGCTGGTCATTCTCAGAGATAATCAGCGTTCCCGAAGGATGATTATGACAGGCAATAACCGCTGAGCTGTTGGTTCTAAGAGCTAGTTGTAGTATTTCTCGCAATGGAACTCCAACACCAGCAGTAGAGCCAACCGCTACTTCTGAAATGTACAAAAGCTGATTGGCATTGGAGAGAAAGAGTACCCAGAAGAATTCTTTAAAATCAATACGTTTTGCATTAATGAATTTTCTCATTGCTTTCTCAGCATCCAAGTGACAACTGATACAAGGGGTCTGCTTATACAAAGGGCGCACGTAGTGCAATTCCACTTCATGACAGGTTTGGCAGTATGTTGATAGTGTGGTATTTTTCATAGTCGTATTCTTTTAAAGGTTCTAGGATTTACCTTTAGTATGGACTACCAGATTATCTACGGGAGCGTCAGAAAATTGTTCAGGTGTTTATAACCTGACAATAGTATTATGGCGAAAGAGTCGTGGCGGAAAATGCCTTGGATGGTTTACCATCAATCATGAGCTTTAAGTAAATATCAAAGTTGGCAAGGTTTACAAAATCGGAGGCTTCAAAAATGGGATAGAACTCTTTTTCCATAAATTTTGCATCGGCCTGTCCAAGGCGAAAACATACTATTGTTCCAACGTTACCAAGTACGGCGTCTCTGATATCCCGATCTAATTGTGAGATATATTGGTGTGCCATAATCAGTCCTAAACGAAATTTGCGAAGTTCTGAGAGCATATCTACCAGCGATGCGGTGGTGTAATTCTGAAACTCATCAAGATAGCAGAAAAAGGGCACCCGCTTATCATAGGGTGTGTCAATACGAGAAAAGGAAGCCGATGCGATAGAGGTAAGGAGAAGTGAACCTAAAACATAGGATGCTTCAGATCCAATGGCTCCTTTTGATATGTTAACTAAAAGAATCTGCTCTGAGTCAATAATTTTCCTTAGCGATAGCTGGTTTTTGTTTTCAACTAGAACACGTTTGACCGATGGATATGAAAGCATAGCCCCTAGCTTATTGTAAATTGGAACAAGATCATTTTTGTTATAACTAGAGAACTCGTGCTGCCAAAAGCGGCGAACTTCAGGGTTTACAATATTGGGAATGCATGAATTTTGAAAATCAGTGTCTTGAAGTAACAGTAGCACATCACTAAAGGTAGCTGTGGGCTGATCAAGCAATGTTAACAGGACATTTCTTAAGATATGGGAGAGTTTAACTCCCCATCCCTGCTTACCCCAGAGGTGTTGAAAGATTTCAAGAATGTTTGAGACGATTAAGGGGCGCTTTTCATAGGATACTTTTCGCAGCGGATTATATCCTAAAGCGATAGAGGGATTGGTCGTGTTGAGATATACAATATTCTGGCCTCTCGATTTTGAGATTTCCCTAACCTTTTCAATTAAATCCCCGTGGACATCGATCACGCAAAAGCCATGACCTGCGATAATGTCCTCTTTGATTTTGGTAAGCATCATGGAAGTCTTCCCTGTTCCCGTCTTTCCGAGGATATAGAAATGATGAAGACGATCATAAAGACGGATACCAAAGGTATCCTGAGAGTTTCTAAAATTGGTTCTCGCGAAATAGCATATGGGATTTTGGTTACTAGAAAACACCTAATAATTTTCCCTCACATAATCATTTTAAAAAAGGGATAGGAAATTGTAATAACAAAAGAAACTGTTTTATTATTTGACTCCTAGCTAAATGCTTCACCTATGAAGAAATGTTAATAAAACGTTAATTTTATTAATTCAATATTTGATAATCGTTTGATAACTAAATTAATACAAATATACAGTCATAATTAGTGGTTAATTACCATTAGTAGCTTTGACTTTTATTTCTATATTGGGCTCGACTCTCCGTCATTTTTTATAATCCTTTTCAGGATATTGTGCTTTGATTTTTTAAGGCTATATTGTATTAATCTAACCAACCATCAATGAAAAAAGCATTAGTTTTTCTACTACTCTTTGTAAGCTGTCACTTCGGTTTTTCTCAAGAAGCATTTAATTACACTGAAGAATTAAATCGTTCAGCTCATATTCCTAATACGCCAGAGGCAGAGGCGTTTAAACAATACGGAAGTGTTCCAATTAATTTATATGAAGGTAAATCGAATGTTTCTGTTCCGCTTTACACCTATTCTGGAAGGGAAATGAATTTGCCGATTTCTCTTACTTATGACATGGATGCTCGAAAGGTAGAAGATATAGCATCGAGCGTAGGTATGGGCTGGAATCTAAATCTAGGTGGACGCGTCTCGAGAATTACTAAAGGCTTGCCTGACTTGTACAAAACCTTGTCAGGAGATCAATATCCTTCTCTTTTTGATAGTACGCTGTTAGGAAACTACTTAAGTTTGAAAGATAAATTCTTCAATCACTATACACAAACACCACCTCACAATCCAAATATAGAATTTGCCAATCAAGCTGAAGCAGAACTTTATTTCAAGACCCTGAACGATGTTCAGGTAGGTAAAGCGGACATCCATTTAGATCACTATTCAGTGAATGCTGGATCACTCAGCGATATCATTATTCTAAAGGACAGTACTGGATTAGAGCCGATGACCGTTCAGAATACCAGAACTGATGTTACTTACGCTATTGCTCAAAATGGCAATGATCCAGATTATATAACTCAGTGGATAATAACTGATGATAACGGTGTCAAATATACCTTTGCGGTTGTAGAAGAAACTAATAGTAAGAATTATGATGATATTACCGACCCTACTACTAGTACAACAAAGGCGTATGACGTGGTTTTCAACACCTCTTGGCTATTAACGGAAATGCTTTCTGCTAATAAGAAAGATAAGTATACTTTCGAATATATTAATGATTCTTTTTGGGCTCAGGAAGCTCAAACCAACTCAATACACGCTGCTAATTACAGTCTTGACGGACTCACTTCAGAATCTACGCCAAGTACAAGTTACTTTCACAAACAGAAATTCTTAAAACGGGTTCTTCATAACGATAATGAAATTGTAAATATTACCTATAAAAATCGAGATGATCATGACTTGCCAAATTCTGCGATAGCGTCTATTAAAGTCAAAAGCCCTTTTGATGGTGCTATTATTAAATATTTTGAGCTTAATCATTCGTATTTCGGTTCAACCGATCCGAGTGCTACATTATTTGAAAAAAGGTTAAAGTTAGATAGCATTAAAATAGCTGGACGAGGCTATAACGGATCGCATTCCTATAACTTTAAATCTAAATATGCTTTTGATTATGAGAGTCCAGAATATATGCCAAGTCGTAAGACTTTTGCCAGAGATATTTTTGGTTTTTATAACGCTGAATTATTCAATGATGATCCAAACGGAACCCCACCAAACCCTGTTTTATATCCAAAAAAAACATATGACATTGGAAATACGCAGGTAACTTTGCAAGGCGCGAATAGAGATTTTGATTTCGCGAGCGCGAAAATTGGAATTCTAAATAGGATAACATATCCAACAGGTGGCTTCAGCGAGTTTGAGTATGAGCAGCATAAAGAAACGATTTATGAGGATAATGTTACTTCCACTGTCACTATTGATGTATATGCTGATGAGAGTGGTTTATTTGACGCGACACAATGCGGGACTTGTTGTAGTGGTGGACAAACTAATGCAGATGCGCCGATAGTTAGTGAATCATCATTCACACTTACCTCGAATCAACATAATTTATTTGATTTTAACTACGAAGTAACTGATGGAGATAATAATTCTGATTATAGAGCTTATGTTGTGGGTCCTCTGTCTAACCCATCTAATACTTACACGTATGAAGATATCTGTAATGGCAATGTTGTTCCTTTTCGAATTTTTAACGGGCAAAATATGATTTTATTAAATGATATCGCTTTAGACATAGGTTTTTATCAAGTTTTTGTATTTAACCCAGACAGACCAGACGTTCCATGCACTACCCCTGGAGTTAATTGCTCAAGAGTTAGGTTAAAGATTAGAAACCCAACTGTTACCAGTCAAACCCCGATTGATGTCTTTTATGACGGCTTGCGGGTTAAATCTGTAACGAATTACACCGATGAGAACCAGCCTGCAACGAAGACAATCTATGAATATTATGAACTGGATGAGAACTATCAACCTATTTTAGATTACCAAACAACAGAAGATTATTTTGGCCCTGGCGGCAATGTACAAACGCAAACCGTGTATCACCGTTTAGGTAAACCCATACTTGGAGACGGTCCATACATAAGTTATGGTCGTGTTATTGAAAAGCAAGTTTCTCCAACTACTGGAAATGGTTCTATTGGGTATATAGAACACGAATTTTATAATAGCGGCTATATGGGCTATGTTCCTAGTGAGGCGCCTCCGTTTGAGACGGAATATTATACAAATATACGAAAAGGTCAGATGAAGCAAAATACGAGCTATGATTCAAATGACAATAAAAAAACACAGAGCAATAATAGTTATATGCATGAGATTGGAACTTGGCATAGCGAGGTTGCTTTGGGGGATATACCGGAGAATAGTGTCAAGTTTATACAGCTCTATTATGAGGGAACTAATGTAAAGGCGAGATATCTAAATGGTCAGCAAGGACCTATGGGTATTAGCCCCCCAAGTGAATGTAATACCACAGGAATTAAATGTCTAGTTGGAAACGCGAATTCAAGGAATAGACCATTATTCGTCTATACAAGACAAGAGCATCTTAAACGAAGCACTAATAAATCTAAAGAATTTTTCTACAACATAAACGGGGTAGACGTTAGTAGTATTTCAACAACTGATTTTGATCGTAATAGGGGTTACCTTCCACGAAAAACGAGTGTTCTAACTAGTGATGATAATAAGGAAATAATAACAGAATATACCTATCCAGAAGATGTACCAACTGAGCCAAAGATGGGTGATCTTATTACTGCCAATCGTATCGCTCAGCCTGTCGAGGTTCAAACCTTTCAAAAAGAAGGTATCGCTCAGACGCAAGAGCTTATGCAGTCTCAAAAAACGGTGTTTGGTACGTTTAATTCTCTGATATTGCCAGAACTTGTTCAAACCGCAAAAGGTACAAACGTCTTGGAAGATCGTATTTCGTATAAATACGATAACTACGGAAATCCAAAAGAAATATCGAGGCCCGGGAGTCCGCCCACCAGCATTATTTGGGGATATGATCATGAAGTACCCGTAGCCAAAATTGAAAATGCTGCCTACAGTACTATTCCATCTGCAATTATTACTGACATTCAAGACGCATCAGCACGCCTAACAGGCAATGTGCAGGACTTGTTAGATGCCTTAGATGATTTAAGAACAGCGGCAGCACTGTCTAACGCAATGATAACCACTTACACCTATGAGCCAATGATTGGTTTGAGCACGGTTACCGATTCTAAGGGATACACCATGTCATATCTTTATAATGATGAGAATCAATTGGAGTTTGTAAAGGATCAGGACGGTAATGTCCTGAGTAAGCAAGAGTATAATTTGAAAAATCAATAAAAAAGGAGGTCATGAGAAAAATACTATATATTGTTATAGCGATTTGTCCTTTTTTAATGATCGGACAATCAACCAATAAAAATTATGTGAAATCCACCGCATATAAGCAGCCGTATACTGAGCTTCAGGTTGTGGCAGGAGTAATTGATCAAGATAATAAAGTCGAAGCGGTGGTCTATTTTGATGGTTTGGGAAGAAAAATTCAATCGGTTAATCAGCGCGCGGGAGGAGACAGAGAAGATTTAATTACTCCCACAAACTATGATATTTATGGTCGAAGTCTTAAAACATGGCTTCCTATGCCAACCGATACCGGTACAGGGAATTTTTACGCCGCGCAAACAGGTACTTTTGAAACAGAGATAAAAAACTATTACAAAACAAAGTTCCCAGATGATTTCTTTTCCCCAGACGGACATACTCCAGATTATGACAACCCATACAGTGAAAATCTTCTAGAGGATTCTCCAAGTGGTCGTGTGATTAAACAAGGCGCACCAGGGTATGATTGGAGAATACATCAAGGTGGTGAGCACACCATAGATTATGAATATGATACGAACACTGGAATAAGTGAGGTACAAAAATTCTCAGTTGATCTTACTAATGGAGTTCCCTCTTTAGTCTATGACGGTCATTATGTGGAGGGATCACTGATGAAAAGTATTGTAAAGGATGAAAACTGGAAAACGGCGGATGGCGAGTATGGGACCAAAATAGAATATACCGATAAATTAGGACGGGTCGTTTTAAAAAGAGCTTCTGTATATGATGCTAGTCTGCCCGCGGGAGACCCTAATTATCATGATACCCATTACATTTATGATGATTTTGGAAATTTAACTTTTGTTTTATCTCCCGAGGCTTCTCGAAAAATTGTAAGTGGTGGAGTACTCGCGACGAACTCTAGTACTATTATTTCAAACCTAGGATATGAGTATCGCTATGATGATCGTAATCGTCTTATTTGGAAAAAAGTGGCAGGCAAAGGATACGAGATAATTGTATATAATCTCTTGGATCAACCTATTTTAACCCAAGATGCAAAGATGCGTGCCGAGGATCAATCGTTGTTTTTATTTGCCAAATATGATGAGTTTGGGAGGTTAGCTTATACAGGCTTCTATGACTCCCCTTTTGCCGAATCAACCATTCAAAGTACTGCCATGAGCGGAACGGTTCAATATGAAATATCACAGAGTACTACAACCAATATAGGAGGCACGAATGTATATTACAGCAACCAATCGTTTCCGAGTACAAATCTTACAGTGCTTACCATGCAATACTATGATGATTACATAGATTTAAGTGGTCTTACCTTACCTTCGTATGTATATGGAGAAACAGTTCTCTCAAGTAATAAAGGGCAACCTACGGTAAGTAAGGTAAAGGTATTGGATCAACCAGATTGGATCACATCTATAGTAGGATATGATCAAAAAGGAAGAGAAATTTATAGCGCATCTCAAAATCTATACCTTAAGACAACGGACAAAGTGGAAAAACTTGTTGATTTTTCAGGAAAAATTTTAGAATCTAAATCAATCCATAAAAAAAATGGTAATGCCGCTATTACCGTATTCGATTATTTTTACTACGATCATATGGATCGCCTTGTTACCCATAAGCAAAAAATTGATGATGAGCCAATACAACTTATCAATGAGCAATACTATGATGAATTAGGAAGGCTCATCCAAAAGGATGTGGGTGGTCAAACGGCCTTAGATGGATATACCGATTTGGTAAATGTAGATGTAGCTTTTGAAGGCACGGCTGTAAAAACACAGAGCCAGAATGCTTGGAATGCAGGTCTTAAAACACGCGGAGAAATAGTAGATGATGGTGGGGTTCAGTACAAAGTACAAACGCAAGATAAAATATCGCTGGTAGGTTTGTTAAAAGTTACAAATCCCTCCCCAGGATGGGATACGTTCGACTACGCGATATATCTGAGCGATTCGGATACAAATTTTGACGGGCTTAAAGACGTTAAGTTAAAGATAAACAATGTTTTGGGTTCTGTTGTAACGAGTTATGTTGCGGGAGATGTATTTTCGGTTGAACGGGACAGTACACTCATTCGATTCAAAAAGAATGACACTCAGTTTTATGCTACCTCAGATTTTAGCGCTACTGCTATGGTTGGTAAAGCGGCTTTATATTCAAGCGGCGGGGAGATAGAGGCCTTTGAGCTCTTTGGAGGTAACATAGATAAGAAACTCCAAGATATTGAATATACCCATAACGTAAGAGGTTGGCTTACGGAGGTTAATGATATTAAACGAGATGCATTAACCTCTTGGGGAGATGATTTATTTCATCTAAAGATAAACTATAATAATGTCGAAGAAAGCAGTACTGCCGATCCCTTATTTAATGGGAATATTGCGCAAACCCTTTGGCAGAGTAGAAATACGGATATCAACGTGCATGGGTATGAGTATGAGTATGATAATCTCAACAGACTAAAAACTGCCAGTAGCCTTATGGGTGATCATATAGATGGATTAGGTAGCGTTACTTTGGGATATGGAGTCAATACGATCTCGTATGATTCAAACGGTAATATTAAAAATTTGATTCGTAATGGTTCAAATGGAGGCACAGGATATGGTCAGTGGGATAATCTTACTTATACCTACGAAACTGATGGAAATAGACTTCTTAAGGTTGATGATAGTGCGACACAATCTATTGGATTGGAAGGCTTTAAAGATGTTACAGGGCCGGAAGATGACTACGTCTATGACGTAAACGGTAATATGACCCAAGATTTGAATAAGGGAATCACAGCAATAACCTACAACCATTTAAATTTACCAAGCAGTATAACGGTCAACAATTCAAACCAAAATGGTGTAATTAGTTATGTGTATGCAGCCAATGGAGTTAAACTCGCAAAGATATTAACAACTGAAGGTGCAACTGCAACCTATTATGCAGGAAATTACACCTATCATGGGAATAATATCCCATATGCGGAACTGCAATTTATCGGTCAGCCTGAAGGTTATATTGAACCGATTGCGGTGGAAGCAGAACGCGTGAAAGGTTTTGAAGATGGTCAGACAACATATTCTGGTTATAATTATGTGTTCCAATATACCGATCATTTAGGAAATGTTCGATTATCGTATTCAGACTCGGATTTAGACGGGGCTATTACTACTTCAGAAATAATTGAAGAATCAAATTATTATCCTTTCGGCCTAAAACAAAAAGGGTATAACTCTAATATAACAGGAGGAAATGACCTTGCTCAACAATGGAAGTATAATGGAACCCAGTTTAATGAAGACTTGGGGGTAAACCTCTATGAAATGGATTTAAGGCAATATGATGCAGCAATTGCTCGTTGGATAGCGATAGACCCAGTTACACACCATTCAATGTCTACCTATACGGCGTTTGATAATAACCCTGTGTATTGGTCAGATCCTAGTGGAGCGAATTCTGTAGGTGTTACTCGGAAGGATGGTTTTTATGGTAATAAAGTTTATAATGCTTCAGAGACTTCATATCTATATAACTATAATCAGCCAAATTATCTAAATAGCTGTAATACCTGTGGAACCCTTATGAATGGCGGTGATTTTGGAAGTCATACACTTGCTATCGGGTTTAGTGGTTCTCAGCAGGGTGCTGGGTGGAATAGCCAAGTTAATGCTGGAATGGCAACAGGAAATGACCCTAGATTGGATGTTACGATCAATGATCCTCAAGTGCCAAAAGGAGGTTATTTTAGTGCTGCTGTATCAATTGATCATGGATTTCAGACAAAGGAAGTTTTAAAGGTTCTTGGTGCTGGTGGGGGTGCTGAAGTTGGTGCTAGTGTTACGTTAGCTAGTGCGGAATTGTTAATAGGTTTAGAATCTGATGAGATGTACTTAAATATAACTTTTATCAATACTTCGAGTAATGTGGATATATTTTATTCTCATCATGAACTCGGTGCGGGTACAAAGTTTGTAATTTCCTTTGACCCAAGAACTTTTGCAGTTGAGCTAACTGACTCCTCACTCAATATGGGTCCAGCTGGAACTGTAATTTCAGAGAATAAAATGACAAATTCATTTGAGTTCTTAAGCGTTGCGACTGCATTGGGTGCTGGATATACTCTTAGTGCATCAATAAGTTTAGAAAATTTAACAAGCCCTCCTCCAGCTCCTCGCTCGGACGGTGGCTACGGCATAGCAAATGATCAATTAAAAGCTGATTTGGGCGCCAGAATTCGAAGACAAGCTGAAAGTGGTCGAGAGGCTGAAGCACGTATCTTAACCGAAAGAAGCAATGCGCTTAAAAGGTTGATTGATAGAGAAAAAATTCGTTCAGCGATTAAGCATCCATCAGGAAATGGAAGTAACGTAAAAGAAGTAATAAGAAAATATTATTAAATAATGATGAGTTCAAAATTAATTTACATAGCATTAATATTAATTGTGTCAATATCCTGTAAAATGGACAATGATAAGGTGCATATTTCAATAAAACATTCCGACGACAATAGAAAAGAAATAGTGAAAATAAAAGAGAATATAATTACTTATATTCAAAGTAATAAAGATGAGAAAATAATACAGGCTTACTTCAAAATTTTAGATGAGAAAGATAGAAGTATTAATAAGAATAGTTTGAAAGAGAAATTAGGCCTTAAAGATGAGTTTATCATCCTTTTATCGAGCAATAAATCTGCTCAAATCAGCCCTATTCCAATGGTTAATGATCTTGAGAGGGGACAGCCACCGAGCTATAACTATAAGGATAAGAATGGTTATGCTTTGCAATCATTTATATTAAATTTTAATATTGATGACAGACTAAATGTCGAAAAATGTTGGTTGTTTATGGCCTTCAGAGATAGCGTTAATAATAAATCTTATAAAAAAGAATTTGATATAAATGATGAAAATATTTCCATTGAAGATTTTCTAAATTTATAAATTGGACTTATTAAGCAAAAAGTTTTAGTAATGTAATAGCATAAAGTATTAAGCCCGTTATAATAAGAATTACTGCTCTTTCAAGTAATTTACCTCTAGTTTTGAGTGATATATCGTTTGATTTGGAAATTCGATTGTATGTTACGATCCCTGCAACAAGAAAGATCGTCCCAATTAGTAATGTGCCTAACCAATTTATATTCATGTTATTCAATTTTAGCGATAATATTCATTATTTTTTAAATTATCATTCAGTACAAATTATTGAATTTTAGAAGAACTTATTAGGTTATTAACCAATCACACTGCTCAATTTAAACATTGGTAGATACATTGCAACCAAAATTACCCCTACGATAAGTCCAACAAGAACTGTCAATATTAGGTTGAGCACATTAGTTATAATTTGCCCTTGATATTTCGTTTCACTGCTATATTGATCATAGAGTTTCTTAAAAATATACTCCGTTTGATTTGTCTCTTCAGCCACTTTTAAGAGTGCCACCATCTTCTTATCAAACAGGCTGTGTTTGCTAAAACTATCGTGCAATTTTTCACCGCGCACAATATCTTTTTCAATGACAGCTAAAGACTCTTCCAAAGGGTAAAAGCGAATCATTTTTTTTACAAGCCCAATTCCCTGTGTAACGGGTATTTTGGCATTGGTAAGGAGCGCCATGGCCTGAGTAAATTGAATCAGGTATATTTTTTTTAAGTAGTTTCCGAAAACAGGGATTCTCAGCTGAATTTTTCCAATAAAGTGATAATACCATTGTTGTTTAGCTATCCATTTGAATAAAATTATAACACCGAGAGTAATGCCGAGAAGCAACCATCCGTTACCTCGAACAAAATTAGAAAGTCCCATTATCTTTTCAGTAATCCAAGGGAGTTCGACACGGTTTTGTTTAAAGATATCCTCAAACATGGGAACAACGTATCGAAGCATAAAAAACACCACTATAAAAGCTGTAATGAGTACAATGATAGGATAGGAAAGAGAGGTGATGAGTTGCCTTTTAAGCTCATTTTTCCGTGCAAAATACTCTCGCAAGTCCCCAGTAATTTTGGCGAGGGCGCCTGTCTGTTCTCCAATGCCGATGGAGCGGTATTCATAGGCAGAAAAATTAGCGTCTTTTTCAAGTGCTTTTGAGAGCGAACTACCCTGAACAATTTGACTGCGAAGCGATTCTATACGGGAGCTATCTTTCTTCTTGGTCTGCATATCTAAGATAAGATCCAGTGCTCCTTTTAGGTTAATCCCTGAAGTTAGCAGCACGCTCAGTTCCCCATAGAACTGCTCCTTGGCTTTATTAGAAAAGGAGTTGCCAAAGAGCGATATATCATTATTGAGAAGTTCTGATAAAGATGACTTCCCTTCTGTTTTTTTAACGCTATGTTCTTGAGCTTTAATTTTCATCTCTCATGTTGCTTAACCCATCATTTCGTTTAAAGATAAAGAGTTTTTTTGCGCCCAACGTATCGGGTTCTTCAATTTTAAGTGCATCAACGCTGCCGCTTTGAGTAATATTTCCATTATTATAAAACTGCATTTGGGAAATTACGAGGGCAATAGTATCCTCTGCTCTTATGGCATAGGTGTCATAAAAAACATAGCTAACTGAATCGATCGGAGATTTAAAAACTAATTTATCTTGATTTTCAGAAAGTAATGTCTCTGGATATCGATAGAAATCCATTTGTAGCTGCTGCTCTAAAAGATGATTTTCTGTTGATTGACGTAAGTTTTTTTGGATGCCGTAAGTATATCTGCTTAAAACAGAAAAAGCGGTATAGCCAAGCCCTATCACAATGGCACTGATGGCAAGGACAACGAGTAGCTCGGTTAGGGTAAAGGATTTTATTTTTAGTTGCAACCTAATCATCTGCTATTACAATGGTTTTTTCAGATTCGTTCTTTTTATTTACCACTGAAATTATGGTTTTGTCATTCTTTTTTTCAATTACGATATCCCACACTTTGGTATCCTCATAGAATGGAAGAAGAATTTTATCGTGAAGTGTTAGGTATTCTAACTCGCTTATGCGGGCGTCAAGTAAGCTAGAATCATTTTTTAGGGTTGATACAAATGCATTGTTAATCGAGAGGCTTCCGATTACAAAAATGATAAGGATAATAGCCGAGGCGATAATGGTTTCAACTAGGGTAGAGGATTGTATTTTTTTCAGTAAAGCCATTGCACGACTCCTTTCTTTGCACCACTCAGTGGTAGTCCCACATAGTTTTCATTTAATGTTTTTGGCAGGATCTTCCCTCCTAAAATATGATTGATGTATTGATTTCCCGAAGCTCTGGTTAAAAATTTATGAGTGTAAACACTACCTCTTATAACGCCCGATAATTCTAAATACCCTTGGCAATATATATCGCCAGTAATTTCTGCCTTTTCGGAAATATTAATATTGAGCGTTGGGCGCACGGGTATATTGTCTTGCAAAAATGTGATAACACCAGAGATACTGCTATTGTCTTCTATTACAATAGCTGGATTTTCGATATTAGAATTGGTATGAATTACTAGTGACGACGGGTATACTAGCTGCACGTTTTGTTCAACAATGATACTATCACTTGCCATAACATGGATATTTCCTTTAAATCCAGACTTTATTCTAACAATGGGAGCGACAAGCATTGCATCATGAAGCGATGCCGTCAGCTCGACGAGAATCTCCTTATCACTTTGAACGCGCACATACCCGGTTATTTTCTCAAAGATGGAGAGCGCATCGCGAGAATAAATCACTTTTTCATTTTCAACAAATGAGTTCGTTAGATTGTCAGAGAGTCCGGTTACCTCTTGGTTCTCTCCAATTGCGCTATTTAAAATCAATCGGACATATTCCGAGTAACCAGTCTCAAGTTGCGGCAGCGTATTTTGACTGTATGCAATGGAACCGTAGATAAGCTGGTCATTAGTGTAATACTCTCCTGAGATACTTCCTGCCACTACGCCTTTTGAGGGAATGATGGCTTTGCCTTGAATTTTTGTATCTCCTACGAGTACCAATGAATTGTTATGGTCTTCCAAGTAAAGGGCAATATTTTCTTTTGACTTGATAGCACCTACAAGGGCAATTCTTTCAATAGAATCATTACCATGCGAGATACTCGATTTCAATTTCTCAAATCCTCCCCAATAACTATGAGAGCTGATAATTTCAGATGTATTATTTTCTTCAGAAAGAAAAAACGATCGTTCTAGTGTCCTAGTGCTTTCCAAAAGTGCATCCGACTTTATCGAAAAAAAGCGATGGGTATTAGTGAGAGTAAGAAAAGAGAGAAGTAAAAGTGCAATAAGGGCAGCTATCAGGATGGCGAATTGAAGTGCCGATGCTTTTATTTTTATTGGAGGCAGCATCAGCGCGTAAATACTTGCGTTTGACCCTTATACTTGAGCGTAATTTCATTTTGATTCCCCCGAACTAAAAGCACCTCATTGTGGGTGTCTCCACGAGAGAGCAGTTGCTGTTGTCCCGCAATGTTTATCATGAATACTTGGCTTTTTCCGCCTGTACTCTCTACCATACCTGCGTAGGATATCTGTGGCCAGTTTATCGCCTCTTTTTTATTAGTTTGTCTTGGAGACTTTGAGATGACCTTCCTTTTTATGGTTCCCAAAAAAGGGTCTTTCTCTAAAGGGAGTAGTTCAAAGGTTTCTTTTTCTGAAGAATTTGCGGTTCTTATCGTTGTTGATGGATTCGCCGTAGCAATAGGAGTATCATCGGACATATCAGACACAAACCAATAAATCAGTACTCCCCAAATGGCTAACACCACAAAGAGCAATACAATAGAAGAGGTTTTTCCCTTGAGCATTCGGACTTTAGTTTATAGTAAAAGAAAAGGTTTCACTTGGGCTCCCTTGATTCCCCGCCATATCAAAACCTTGCATGAGCCAGTAATACGTTCCGTTGGAAAACGAACTGCTGTAACTACCAGTGACCTCTTCTTTTTCGACTAATGTTTCTAAGTTAAGATCTGAATATATATATAAGCTATCAAATTCTACGCTACCTTCTATCAATTCCCTACTCCACTGAAAATCCACCGTGTTAATAGTCAGAACCTCTTCATCCATAGGAGCGATGAGCGTGACTATATTAGGAGGTGTTTTATCCACTAAAATGTTACGTATTGAATAGAGGGTTGCTTCGGCATCTTTCTCGGCGCGTACTTGCCAGACAAACTCGCCTTCCGCGAACGTATACTCATATTGCGTATCGGTCAGCTCCATTTCATCTACAAGTGTCTGTGAAGAGTTCTCTAAAATCTGCACCCTATAACCCGTTGCATCGGGAACTTCGTTCCATGTTAAGATGTATGTATCCATACTTGTTATCAAATTATCTTCAGGGGCGTTAAGTAAAACAGTATTACTTGAAAAATCGTTATTGCTGACTACCGAAAAAGAAGCTTCTGAAAATTCTGTTTTATAGGCATTATTAAGTGCTTGAACCCGCCATTGGTATTCATTCTCATTAAGAACGAGAGTATATTGGGTTATAGAGTCCAAGACAATATCTTCTAGTATTTGATTGGCATTGTCAAAATCAGGTGTTGCCAGTTGAAACCGGTATTGGCTGGCATCTTCAATGGCTGTCCAATTAAAATTGATACTGGTAAAATCTAGACTTGCACCATCTGCTGGAGCATTAAGTATTACCGTTTTATCACTAATATCAGTTTGTAAGAGCACTTGTTCACAAGAAGATAGTATACAACTGAGAACTAACATTGGTATTAGTATAAGAGAAAAGCTTCGGCTAATTTGAAACATAGTAATGAGTAATTATTCTGAAATAAAGATATTAAAATACCAGCGTAAATCATTGACAAAACAAATGTTCTTTATAGAGAGTAACTAACACCCGATTTACTTGTTTTTTTCTACTGCATCCAATACTTTTATCAATATAGATTCAGTCGTATGAAATTAAGAAAATTACCATCCTTTACCCTTAATGAAATGCTTTTGGTACTTGCCATTATCGGGGTGCTGCTATTGTTGGCATATCCTAGTTTTATGCCACTGATTACCAAAGCCAAGGCGCAAGAGGCAAAAATACAGCTCAAGCACATTGCAAACTTACAAACCCAACATCGCTATATCAATTCAACCTATTCAATGGATCTTTCTGAGATCGATTTTGAAATGCCGCTGACTGTTGAGCAAGGAGGAACAGCAAACTATCGCTATGAGATCATTGAAGCCTCAACCACATTGTTTAAGGCGCGAGCAGAGGCCATTGTTGATTTCGATGGAGATGGAGTGCTTAATGTATGGGAAATCGACCAAAGTGCAAGACCCACTGAAACGGTTAAGGATTGATTGTACTTCTAAAAATTATCATATTGAGCGTATTAGCCACTATTGCATATCAAGATTTCAAGGACAGGATGGTCTGGTGGTTTTTATTTCCTTTATTAGCTTTAAGTGGAGGGTACCTGTATTATTCAGACTCACTTGCTCAAATTTATGGATGGAATGTTATAGTGAATCTTCTTTTGGTTGGCATTATTCTTTTGGTTCTATTTTTCTATACGCGGTTACGCAGCATAAAATTTAAAGAAGCTTTTGGTCTTGGAGATACTCTTTTTCTAGGTGCTTTCGCTCTTTCTTTTCCCGTCTTGTCGTTTTTAAACTTCTTGGTGTTTTCGGTTCTCTTTTCTCTGGGAGTGTATGTAATCGTACTTCGAAAAAAAAACAAAAACACAATCCCTTTTGCAGGAACAATGGCCATTTTTTTAATGGGAGTCTATCTTGCATCATGGTTTGGACTTTTTAATTCGATCTACCTCTAATGAGCACTTCTTTCGACATACCCGTAGCACTAAAGCAACTCATTAGTTCAAATGAAGCTTTTCATTATCGGATAGTTCCTTTTGAGAAAAACAATGGAACGGTTTTGCTTAAGACGGATGCAGAGGATATGGTTTCACTTTCTAAGGAACTTGAGATACTGCTTGATTTTGATATGGAATTACAAAGGGAAAGTACCGAGCTACTTCAATCCTATCTTGCATTTAACTACCGAAACACGACCTCGGAGAAAAGCCAATCTTTAAGTGCCACAAACTTTTTAGAACAGCTATTACAAACGGCTAAAGATTTTGGTAGTAGTGATATTCACTTAGAACCCTACGAGAAGCGATGTCGGGTACGCTTTCGTTTGGATGGAAAACTTAAGGAGCAATATTCAATAGTCCTTTCAGAATATCCGCAACTTATCAATCAGATTAAAATTCAGGCGGGACTCGATATCTCTCAAAAACGGCTCTCTCAGGACGGTAGGATTACGGTTAAGTCTGATGGGAATGATTTTGATATTAGGGTATCAACATTGCCAACGCTTCGAGGAGAAAAAATAGTGATGCGTATTTTAAAGCGTGATGCGCAGGCAGTAGAACTTGCTCAGCTTGGATTCAATGAACGCGAGTTGCATCTGTATATGGAGGGAATCAAAAAGCCAAATGGCATTGTGCTTATCTCTGGACCAACGGGATCTGGAAAGACTACCACATTATACGGAACCTTAAAATTACTCAATGTAGAACAGACCAATATCGTTACCATTGAAGACCCCATTGAATATACCCTCGATGGTATTAATCAGGTACAGCTCAAGGAAGATATTGGCTTTGATTTTCCTAGCGCACTGCGGACATTTCTACGCCAAGACCCAGACATCATTATGGTCGGAGAGATAAGGGATGATAAGACAGCAAATATGGCGATTAAAGCGGCTTTAACTGGACATCTTGTGCTATCAACGATTCACACTAACTCTGCCTGGGCAACCATTTCAAGGCTCATTGATATGAACGTGCCACCGTATTTGATTGCAACTACGCTCAATACCAGCGTTGCGCAGCGGCTGGTTAGAAAATTATGCCCACATTGTAAGAAAGAATCGAAGGTGGAGAAAAACCTTTTTCCTGATACTTTTTTGGAGTATGAAAAAATAAAAAAGCACTATCTTCCCGTGGGCTGCGATCAATGTTATTCCACAGGATATCTCGGCAGGAAGGCCATTTACGAAATTATCCCAATCTCCCCCGAATTGCAAAAAGCAATACGACATAACAAATTAGAAGTAGATCAGTACTTAGAGAGTAATGGGCTAAGTACGTTGAAAACCAATGCTATTTTATTAATTAATTCAGGAGAAACATCCATAGAGGAGGTTTACCCGCTATTAGCACACTAATACATAACTATGCGAATTTTTGCCATTGCGCTTTTACTTATCATAACTACTCAGGGTTTTGCTCAGGAGACCACACGGATAAATACAATTTCAAATCAGCTAGAAATCCTTAAGGTAGATACCCCCGGACTTGACCAGGCCATTAATATAAATATCACCCAGACGACCCTTGCTAATTTTCTTCTGGCGATATCAAAAGTACATGAGCTTAATATCAATGTGTCGCCAGAACTGTCTTCAATAAATATTGTCAATAACTTCTCAGATGTATCGGTTGGCGATATCCTTATTTTTTTGGTTAAGGAATATGAACTAGATATCGATTTTACAGGGAATATTTTATCTATCAAAAAATATGAGAAGCCAACCCCTGAAGATGCACCAGTGAGCGCGCTTTACAATCCAGCGAGTCAATTAGTAACATTGGATTTAAAGAACGATAAGTTGGAACGAGTCTTTAGAACGATTATGGATCTAACGGCAAAAAATTTGTTGTTCTCTCCTGATATTCAAAATGCTCCGCTGACCCTCTATATTAAAGATGTACCGCTGGATGTAGCCCTTGATAAGCTAGCCCAAACCAATAATCTGACCTTATCAAAATCACGCGATGGCTTCTATGTTTTTGATGGACTTTATCCGTCTGCCGATCAGGTGAGTAACAGCACTGCAAATGGCAACAGACCCGTAAGAAGAAGACGAGCAAATTTTTACTATAAAGTACTCGATACCTTAAACAGAAAAGTAGAGGTAGACCTGCAAAACACGCCAATTGCTGATGTGATATACACCCTTGGAGATGATTTGAACCTCGATATCTTTACGGCAAGTCCTTTGGATAACGCGGGAGTAGCTACAGTAAAGGCTGAGTCAATTGATTTTGATTTGCTATTGAGTAAAATATTCCAAAGTGCGATTACCAATACTGCTGCTCGAGGTCAATCCGGGGGCAACAGAAATAATGTGCCTTCCCCGTCGGTTGGTTTTACTTATAAGAAGGACGGTGATGTTTACTATTTTGGAACGGAGGATCAATTATCGTTAAAACAAGTGGAGTTGGTGCAACTAATAAACCGCTCAATTAATCTCTTTTCTGACCCCACGCGAAGTACACAATCATCCCGAAACCAAAGTTTTGTTACGGGAGGAACCAATGTCTACAATGGGGGTAATTCCAACAATGGTATTGGTAATCAGACAACACGGTCAGGAAGTAGTTCGAATACCGATTCACGTTCCCTTGAAGAAAACATTCCAGATGGGATTAAGGAAGGGCTTGATTTAAAGACCGATTTTGAGCTTAATAGTTTTATAGTCAGTGGTCCGGGGGTTAAGGTAGAGCGTTTTAAAGAGTTTATTGCCGAAATAGACAAGGCAGTTCCTGTTATTTTTATCGAGGTTATGATCATGGAAGTCAGTCGTTCGGCTATTGTTGAAACAGGCGTTTCTTTTGGGCTAGGAGAGAACCCTTCAACTACCGCAGGAGCTGTTTTTCCTTCTACAGATATTCGTTTGGGCGCAGAAACGGTTAATAAGGTAATTGGTAGTTTTAATGGTTTTGGATCGCTAAATATAGGAAAGGTGCTTCCTGAATTTTATTTAGATATCAAGGCCATGGAGTCCAATGGAAATTTGAAAATTATTAGTACGCCTCAACTGGCTGCACTTAACGGACACAAAGCATATCTCTCTAGCAGTAATACGACCTATTATGCCGTAACCAACCAAAGTTTTATTGGCTCTCAGATACCTCAAACTACACAGATTAGAAATTATGTACCTATTTCAGCAGAACTCGCATTAGAGATAAAGCCCTTTGTTTCGGGAGATGGTCAAATAACCTTGGACGTCCAAGTGATTCAATCGAGTTTTAACGGTGAGCGAATTGAAGAGGATGCCCCTCCAGGAATTAATACACGAGAGTTCTCATCTATTATCAGAATGCAAGCAGAAGATGTTGCTGTCTTAGGAGGAATCGATCAAAAGATAAAGGATGATACAGGCTCTGGAGTACCATTATTGGCACGTATTCCGATTATTAAATGGCTCTTTAGCAAACGCCGAAGAGAAGATACGAAACGAAGTCTTACAGTACTTCTCAAACCAACCGTATTTAGATAATGATTGAGCAGTTTAAAGCATGGTGGTTATACGGGAAGCATTACTGTTCTGTTGAATGTAGTAGTGATGTAAAAGGTGCTACCTCATTTTTTGCAATTTCGGCTCAGAAGAAAAAAGATGAATTTATTGCCATTGAACAAGTCACGGCAAATACCATTCAGGGACTTTCTGAAAAACTACCAAAAAAGCAACATTGTTATGTAACCATTAATACCGATAAGGTATTGGTTAAAGAGACCACCACTAATGGGAACGAGCAAGAAATAATCACTAGCGCCTTCCCTTCTCTTTCGAGAGAAGAATTTTATACAAGAGTCTATAATTCAGATGGAAAGAACTTTGTTGCCGTGTGTAGAAAAACGAATGTTCAATCTATTTTAGAGGAATTTGAATCGCAAAATATCACGGTACTAGGTTTTGAGATAGGACTATTTTCATTAGACCGTCTAGCTGAGTACTTACCTAATGAATCAATTCTAACAAGTAGAAATTTAGTTTCGATGTCTGAAGGACAGATTAATCACATCAGTGAACTTGAAGTCACTACAACACAAGATTATGAAATAGAAGAAAGTTCTATTTCATCAAAACAGATTATAGCCTTGGCGGGTCTTTTTAATTATGTTGGAGCGATAGATAAAAGTTCTAGTAACAATGATAAGAAGAATAGCGTACTTGAAAAAACTCATAGTCAAAAGGTCTTTTTTCAAAAAGGACTTTATGTAGGTATCGCAGCGATTTTGATTATTCTTTTGGTCAATGCTCTGTTGTTTAATTCCTACTATAGTAAATTATCGAATCTTCAAGATGAATCTCAGCTAATTTCAACGCAGAAAGAGGGATTTGTACAGTTAAAAAAGGATGTGGAGCGCAAAGAAAAATTAGCGACAGACCTCTTGGGAAGTGGTAATTCTAGAGCATCATTTTATCTTAATAGAATTGTCCATTCACAACCTGAGTCCATTCTTCTTAGTAAACTTGCCTATCAACCTTTGGAGCGCAGTATTCGTCCAGACAAGCCAATAACTTATAAAGAAAAACAGATTGTAGTGGAAGGGGTTAGTGGTGAGAGTGGGGAGTTTAGTGGTTGGGTAAAGGAATTAGAACAAAGTGATTGGATAGAAGAGGTGCAAGTTTCAGGGTTTTCTCAATCAAATGGGTCGTCATCAGATTTTTCACTTGTAATTAATGTAAAACAATGACTCAGCAAAACAAAAATAGGTTGCTAGTTGCGAGCTTTATTATCTTGCTCATCTTGTCGTATCGATTTTCTATTTCTAAAACAATAGAGACGAAACAGGCACTTTCTGCTTTAGAGAATGAGTCTATTGGTTTTGATGATATGGCATCGATGAATCTACAATATATACAGCGGAAAAGAAGTATTGATGCGATTTTAGATAAGAGCAATCTAGATAATACTTCTATACAGAATAACCTATTGGATGTTCTGAATGCTGAATCATCGAAAGGATTATTTCGGATTGGAAAATTTGAGAGCCCGTATACCTATTCAGAAGAAGAAGTAACCATTACCTCGTACATTTTTAATCTTCAAGGTAGTTATGAGCAGATTGAAGATATTATCTACCAACTAGAGCAGACCTATAATTTTGGACACATTGTTCATATATCATACGAACGAAAACGAGATTATCGTAAGCGAAAGGACTACTTAGAGTGTAATGTTATTGTTGAGAATTTTGTTTCTAAGTAGAGGATTTATTTACACGTTAATCTAGCTAAAAATCAATCTTGGATTTCAAGGTCTCAAAGAGATCACAGATTGAGATTTTATACTGATTAAATCTACAGCCAATAAATTTTATAAAATACTCATAATCAATACAGTAAATTTCTTATATTTGAATTGGTTTGTTATTTCAAACTATCCTCCCCTTTTTCATCCCCAGTACTTTTTCAAAAAATCCCCAATGTTTGGGGTTGTTTGAAATACTATTTTTTACCTAAGATATTTTATAAACCATGTAATCTTAAGTCATGAAAAACCTTATTCTATTTTTAATTTTCTTGTCGTCAGTATTATACTCTCCTGCAATTTCCCAGATAAAGGACGTAAAGAAAGATTCTCTTGTCGAGTCTGATTTTTTCAAACAAGATGAGAACGAAAAAATTAAAGACAATAATTCATTCAACTCTTTAGATACCCTAGAAAAAGTATTACGTTATTGGCGATATGGTAATGATATTGAAGGAAATAGATATAAGAAGAAGTCGAAGAATTTAATAACTAATAATATTTATGATCCCATTAATTGGACATTGATACGAATTAGAAGAAAGAGTGAAAATGGAAAACATGTAACAGAAATTTTACCCAACCGTTCGTCTAAGCATTTTATAAAACCAGAAAGTGAAATTATCATTGAATTTGATCAACTTTTTGTTAGAGAGCTTTTTAAAGCTAGTAAATTGAAATTACGAGTTACGGCCTATCTTGAGCGGCCAGATAAGTCCATAATCCCTTTAGGAGCGAAGGGTCTAACACAAGTAACATTAATTGAGCAAGCCACTGAGTCAGCCATGCTCATAAACTTAGATAAAAAAAAGGATGAATTTGAAATTTCCGACAAATATCAGATCAACTACCTAAAAAGCTCATCTGAAAAGCTTTCTACTCAAATAGACTTATCCAATATAAACGAATCTGAGGGAGATATTATAAAGCTGTCAATTACTAATGAAGATGATGATATCCAAGGTATGGGGTTTGATACAACCCTCGAATATATAAATTATGGTTGGGAGCAAGGTGCTACTGGCGGATTTTCCTTTATTAAAACCTCTGGTGCAGAAAACAAAACCGTTACAACCGCTGGAACAGCGGGCTACTATTTTAAATTCGAAACAAAGCCATCTGCTACATTTTTAAGGAAGCTTATAAACCCTAGTTTTGGGCCTGAATTAAATGTACTAGAAAATGGAGATCAAACTTTATTCGGTTTAGGGGGGTTTATTTCTACCCTAGCTAATACCGTTAGGTTTGGATATGGCATTTATTTGAATGGGCTTAATCAGCAATCATATTTGTCCATAGGGATAAATTTCATTGAAGGCATCGATACAATCTCTGGGCTTCTTCAAAAGACTAAATAATATAATTTATGAAAATTACTTTTATAATATCAGCTATATTGATTTTAATCACTGATGTAGCATTCAGTCAGAATAAATATCAAACCCTTTCTGAGAGGGACTCAATAAAAGACCAACATCAAAAAACGATTTATTATTTGTTGCAAGAATCTTGGTTAGCAAACAAGGAGCCATCTTATGCAGCTGTTCTGCCCTATACGCCTTCAATAGGTAATAGAAGAATACCTCTAAGACAAGGCGAAGGGGCTGAAAGTGATTTTGATTTGTTAGAAGCTAACTTGGATTTCCGATTTCCATTATTTTTAGGTAAAACTCGTGGCTCTGGCTTTAAAAGGAGTCAACGTATAACTTTTGACTATAATGGAACTTTTCGTATGACTTTGGATGAATCGAAACCAATTATTCCGGGTAGTCATAAATTTGGATTAAGTTATTATCTATCAATATATAATAATTATATAGGGTGGATTAATCCGTTGAATGATCCCCAAGCTAAAAAATTAATTACTTCTGAAAATAAAAACTTCAATTTTGTTAATCTTCTTTTACGCTTGCACCATTATAGTGATGGTCAAGCAACAGGTTTTACATACACTCCAGATGTAAATGATCCGTCAAATTTTAGAAATTCCTACCTCGATGGCGATTTTTCTACCAACTATTTTTATATCGAAACAACATTCGGTGGCTATGGAAAAACAATGGGGTCACTTCATCAATTGAGCCTTGGATATCGGAGAGATATGGGAACGGATGACTCAACTTTTGCATTTACAAAAAATCAAGAAAAAGCCTACGGTAGAGATAGGTTACAGCTAAAATATGACTACAGGACAAAACGGTTTGATAAATTTTTTGAGTATCATGTTCGATTAGAAATTGAGCAGATCTTAGGTAATCTTGATAGTTTCCAGGCAAATTTAGTTGATGATTCGGGTAAATATAGAACAGGTGCAAGATTATTCTTTGAGCTAGCACCTAAAAATCATAGGTCTGTAGGTTATTTTGTTTCTGGATATTATGGTAGAGATTACCTAAACATTCGATATGATGATATAGTTTTTTCCGCGCAAGTTGGTGTAACTTTTGCAATGGATAAATTCTATATGCCAGAACTAAATTAGTATTACCAAATCGAAATTAGAGCATAAAGCCTAGTATAACAGTCAGAGTTTTGTTATTTCTTTAAAAGTATAAAAGTTACGGTTCGATAATAGTCCAGTTAGAGGAGCTGAAATGAAAGCCACTTACAGAGATGTAGGTGGCTTTTTTAGTTGACAAATGTGCATTCTCGGCTTTTTTGAAATACCCTATAATGGCTTTATATAACCTTAATCCTGGAAAAACGGTGCGTTCAAGGCACCCAAAAAACTAAACTTTGGGTATTCATAGCAGTTGATTTATTTTTTATTCGGAAAAAGGAGGTAGTACTCGAATGATATGATCGATGTGATCAATATAGTGTAAACCATTTTTAGATGTTACCGTAATTTGTTTTCTCCATTTATCTATTCTTTTCTATTAATAAAATTAATGAATTTGTGATATAGCTAATTCGAAGCGATTATGCTCTTACAAATTTTTGCCGTCACAAGTATCTTTAATTTGTACTTGTATAAAGTAAATATCGCTTGAAAAATCAGGCACTTCAATTACTTTATTCGGGGATTTAATTCTTCTAACGGTTATTTTCCTAGTAAATAAACCTAATCTTATCTAAAGACCTCTTATTTAGTTCTTGNGGGTTAATATTATGCTTTAATGTTAAGCAAATATTTAATGAACCAGAGCGCTTATAGGTTGTTACGTTACAGAAATTTATTTGCTGTTTTATTATATAAAGCTGCTCTATATATTTGAGTTTGTTATTGCTTTTGAGAGTTGTTTATAACGTTAAATATTGCTCATTTCCAATTAATTATAGTGTGAAAATTAAAGTATAAATCCTTATGACTTGATAGGTATTACTATATAAATATTCTTAAAAGCAGCAATGAAATAAATTGTAAAATCAAAACAGGGAAGAAAAATAAACTGTACATGTGAAAAAGCTGAAAGCACAATAAAAATAAGTAAGCATCATCAAATTAAATAATAAGAAAAATGATTAAAATAGGAAAATCGTTAATTATAGTTTTTACACTAGTTAGCATGTTCGCTTGTAATAAAGAAGAAAGTCCTTTAGAATATAATGAAGAACCAAGAGAAGCCATTGAAAGTAACCGGTTTATGGATGCTTTAGATTCAAAATTTAATATGTTGTCAGAAGAAGATTTTGCATACATGAATTCTCTTCCAGATTATGATCCTGAAGAATTTGCACTTGCATTGAAAAAAGAAGCTCAACAAAGTTCTGCTAATAGATCAACGGAGGAGGTTTGGGGTATTGGTACTGGCCGTACTGTCTGGAAATGGAATGGGGCTAGTTGGAACCAGCCAAATCCGGCAGCTAGGCTAGACATTGTTGAAGTTGCAAAGAATGGAGAAAATAGTGTATGGGGTATTGGTAGTGGTGCTACCGTATGGAAATGGAATGGAACTAGTTGGGGGCAACCAAATCCAGCAGCTAGGCTTATTAGGATTTCAGTCCATTCTTCAAACATTGCATTCGGTGTCGCCCGTAATAGAACACTTTTTGTTACAACTAATGGAGGTCAGAACTGGGCGCCATTTACTAGTATCCAGAATGCAAATTGGATTTCTTCTGGCGATTATTCTAACCTCTTATCCGTATCGGATACGTATGGGAATTTATTCAAATATAATTTGTTTTCACAACAAATGGAACCTGTAGTTGTGCCACAAACGGGTTATGTTCATAATCATGCTACAATGTTTGGTGGAGGTATTTGGGTGGTTGGATGGATCAGTAAGAGGATATACACTAGTCTAGATTATATAAATTTCACGGAACCAAATACTAGTGCTTTTTTACATCAAATATCTAGCAATAATTCACATAGTGCTTGGGCAATTGGCAATCACCGTACAATTTGGAAAACAACTAATGCAGGAGCAAGTTGGAGTCAACCAAATTCTGCTGCACGTTTAGACTACATATCTGCAGCTTGGTAATAGCTACAGTATAAGTAATTATCNAGCAACACTTTTTTAAAATAAACAATTGGCGCGTTATCTAATTAAATTTGGTGATGCGCCATTTTTTAAAAGGCTCTTTCTTTNCGATATGAAGAGAAAAAAAGCATATTGACAGACTAAGAAACACAGGGGTGTTTATATTAATAAGGTCTTTAGAATNTAAATCGTTTATCAACACTCAAGGATTGGTATCATTTTTTAGTCAAATTTCTGACAACTATAAAGGCGTGGTTCTACAAAGAACTAAGTGGAGAACCAGAGTGAGACAAAGCCTTTACAGAAATGTAGCGGCTTTTGTTATTTAGAGAAGTTACTTGTTGCTTTAAGATGTTTTACGAAATACGCTCCATTACGTATTGAAATGATGAAAGTTCTTCATGATCCACACGAATAAATTATTATTAGGCGGTTTGATACCTAATTTCTTGATAATTCTGCTTCGATGTTTTTCTATGGTTCGCGCTGAACAGCCTCTAATGGANGAAATTTCTCGAGAGGTAAGTCCGCTTTTAATATGATATAGAATCTCTAACTCTATTTCACTTAGAGATAGTGTTTTTAGATAATTTTCTTCTGTAGGGATGTTTTCAGTAGGACGCATACCCAAAACTATAGGTAAAATCCTTTAAAAAAAATGCGTAGACCTACGTACTGAATAAATCTGGATGTTTTTGCACCCATAGTAGAAGGGCGTTTTGAGAGGATGTAATTCCTAGTTTTTTTATAATATTACTGCGATGCTTTTCAACAGTTCTTTTTGAAATAAAAAGGGAATCGGCTATTTGAGAAGAAGACCAGTCTTTTGCCAAATAGCGCAATATTTTCATTTCGGCAGCCGTAAGAATATCAATGGACTGAATGGGCTCACTTAGGTGAATGTTTTCGTTTAGGTTTTTACTAATGTAGGTGTTGCCTTTGTTGACTTCCGCAATGCAAAGATTTAACTCACTCATAGCGTCGTTTTTCAAAATATAGCCTTGTATCGTATCTCCAACTTCTTTAATAATGGCTTCTTGCTTGTAAAGAGTAAGAATAATTATTTTCGTTTTTAGCTCTTTTTGTAAACACAACTTAGCCACTTCAATACCATTGTATTTAGGCATATCAAAGTCAAGAATGGCAATATCTGGGTTGTATTTTACGATTTGATTATAGGCTTCATTCCCATCTTCTGCAGTACCTAAAATTTTAAATCGCAAATTCTTTAAAAACTGTTCTGTTCCATTTAGTAACAAGGGGTGGTCATCGGCTAGAACAATAGAGATATTCATGATCTGGGGATTTTAATTTGAATTGTTGTTCCTTTTCCAATTATAGAATCTATCGTAAAAATGGCTCCAATATAGTGTGAGCGTTCTTGTAGCGTTTTCATTCCTAAACTATCTGTTTCCTCAAGTTTTTGTAACAGCTTGAACCCTTTTCCGTTGTCTTTGACTTTAAAAATGACATAATCATCGTTTGTCTTTACTGAAAGCTGGCATGCTGTGGCTTCAGAATGCTTTTCTACATTTGTAATAGACTCTTGGAGCATCCTAAAGATAAATATTTCTTTTTTCTTTGGAATAAGTCCAGAGATATCTTCAATTTCCGAAGAATAAAAAACCTGAGAGCTTTTCTGAAAGGCAGAGATCATATTTTCCAATGATTTGATCAGGCCTAACTTTTCAAATTGAAACGGATGCAAATTGTGAGACATTTCTCGCACCTCATTTATGGTTTCATCCAAAAGATGTATTTCCTCCTCTCGCAGATTATCCTTTATAAAAACGGTATTTTTCAGCAATAATAATTTTTGCCCTACACTGTCATGGAGTTCTTTGGCTACACGAGATCGTTCAATTTCTTGTGTGTTTAATAGTTTTGAAGTGAAAACCTCTTGTTGTAATTGTCTTTTTTTGGCTTCTTTGCGAGAACGATTTAGCATCACAAACCCGAAAATGGAAAAAAGCCCCAAACTTCCTAAAATAATATATTGATTTTTAAGTCTGTTTTTAGTGTCTAATAGGGCAATATCGCTTTCCTGAGCTTTTATTTTAAGGTCTCTTTTTTCAGTTTCGTACAAGGTTTGATAATAGGATAGCACCCGTACTTTCTGTTCATTACCGATAGAATCTTTTATTTTTGTGTACTGTCTATAGTGTTCAAAAGCCTTTTCTTTATTACCAATGGTTTGATATAACTTATATAAAAAGGCCTCAGCAAATTCAATTTCTTCATATTGTTTTCCTTTCTTTTGTATGGATAAATATTCTTCCCCGTATTTAATCGCTTTTGGGTAGTCTTTTTTTGCAAAATAATATGATTTCAAGGCATCTATATACAAAGTTCTAAGAGGGCCCGAAGTATATTTTTCTTTATTAGTTTCAATTTTGTCCAAGTATTTTTTTGCTAATTCAAGGCTGTCAGTCTCTGAATACCCCAATACGAGTCCAGTTAGCATTATAGGTTCATAATAATCTAGATAATTTGATAACTGTGCCGCATCAAGTGCTAATTTTAAATTTGCGATCCGTTCTTTTTGATTATTTAATTTGTTGTGGTCTGCAGCGGCATTATAATAAATGATAGGTAGGCTTGTATAGTCGTTCTTTTCTAAAGATAATTTAATGATTTCTTCTCGTTCCTTCTTGGCCTCATCGAAAAATCTATTTTTACTGTACAAAATGGTCAAGGAATTTCTGGCTCCAATAGTAGATTCAGTGTTGTTGGTTTTCTGAAAATGGCGTATAGCATCTTGCAAGGATAATGAGGCCAATCCAAAATTCCCCATATTTGTATATACCTGTCCTTTGCCCATTTTTGAACGACCCATATAGTTCTCATTGTTTTCTTTATTAGCCCAATAGTTAACACTATCGTAAAGGCTAAGAGACTTTTCGAGTTCCTTTAGGTAGAAGTGGGTATTTGCAGCATCTAAAAAAAATTTGCTTTTTATATTATTGTCGGAAACCTTTGAGAGGTACTTTTCACTTGCTAAATAAAGCTCCTTAGCCTTTAAAGACTCTCCATTCATATTTAAATAATATAGTAGATTTGATGTTTGATAGGTTGCAATATTAAAGGAGTCAAGAGCAATAGCATATAATCTTGTTTCTCTAACAATTGAATCGTTCTCAAAGGAAGTATCAAAAGCAATAACGTTTGATAGACTATCCATCCATTTCAATTTTTCGTTCTCGGAAGAATTTTCTATTTTAACTTTTAATGATTGGATGATTTTTTCAATATCGTTCTCCTGCGCACTTAAAAGAGAACTAAACAATAGGAAAGTGAGGAAAATGTATGATTTCATAAAAGTAAATTTACCAAAAATATATCGCTAATTAGTGGATCAATTTTGATTTGGTTAAATCTTAGAAGTTAGCTGTTTGCCACTTTTCAATAATTTTGTAGCTAAGTTTTTAATACAAAATTCGTGGCCTGTTCTTATTAGAAAGATCGCTTAATTTTAAAAGTCCCTTCTTCCAAATAGTGGAAGAAAGGACTTTAACCAAATTACACTAACTAATTTATTATTCTTTCACGATCTGTTTTGTAAGTTGTGCGTTGTCGCTTTGAAGAACAAACATATATGTTGCGCTTTGCAAGTTTGTAATGTCTATGGTCTTCTCT
>JGI24723J26617_10000187_pt1 | contig 62646 bp, 41 predicted proteins | sample Cruoilmetagenom6_FD_26617 | JGI IMG/M metagenome (IMG submission 26617) | reverse complement strand
GTTCGACTATCGTATTCCAATGCGCCCGCGGCTTTTGAAATACGGGTCTCACGAACAAAAAAAAGCCTATCAAATGATAGGCCTTAGGTCTTAGGAAATTAAAAAAGTATATATTAAATAACTTTAACGTTTACTGCGTTTAATCCTTTTTTTCCTTCTTTTAGTTCAAACTCAACTTCATCGCCTTCGCGAATTTCGTCTATTAAACCAGAGATGTGTACAAAATGTTCTTTGTTAGAACCTTCTTCTGTGATGAACCCAAATCCTTTGGCATCGTTGAAAAATTTTACTGTTCCTCTACTCATTACTAAAATTTAAATTAATTACTTATTGTGAATCAAATATAGTTCCAAAAGTTTGAACCACAATCATTTATAGCCAACAATTTTACCAACCACTGTAAAAAAAAATCGCTTGCCCCTTTAAAAGCTTACTTTTCAGGGGTTTTTGAAATTATAAACTCCACCCTTCTATTACGTGCCCTGCCCTCTTCATCCCCATTATTCCCTAACGGTTGCGCTGCCCCAAAACCGTTGTAGGTAATTCTTTGAACGGCCAAACCCAATTGGATCAATCTATTTGCTACCGCCATTGCACGTTTAACAGAAAGAGTGTTATTGTAGGAAGTGGTACCCAAATTGTCTGTATATCCATTTATTACAATGTTCAAAGTACTATCGGATTGCAAATAATGGTAAACGCGTTTTATTTCCTGCTCACCCTTTTCCCCTAGTTGAAACTCATCGAAATTAAAACGTACATTCTCAAATACATGTGCCTCGTCCAGGGCATAGGACGGCATTCCTTCCCCAACATATACCATATCCAAGAAATAATAGGCCCCATTTACATTTTTTTTCTTTGCCAATCGCTGTCGCCTTGTAGAGGCATTGTTCTTAAAATTACCGATAATTATAAACTGTTCACCACCATTGGCAAGGAAGGTAGCGGATATCTTGGTCCACTTGGCATCATCAGAAATAAATTGGTTGCCCAAAATTTCGACCAGGGTAAATTCATTACCTTCAATTTTGGAAAGCTGCCATTTACTAAGTCCCTTTTTAATTGTAAGCTCAATTGGTCTTGCGGATAATAACACATCGAAATCACGAACAACATAATCCGAATTTTCGGCCAAGCTTACATAAAAGTACAAGGTATAGGTAACCCCCTTCTTCAGGGGCTCCTTTAACCCACCCTGGATATATTCCCTATAATCTTCGGGGGCATACATATAGAATCCTGAATAGCCCTCCCCAAATTTTGCCATTTGCTCTCCCATAAAATTCTTGGGTATGCCCATGCCAAGGCTACAGGAGTTAAAATAATCCGTGGTTCCCAAAGTGGGTACGGACCAATATTTTAGATCTTCCCCAAAGTTCCCTAAATGATCCGGGCAATCCAAAAAAGATTCAAAACTGGGATTTTCCACAAGGTTTTGGGACATGGCCCCTCCAAGGCATAATACGGACAAAATCCACAACCAATTTCTACAACCTACAATGAAGTGCCCCATACCAACCAAATTGTATGCAAAACTTCCTGCAAAAGGAATCCCCACTGTGCAAAAAGTTTAAGTACATTTTATCAAAAATAAAAAAACATCCCCACAAAAGGGGATGTTTGTAATAAATGACAAATATACAACTGACCTGTTTACTTGACCTTTAGGATTTATTTCTTTTACCTTTCAATGTGAATGAGCCTTCCATAGAATTGGCATTGCCCTTTATAACATCGTCCTCTACCTGCAAGGAAACTTGAACCTTACTACCCTCTATAAAAACCGCAAAGTTTACTTTATTCCCATTCACTTTTACCTCGGAAGCCGTCAAGGTATTATAGTTAACTTTTACAACTACCTTATACCCCTCCTTGTCCTTGGTAATAACCATCACTCCGGCACTATATTCATAAGGAACATCAGCTACGGTATAATCCCATGTACCAATGGGGGACTTATACACTATTTCAAATTCTTCGTTACCATTACTGGTACAAAAGGCACTATTGCTTGGATTTACTGCCAAAAGGGACATGCTGCAGGAAACAAATAAAATACATGCGCAAAACAGTTTTACATTTTTTTTCATTCTTATAAAGTTTTATAATTAATATTTAACAAGACAACAAAAGAAAGTTATCGAACATCAAAAACTAGTCTTTTTTTCTATTCTGTGACTAAATGTACCGTAAGCGTTACGAACGGGACACCTTTATAAATTATAATTTACAAAATACAATGGGCAGGCACCACTACAAACAAAAATACCTTACTGCCTTTTTGCCTTCCAAATAGAAAGCCAAAGGCAGAAGGTACCTATTTGGCGACCATAAAATTCCACGGGGTTTTTGGAAGATTATGACCAACCTATTGTGCTAGATATTCATTTTTGCCCTAAAGATCAAATTTGTACGTGGCTCCGGCCAACACTTGGAATCCCTGTACCCGGTAATTGTTCCAGCGCATATAGTTCTGGTTCGCTATATTATTTGCCTTTGCAAAAACCGACAATTGCCCATTTATGCGATAGCCAATATGCGCATTGGCATCAAAATAGCTATCCAAGGTAACCGAAGTCATTGCAAAGTCTTCCGGCAAGGTTCCGGGAGAGGCAACGGTATAAAGATCGTCGCGTTCCCCTACATAAAAAAGATTGGCACCCATGAACCACTTCTCCCCTATCTGATAATCCATAAACATAGAGGCGGTTAAACCCGGTAGATTCCAGGCAGGGTTATCGGTTTCCGTATCATAATCATACACTTGGGCATTTACCCCTAGGCTAAAATTCCGGTTTACATCTACATTCAACTCCCCAAAAATGCCTAAGGTCTTTACGTCATCATAAAATACTTGGAAACTATTTCCATAATAATACCCCTTTTCATCTGTCCTAGAGGTATTTTCAGGATTTAACAAAAATAGAGGTTTTCTATTTTCCGCCATATAAGACCCTTTAAGATTATAACTTAGATTGGGTAACAGCTGCCCTTTTAAGCCTATGTAGGCATCATATTGTTGGTCCGTAGGCTGCATATCCAAAGTGGGGGAAACATATGGATTCTCTTCTACAAATCCATAGAACGAGTTTTGTTTCAATTCTCCTTCCACCCCTCCATAAGCTATGGCTACCTCATCCAACAAACGATAGGAAGCCGTTATTGTGGGATAGATATAAAAATTGCCTTCACTGTTCTCCAAATCCATCCCATACACTAAATTAACGCCCAGGTTAAGCGAAAGATCGTCTCCCAAAATGTTAATATTGGGATTTATACCAACTTGCAAGTGCGAATAATCTATTCCGGGAACATTGGAATCATTCCGCACTTGGCCATTTTTAAACTTACCCCCTACATAATCCACCTTGGCCTTCAGTGTCAATAACTCGTCCCCCAATGGAAATTCAAAGGCAGGCTTTAGTACGGCCCTATTTTCACCTGATTTCGTAGCATCCCAAAAACGTCTATACAATAAACTGGCACTCTTAAAAAAGGAATCTTCCAATTCCACAAAACCACCTGCAAATGCATTAAAATAGTTCTGCTTTTCCTCTATACCGTTCACTAGTTCCTCTGTATAATATCCATTGGGGATTCCGTACCAATTATATAGTTGATGTTGTGCCCCTATATTGGCGCCCCAACTTATATCCCTGTCCCTTTTAGTATAATTGGCGTCCAATTTGGTATTGTAGAATACGTTATCCAAAGCGGTTCCGTCTATTTCCCCCCTAGAGGAGTGGTGGTTTAGGCTTATATCCAATCTTTCATCCCTGTTGAGGGCGCTACTGGTATAAAAATCCGCAAGGGCGTTATTATAATTGCCCAAACCTATGGAGGCATAGGAATTATATATTTTTTCCGGAGGGAGCTTTTCAACCCCGGAAGCCTTGCCCTTGGAAGGAGTAAAGGTAGAGGCAACAGGTACGGAAAATATACTGTAGTTGATAGGTTTTTTTTGTAAAACAATGGAATCGTTCAAAGTAGGAACCGACTTCACCTTAAACGCGTCCGAAATGGTAGGGGAATATGCCTTTACCACGGTCACCGTTTCCGTACCTAAATCCTTTTTATCGTCCTGTGCCAAACCGATCTGTAGAAAACCTAGAATAGCAAATATGGATAATTTAATGTGCTTGTGCATATTGTGTTCTTTTTGCAAGGAAATTTTAATTGCCCTCTGGATTGATAGAGGAATTACTTTGTGCTTCTTTTGCCTTAATAATGGATGACTCCTGTTTGGCTTGGGCCACTATTTCCGGATAATCCCCGAAATTGGCAATAACACTATCCAAAATATAGGTTGCTTGGAAGGCATCACCCAAAGCATAGAAATTTTTGGCCATAATGATCAAACCTTTGGCACTCCACTCTTTATATCCTGCGTAGTCCTTGGCCAATTTTTGTACCGAAGCATTGGAAGCCTCGTAATCTTGGGCCTTATTCTTAAAATAAGCATCATAATAAAGTGCCTCGGCAGCTAAATCTCCCGTTGCAATCTTAAGCACTTCCGAATACGCCTTTTCTGCCCTGTTCTCATCCTTGGTCTGAATAGCCGATCTTGCGATCATTATTTGCGCATCACTTTTTATACGGTTATCGATCTTGGTGTTAGACAACACCTTGGTAGCATATTGAATTGTCTTGGCGTAGTCTGACCGCTCATAATAACCCTTCATCAAATTGGACTGGGCAAAGGTGATATTCTGTTGAATTTCCGCCTTGGATTCCAGTTCTTCCAAGAAAGGAATGGCTGTCGTATAATCATTTTTGCCCACATAGATCTCACATACCCTTGTAAGTGCCTGTTCAGCGTATTCATTGGTCCCTTTGCCTGCCACATTTTTAAAATAGGGCAGTGCTTTATCCTTCTGACCTTTACCAAAATATAATTGCGCCAAATTAAAATTGGCTTTTAAGGCATTCAATCCGTTTGGAAATTGTTTAACATAGGCCTCATACCCTCTTATGGCAGCATCTTGATTACCTTCAATATATTGCTTGTCCGCAGATTCAAATGTAGCATTATCCAGTTCTGTATCGGTAACCTCAACAAAATCGAGACCTTTAACCCATTGGGCATATTCATTCACCCTACCTAGGTCTACATATATCAGCTTGGCCGTTGTTACGGCCTGTAACGCTTCCTGAGTGTTGGGGTGGTCCCTAACTACCGTTTTAAATTTGGCCAAAGCCTGTTCATTGCGGTTGGCATTATAATGTACCAATCCCTGACGCAGCATGGCCTGTGGCACCAAAGAGCTACCTTTATAATCCATGGTAAGCTGATCGTATAACTGCAAGCCTCTTTCCGTATTATTGGCCCTCACATAGGAATTGGCCAGTTCAAACAAGGCATCGTCCTTTAGGGTCGAATTGGGATACCTGGACACAAAATTGGAAAGCTCTTCTATTTTGGTAGCACTCCTGTCCACAAACCCGTAGCTCAATGCTTTTTGGTAGGCAGCATAATCGCTGGAAGGACTATTTCGCGCAATTGCCTTGTTATAGGTTTCTATAGCTGGCCAATACTTACTGCTTACAAAATAACTATCCCCCAAGCGTAGGTATGCATCGTTGAGTTTTTCGCTATCGCCATTATTGGTCTCCACATAACTGGAAAACGCGGCAATGGCATTGGTATAGTTTCTCAGTTTAAAATAGGTGTATGCCAAATTATAATTTAAATCCTTGAATTCAGGGGTTGATTTGGCGCTGGGAATCGATTTGAATTGAAGATATCCGGCCAAGGCATCGTCAAAGCGGTTCATATTGTAATCCGATTCCGCTTTCCAGTAGCTAGACCTGGCCTTGAAGTATTGATCTTCCGCATTGTCCAGGGATTTCTTGAACACTGCCGATGCTTCCTCATAATTCAACTCCAAGAACAATTCCACTCCCCTGTAAAACGCCACCTTTTGATAAGTAGCCTTACTGGCAAAATTTTTGTTTTTCTCCAATAACTCCATAGCACCGGCAAAATTTTTGGAAGTAATATAGGAGTCCACCAAAAGTTCCTGCATCTCCGCTTTATGGGAATCATTGGGATATTTTTCCAAATATGTTGTCAAAACTTGGGGTACAGGTTCGTACGCATTCCCTATTTCATAGCTCAGTCGCGCATAATTGAGATAGGCATCCTTTTGAATTTCTGTATTGAAATCCATTTGGGAAGCATTTCTAAAGGCATTCAAGGCCTCTTGTTTTTTGTCCAGCTTTAGATAACATTCCGCCAAATGATAATAGGCATTTTGGGAAACTTCATTGTTACCGTCAATTATTTTGTTGAATTGCTGTATTCCATTGGCATAATCTCCCTGCATGTAATAGGAGTAGCCCAATAGATAATAATCGGTATTGCTCCACTTGCCTCTTTTCCCTTTGTATTCGGCCAAATAGGGTATGGCATTGGCATATTGTTTTAGGTTGAAATAACTCTCACCAATAATTTTATTGAGCTCCGAAACTTCATTTCGGTCAGATTTGGGCAATTGTTTTTTAGCCAAGGCAATAGCCTCTTCAAACTTGCCCAATTTAAAGTTCATATCCGCCTGATAATAGGACAGCTTTTCTTCCAACAATTCTTGGTCGGTAATCTGATCAAAACGCTGATTGGCTTGGGCATAATCGTCCTGCTGATAAGCAATATACCCCAAGTAATACTTGGCTTGGGAACCATAGGTTGGAGAGGTGGTCACCTGATTTAAGTATCGTTCCGCCTCTTTTGGCTTGTTGGAGGAGAACAAGGCATATCCATTGTTAAAATTGAAACGCTCCTTATCCTTCCTGGACATGGAACTCTGATCTACCTTGGTATACCATTTTAAGGCATACGGATACTTTCCGGTTGCAAAATAATAATCGGCCACATCGAGGTAGGCAGAATTGCGTTTGGTTGAAGTTGGATACTTTTCCACAAAGTCCTCCATCAACCTATCGGCCCCCAACTGATTCAGGCGAATTGCCGCAGTAGCGGCATAATACGCACTATTGGCCTGGGTCTCTTCATCCCTGGTATTATTTTTTACCTTTTCAAAGATAGTCTGGGCTGCCTGATACTGTTTATTGTTATACAAGGCCAAAGCTTCCTGGTAGTCCTTTTGGTCAAAAGTATAGATTTCGGATTCTTGGGCACTTACGTAAAACAAAGACCCAACAAAACACAGTATAACAGCGGTTTTTTTTCTTAGCATAGTGTTCTCTAGAAGTTAAGAATTACCGTAATTAAATTATATAACGATAAATATTGTCCCTAAGTATATGATAAAGAAAAAGATTTTTCAAGAAGATTTGACTTAATTCCAAAGGAACTTATTACTTTTATATCAACATTAAAAACTATGGGCGAAAGCATATTGCAGCTGAAGGATGTAGCGGTATTTCAGGGAGAAAATTTGGTATTGAACGATATCAGCCTTGAAATCAAAAAAGGGGAATTCGTGTACCTTATTGGAAAAACAGGCAGCGGAAAGAGCAGCTTTATGAAAACTTTATATGGCGATCTTCCATTAAAACAAGGAAGTGGCCATATTGTAGATTTCGATCTAACCACCTTAAAGGAAAAGGAGATTCCTTATCTGAGAAGAAAATTAGGGGTAGTTTTTCAGGATTTTAAATTATTACCGGATCGCAATGTAAATAACAATCTTCTTTTTGTTCTAAAGGCTACCGGCTGGAAAGACCGGAGCGAAATGAACGCCAAGATTGAAGATGTCCTGGATAAGGTGGGAATGAAAACGAAAGGTTTTAAATTTCCCCATGAACTTTCCGGCGGGGAACAACAACGTATCGCAATAGCCCGAGCTTTACTGAATGATCCAGACCTAATTCTGGCAGACGAGCCTACAGGGAATCTTGACCCACAGACCAGTGTGGAAGTAATGAAGGTTCTTCAGGATATCAACAAGACCGGAAGGACCATCCTAATGGCCACCCATGACTACGCCCTTATTCTTAAATATCCATCCAAAACTTTGAAGTGTGATGGCAACAAGGTTTTTGAAGTAATACAAAGGGCCGTTTAACGATCATGGGTAGACACCCTAGTCCAGACCCACCATTTCCTACGTTAAACCAACCATAAACAGCTGGCCGTTTACCGGCAGATCTTGTTGTGAAAGGGCCATACGGCACCATTATTATCAATTTGTTTACCAAATCAGGTTCGGTTCAGTTTACCCCATAGCCGTTTCACCCCCCATTTAGTCCACTTCACTTAGTATCTACCTAAAAAAAGTGGATACGCCCATTATCTTTGCACCTGAAATAAGATGCATATCCAAATATTCATAAAATTACATATCATGAAAAACATAGCTTTATTATTAAGTACCATGTTAGTATCCCTCTCATTGTTCTCATTTTCAGGGAAGGACAAATGTTTAAATTCAGATGACATTAATTGTTATATTGAATCCCATAACCCCTTTGCCGAAGGATTGCTTATGGATGAAGAAGTAAGAAATTTAAGCTTGGAGGATATTGACCTTATTGAAGAAGAGGAAGAAATTGTACTCAATTTTGACCCTACTCCCTACTTACCATTAGACTTCAACGCATATAGGGGCATGGGATTTGACCTTACCAAAATTGTTGTTATGGAGATGGAAGAAGAAATTGTTCTCGGCTTTGATCCTGCACAATACCTGCCAATTGGTTTCAATGCGTACCAAGGCATGGAGCTGAACCTAAACAATATTATCATAGAAGAGATTGAAGAAGAAATTGATCTTGGCTTTGAAGTAATGAACTATCTACCCAAGGGATTTGACGCTTATGCCAAATAACAATAACAAAGATACATGAGTTTATCACCAACAAGCCCTTGACTTTATTCAGGGGCTTTTTTTTTACACTAAATTGGGGGAATAAGAAAATCCATCTCGAGGACTATGATAAGGAGACGTAATGAAGTATATTTAAAACAACTTAGCTAATATGGACACTATAAAACGGGTAAAACAGCTTGAAATAATAAAAATTGCCATCCTGATTGCTGTTTTAGTGACCCTTCCGCTTACCATATCCCTTTTCAGATCGACCGGNTTTAATAAAGAGATTTTCTCCAGTGAACTGTTTGTGGATCTTGATCTTAAATTCTGGTTTTTCTTCCTTTTTTCATGGTCTGCACTGCAATTCAATACCAATTTTATTTATCGTATCCCCAAAAGGAACCGTTTAATTGTTTGGGTACTGAGGCTCTCGGGCAATATTGGAATCCTTGTATCAACAATTCTATTGTTAGATTTTATTTATCCGTTTTTAGTTGACAAAGACATTTCCAATAGGGAGGAGGATTTTCAGGTTTTTATATTTATAGTAGTCCTCATTATCATAATATTTATATCCCGAATTTTAAGACTTCAAATTATTCAGCGGCAAAATATTCTGGAAAATGAATATTTGAAACAACAGAACCTTCAAAATGAACTTTCTGCATTAAAGAATCAAATCAACCCGCATTTTCTTTTCAATTCCCTTAATACACTCAATTCCCTTATTCGGGACAATAAGGAGGCTACTATGTTTGTTAAAAAACTTTCCTTTATGTACCGCTATATATTACAAAGCGGGGATAGGGATCTGGTCTCTTTAAAAGAGGAGCTTAAATTTTTGGAAAGCTATACCTACTTAATAAAAACAAGATACAGGAACCGTTTTCAAATTGATATTGCCATTGACGAAAGCTATCTCGACAGAAAAATCCCCCCATTGGCCTTACAATTATTGGCAGAAAACGCCGTGAAGCACAATGAAATTTCGGAAACGCACCCGCTAAAAGTGAACATCTATTCGCAAGATGAATGCATTTATGTGGAAAACAAGGTACGGCCTCGCTCCACCCTGTCAGAAGGCACGGGAAATGGGCTTCTAAACCTGTACAAACGCTATTATATGATACGTAAACAACAAATTATCATAGACAAGCAGAGTGATATTTTTAGAGTAAAACTACCCTTGAACAGAATGACATGAAAATAGTAATTGTAGAAGATGAATTGGCTGCAAGTGAAAATCTTGCCTACATGCTTAAAAACCTCCAAGATAAGCTTGAGATATTGGCCGTTTTGGATTCAGTAAAAANGGCTATTGATTATTTTACCAAAAACCAGGAAGCCGACCTAGTTTTTATGGACATCCATCTAGCCGATGGACTATCTTTTGAAATTTTTGATGCCGTTAAAATTGATGCTCCAATTATCTTTACCACGGCCTATGACCAATATGCCTTACAGGCATTTAAACTCAATAGCATTGATTATTTGTTAAAACCAATAGACGAGGATGAATTGGAAGTTAGCTTGGAACAGTTCAAAGGGCAATTAAAGGGCAAGGGGCTTATCACCAATCAAGTGGAAGGACTCCTAAGCCTATTGAAGGATCAAAAAAAGACCTATAAATCCATGTATTTAGTGCATTATCGCGATGAACTAATTCCTTTGAAAACTGATAAAATTGCCTATCTATTCATTGAAAACGGAATAGTTAAGGCTGTCACAAAAGACAGGCGGACCCATACTATTGACCAGAAATTGGAGGATATTGAAAACGACCTCGACCCGTCTAACTTTTACCGACTAAATAGACAGTTCATAGCGCAAAGGGATGCCATTGCCGGAATAAAACAATATTTTAACGGGAAGCTGATCATTGGTGTTATCCCACCCCATACGGAACAAGTAATCGTAAGCAAGGCAAAAGCCTCCGAATTTAAAAACTGGATGAACCAATAAAAATTCCCTGAAAACCAAATATCTTAGATTAGCTACTCCTGTTCCACCCAGAAAATGTAGCTACCCCTTTTATGGACCCGGGAACAATCTTTGGCTGGAACCGTAAAAATAAGCATAAGGCGTCCCTAAATTTCCTGTACCGAATCCCAAAACACACCACCTCCTTATAAAGCATCCATCAACCAACTTTAGCCATAGGAATGGTTCTTTTTACAACAATAGCCGGAAGTTCCACAGATCTATAACTATTTTTACTTGGCCCCTGCGTTGTCGGCATTGGCATCCAATTGCAATACCACCGATTTAGAACCCGTCAAGGGTTTAACATTGTTTTCCCCATTATCTGTATAACTGGCCGTAATTACCATAACAGTTGCACCCTTGGTAGGGTTTGGAACTATGGTTCCCGTAGCTGGTAAGGATTTCTTTTTATCGGCCGTACTTGCAAGGGATTGGATATAGAGCCCTATCTGCCTAGATTCATCCTTGGTAAGGTTGGGATGTGCAGGCATGGTTACTTCTCCCCAAACGCCACTACCTCCCGAAATTATCTTAGACTGCAGATAGCTTAATCCCTTTTTATCGTTCTTGTACTTTTCAGCGATATCCCGGTACATAGGCCCAACAGATTTTTCCTTTTCCTTGTGGCAGGTTTTACAATCCAATGCCATTGTTAACGCCTTGCCGGTAACAACCGCCGAAACTTCTTGATGCCCCAATGACAGTGAGGCTTCATCCATGCCTTCCAGATAATCTATGGAAACAAAAATATTGTCCTCATCTATTGCGGAACCATCTGGATCGGTAACGGTGACCTTATAGTTCATAGGCCTCCCTGGCTCGAAAAATAATGAATTGCCCCCATTGATATCTATGGATACTTCCGGCCTTGAATTTCCAGCCACCACATTAATAACTTGACTTTTGGCCGAAGCTTCCTTGTTATCCAAAACAGTAGCGGACAAAATATAGTCCCCCACATTATCATAGGTATAGGTAATATGGGGAGTGGTAGTTTCCTTGGTTTCACCATTCCCGAAATGCCACACATAGGTCATTTCATCCTGCTCCCTATCCCTTGCCTCTACTTTTGCAGTAATAGTCAAAGGAAGTTTTCCAGATGTTTTATCCACAGAAATATTCTCTATCAACGGTGGTCTATTGCCCCCGTTGTATTCTATATAAGACAATGCAGAATCATCATTTTTGGAAAACCAACCACTACCATATTCCAATAGATATACCCTACCATCAGGACCAACCTCCATATCTATAAGATTGTTTACTTTGATTTGATCTGCAAATGGCTCCATTTTATTGAATTCCCCATCAGGGAACAGGCTAACGGCCATCATCCAGCCACGTATCCAATCATAGACCAATACTTTTCCATCATAATATTCCGGCAGTGCATTGGGCCCATTGTAGAGATCCGAATAATACACGGGACCCGCCATAGCGTTCCTACCTCCGGTACCGGTTTGGGGAAATTCTTGGGATGCTACATATGGATAAAAACCATAGGCAGGCATAGCTTTTGGAAGTTCCCTAAGGCCCGTATTGTTTCTAGAGTCGTTTATGGGTTTTTCGGGATCAAAAGTATCTCCACTCTCCCCCGTAGCATAATCATATTGACGATAGGGTTTGTTATCCGCAATAAAGAATGGCCAACCAAAATTTCCGGCCTCCCTAGCCTGATTCATTTCATCATACCCCCTTGGCCCCCTGGTGTCCAAACTATCTGCCCGGGCGTCTGGCCCTACATCTCCCCAATATACATATCCCTTTTTGGGATCTACAGATATTCTATACGGATTTCTGTGGCCCATGGTAAATATTTCAGGCCTGGTCTTGGCAGTTCCTTCCGGAAATAAATTTCCTTCGGGGATACTATAACTACCATCCTCATTTACCTTAATTCGCAATATTTTCCCTCTCAGGTCATTGGTGTTTCCTGAAGATCTACGCGCATCGTACTGTTCCTTTCCTGGGATATCGTTTAAGGGTGCAAAGCCACTGTTCACGTATTTCACCCCTTTTTCACTAAAAGGTGTGGAATTATCCCCTGTAGATAAATACAACATATTATCCGGTCCAAATGCAATTGACCCCCCTGTATGGCAACATATCTCACGCTGACTATCCACTTCAAGTATTATCTGCTCCGTGGTTGTGTCCAAAATATCGTTCTCAAATTTAAATCTTGACAAACGGTTTACCCACTTATCCCCTGTTGGGCTGTAGTACAAATATATCCAATGATTGGTCTCAAAATCGGGGTCCTTTTGCAACCCCATTAACCCTTCCTCCGCATTTACATTTGGTGTATTTTGGGTTTTATGATATACATCCAAAAACCCCACTTGGGACAATTCTTTGGTAGCTGCTTTATACAGCATTATTTCACCCCGTCTCTGGGAAACCAAAATGTCATTATTGGGCAAAATAGCCATTTCGGTAGGCTCAAAAAAGTCGCCATATTTCAGAGGAACTTTGGTAAAGCGATCGGAATCAGGTGGAATTTGGGTGGTTACCTTGGTATAATCCAAAATTTCATTCTTTCCTATGGCATATTGGATACCCCCTAATAAATGTTTTAAGTACAATTCCTCGGAAAAACTTTCCTCGGTATGGCCCAAGGCCGTATAAAAGGCACGGCCTCCGTCATATTCATGATACCAGCTCATGGGGTGATGATCTCCATTAATACCTCCTTCATAACTCTTTTCATCTACCGTCATCAAAACATTCACCTCCGGATTTATTTTCTTAAAATTATAGAGTTCATCGGTTCGATGCCAGATGGAGTCGGCAAACATATTGGTAGCCCCAAAAGTATTGTCCTTAATAATAAAATCGGCCTCAGGGGTACCTGCAGGATGACTGGCAAAATAAGCACCCACCAATCTTCCATACCAATTCCAATCATATTCGGTGTCCGTGGCGGCATGTACACCCACAAAACCTCCACCAGCCTGAATATACCTTTCAAAGGCGGCTTCTTGTTTAGCATCCAATATATTGCCAGTGGTACTTAAAAATACTATTGCCGAATACTTTTTTAAGTCGTCATCATTAAAGATATCGGCATTTTTAGTTGTATCCACACCAATTTTGTTGTCCATTCCCAACTTTTGAATTGCCTCCAATCCACTGGGTATGGAAGCATGCTTATAACCCATGGTCTTGGAAAAGACCAAAATTCGTGGTTCGCCTTCCCTTTTCTTGCTATCACAAGAAGTAAGGAACAATGTAAAAACACCAAGGATAAGGGCAATGTAATTTTTCATCAATAAAATTTTAAAAAGATTATTTGGATTAACGGAGAAGCTTAAGTTTTACATAACGGAATTAGAGGTAGTAATATCAAAAGGGTATTGCTCATTTTTTAATTAACAAATAATTGGCCATGCCCCAAATTTTGAATTTCTCAAATATAGTATTTATTTGATAGTATTGCAGCTACACTATTAATTATTGACACAATTTCATTTTACACATTTACATTATCGGTCTCAAAACCCTTCCCCTCCGCTAAAATTATTTTATACCTTTAAGCAACCAACTAGAACCGATGATTTTAAAAAAACAAGTCTATAGGGCGGACAAAAAAATGAATCCCTTGATAGGGATACTACTATTCCTTATCTCCATATTTTTATTTGTACTCACCTTCCCCCTTGGCTTTGTTTATGGCCTTTTCCATGGACTATTAAAAAAGGGTATTGTAGGACTGGGAGAATACCTTCTTAAAATTGCCATTTCCATAGACCAATTGGGCAATGTTGGGATGCAGCATCTTTTAAACCTCATCTGGGTCAAAAAGGGCGGTTACAAATTTGGCAATCGGGACGAAACTATTTCCAGCGCCCTTGGCCGTAACAACAAATTGGGAACCCTCACTAAATTTGGAACGGCCATAGATAGACTATTGGACCTTATNGATAAGGGCCACTCCCTTAATTCCATTGATTACTATATTGAACCTTCGGACGAAATCATAGACCAATTAACNTGGATCCATATTGTAGACCAGAAGTTACTGGCTATTAGACCTACAGGAAAGACTACCTATTCACTTCCAGGAGGAGAAAGAATACCGAAAGAGTCCGATGCAATGACACTGACCCGGGTAATAAAAAATGTGCTGGGAATAATTCTAGAAATCCCTTCCTTTGATCATTTGGGGATTTTTGAAGCAAGGGCCGATGACAGCAAACCCTTTATTTTAGCGAGATCTACCTATTATTCGGCCGAGTATACGGGAACCATCGCCATTAAGCCCGAAGCAGGCGAAATATGTTGGCTGAACTACAGGGACAGGGAAAAGGTATCCGAAGTTGATAAAATTATCTTTGATTTGCTTAAAGACACTGGCCAATTGATTTAATTATATATTGCCATAGTATTTAAAGTCATTTTAACACCATTAATGTAAACTACCTATGCCAACCAGTTTTAAAAGATTATTTATCCTACTCCCTCTTCTAATTTTTCTGGGAAGTAATCTACAATGCAAGCAAGCGCAAAGACCGCCCAATGTGTTGTTTATTGCCGTGGATGACCTGCGAACAGAATTAGGAGCATATGGCAACCCCATTGTCCATTCTCCCAATATGGATGCACTGGCCTCTGAAGGAACTATTTTTACGAACCACTTTGTCCAAGTCCCAACCTGTGGTGCATCGAGATATGCACTTTTAACCGGTATGCGCCCCCGTAAGCCTTTACATTTGGGCAATAATGCCATTGAAAAGGAAATATCCAATGCAACCGAAAATAAAGTGCCAGAATCTTTTATCCACCATCTTAAAAGGAATGGATACCATACCGTTGGCATAGGGAAGATAAGTCACTCCGCAGATGGTTTGGTCTACGGTTATGAAGAACCGGTTTCCACCAAAAAAGAATTGCCGCATAGCTGGAACGAGCTATTATTTGATGCTGGAAAATGGGGAACGGGTTGGAATGCATTTTTCGGGTATGCGGACGGAGAAAATAGGCAAAGCCTAAAGAAACAGGTAAGACCATATGAGGCGGGGGAAGTAGATGATGAGGGATATCCGGATGGATTGACCACCAAGTTGGCCATTTCAAAACTTAGGGAGCTTAAAGATAAGAAGCAACCTTTCTTTATGGGAGTAGGTTTTTTTAAACCCCATTTACCATTTAATGCCCCAAAAAAGTATTGGGACCTATACGATAGGGAACAAATACCCCTTTCGCCCAACCCTCGGGTTCCGGAGAACATAAGCTTAAAGAGCCTACATGAAAGCGGCGAATTTAACCAATATGCCCTAGGGGAGGAAAAGGCAAGTCTAGCCCAACCGGTTTCCCAGGAATACGCCAAAAAATTAAGGCATGCCTACTTGGCCTCAATAAGTTATATCGATGCCCAAATAGGCCTTATTTGGGAGGAGCTAAAAGTGATGGGCTTGGACAAGAATACGATTATCGTGATATGGGGAGACCATGGTTGGCATTTGGGAGATCAACGGGTTTGGGGAAAACATACCCTTTTCGAAAATGCCTTAAAAAGTGCCTTGATCATCAAATCCCCTTTTAAAGGGCATCAAACCAACAAAGTAAAAACCATTGTAGAGACGGTAGACATCTACCCAACGATAATGGAACTGTGCAATATTGGTATGACCCATGAAATAGACGGCGAAAGCTTTATCGATAGTTTAACTGAGGCATCACCCAAAGAAGATGGAGTGGCATACAGCTATTTTAGAAATGGTATTTCACTGCGGACAGACAGGTACAGATTAACCAAATATTTTAGACAGGACGAACCTACCATTGAACTTTACGACCATAGCACAGACCCTTATGAAACCAAAAATATTGCCGACCTAAATCCAGACCTTGTTATGGAACTTATGCCTGTTTTGGAAAAGGGAAATACCGGCCTGTATATAGGAAACTAAAGAATTAGTATAAACCCAAATGGTTATCGCCCATAAATAGACCTATTAAAAGCACGAAAATCCGACCAAGAAGTGTGCATACCACAACTCCCGAAAGTTTTTTGTTACTTTGTTCACGAATATATTAATATTATACATGGAAATCCTCGGAATTGATGTCGGTGGCTCGGGCATAAAAGGAGCCTTAGTAAATATGGAAACTGGTGAAATGATATCGGAGCGGTTTAGAATACCCACTCCGAAATCGAGAAAACCAAAACCTATGGCCGAAGTAGTTGCCAAAATTGTAAAACATTTTGATTATAGCGGACCTATAGGCTGTGGATTTCCAACCGTCATTAAAAAAGGCATCTGTAAAACTCCTGGAAATCTTCATAAAAGGTGGGCCGGTGTAAATGTAAATGAACTGTTCAGTGAGGTAACGGGATTACCAGTGACCGTGGTAAACGATGCTGATGCCGCAGGATACGCATCCATGAATTTTGGTGTAGGCCAGGGAAAGGAAGGCCTTGTGCTGATGATCACTATAGGAACCGGATTAGGTAGCGGTGCCTTTTACAACGGGGAATTGATACCAAATTTTGAATTGGGCCAGATTCCTTATAAAAAGTATGAAAAAATTGAATTATGGGCCGCAGCTTCAGCCAAGGAAAGGGAATCACTCAGTTACAAGAAATGGGGCAAGCGGTTCAATGTTTTCTTGGAGTTCGTAGAATTGATCGTATCTCCAGATCTAATAATCCTCGGGGGAGGCACCTCCAAGGACTGGAACGATTTTAAGGACTATATCAATATTGAAACCCCTGTAATACCCGCAGAACTGCAAAATCATGCCGGGATTATTGGCGCGGCGGCCGCGGCTTATAACAAAAAGGGCGTGCTAAAATAAAAGCAGCTGTTTTAACTGCCTATTTTCCACCTAAATAGATCCCCTAAAAATACATTGTTATTTCAGTGCATGGGCAAGAAAAAAGGGTATTGTCCATTTTGGAGATATCCCCTTATATCTATCATAAACCTTCCAAGAGCTTTCCCCCTTCGGGACGTTCAAAAAAACCTTCCTCCAAGGTATTTTGGAATTCGATATGGCTCAATTCAATGGTTGTTATAGGTTCTCCTTTAGGTTGCCCGTCCCCGGTTGACCAATACGTATCAAATTTTAGGGGCAAATTGATCCCATTAACAGTTTTTCTGCTTACCAAATCCATAATTTTTTCCGGGTTATTTCCACCATTGGGAAAGTATCCTGGGTAAGACACTATGTATCGAAGTGCCGTTAACAAATGTGTTTCGGCATCCAAATACAAAATATAATAATCGTCCGGAGCATCACCTGTTCCCGAAGCGAAGGTAACTTTAACCACATCCTGTGGTGCATCCTTAAAATTGGTTTTTGGCAACAATTCCAAATTAACACCTTCCCCATCCAGGACTAGGGGTTGTGCCGCTAGGTAGAGGGGAGTTAATGCCCAAAACCGCAAATTATAGTTAAAAGCTGTACTGTCCTTAGCCTTTACCCAAGCATTTTTTCCATCCCACCCAAAAATTGCCGTACTATCGGTAGTACTGGTATGCCTTGCTCTGTTGTTCCAGGTATCAATGGTCTGGTAGGTATCGCGAGGCACAGAACCATCCAAAGGCTGATAATTGAATCTAAAGGACAAATAGCCATTGGAATACCATTTTTTTAGCCCTCCCATGGCTTCCATGGCCTCCCAAACCACCTTTCCCGCCTCGGACCGATCAAGTCTCTTTTTTGCCTTGTCAACCCTGTTATTCACCCATGACATTGGTATGGAGCCAAGATTGGTTTCCTTACCCACTTCGGCCCCGGTAACTTCCTTTTTAGGTTGGGAAGTCTCCTTGCAGGAGAACATAACACCAAATAGTATTACTGTGTAAACAAAGATATTCTTCATAGTGAATAATTGGATTTTACTCTTTAATATTTCCGTATGAATTAAACGGCTTTATGACCCAAACTGGCCTTTTTTCTATCCTCATAATTTTGCGCTACCCTTTTATCAAATTCATCTGGTGCCTCAAAATTCATGATATTTTCATTTAGTCGTTCCTGGCCACCAAAAATTACATGTAATTCTTTATTCAGTAATCCTTCTATGGAGCGTTGGGCCACAAATTCCGGGGAATCCATCACCCTCCCTTTAAATTTCTCCATCATATCCGTATCCGTTGCAGTTGGAAAAGAGCAGGTAACACTTATATTAAAAGGAGCAAGCTCCCTTCTCATAGCGTCCGAAAATTGGCGTACGGCTGCCTTAGTACTCCCGTAGGCCGCATAAAAGGGCATACCTATCAGCCCCAAACCAGAAGATATATTTAGAATAGCAGCCTCTTTGGACGCTTTTAAAAGCGGAATACAATATTTAGTAAGCAAAAACACAGCAGTAATATTCACCGCTACTTGATCATAAAGGTCTTCATCTTGTATATCCTCCAAAGGACCGGCAGAAACAATACCGGCATTGTTGATCAAGATATCCAGATGCCCCCATTTGTCTTCTATAAGTGCCACAGCCTCCCTCAAAACTTCAATTTCCGCCACATCACCAGCAATGCGTATAAACTTAACGTCCTCAAATTCTTGCGACAACTGTTTTAAATTTTGCTTGTCCCGGGCTATGACGGCAATTTGACGAACACCACCTTTCACCAATTCCNTTACCATACATTTTCCAATACCTCTAGTACCACCTGNGATGAGTACATTTTTTCCTTCTAGTTGCATATTCTATTAATTTGATTTAGACCGAAATGAGTTGTAATTCAACTTTAAATTAGCTAAAATTCACAACCCAAGCGCAGAAAAATAGGCTTAGTTAAAATAATTGAGAAAGTAGAAAAATGAGGCCCAAAATTTTAGAGATTTGATAATCAAAAAGTTTTTAATGGTCATTTCCCCAACCGTTTTGATCAAGCCTGGATAGATTAAATTGAGATGGAAAAACTGCGGCAACCAAAAAGCCACCTAAAAAGGTGGCTCATAGTATAAATGATATAGCGAAAAAAGCCTTAAAAAAGGGCCTTTTCCATTTATGCTATTTTATTTCGCTTACGATCATTTTCTGTTAAATGAATCTTTCTAAGGCGTAAATGTTTTGGAGTAACCTCCACATATTCGTCTTTTTGGATATATTCCAAAGCTTCTTCCAAAGAAAACTTAATGGCTGGAACAATTTTGGCTTTGTCATCTGCGCCTGAGGAACGAACGTTCGACAATTTTTTGGTTTTGGTAATGTTCACCGTCATGTCATCACCTCTGGAGTTTTCTCCAATTACCTGACCCTCGTAGATATCCTCGCCCGGATCAACAAAAAACTTACCTCTGTCCTGTAATTTATCTATAGAGTAAGGAATGGATTTTCCTGTTTCCATAGATACCAAAGAACCGTTCTGTCTTTGAGGAATATCCCCCTTCATAGGTTGGTATTCCAAAAAGCGGTGCGCCATGATGGCCTCACCCGCGGTAGCCGTTAACAATTGGTTTCTTAGACCTATAATACCTCTTGAAGGAATTAAGAATTCACAGACCATTCGATTACCTTTGGCTTCCATACTGGTCATTTCCCCTTTACGGATTGATACCATTTCCACTGCCCTACCAGAAACTTCTTCCGGCAAATCTATGGTCAATTGCTCAATTGGCTCACATTTAACACCATCAATCTCCTTGATGATTACCTGTGGCTGACCAATCTGCAATTCATAGCCTTCCCTTCTCATAGTTTCTATCAAAACAGAAAGATGCAATACTCCACGGCCAAAAACCAAAAACTTATCAGCACTGTCCGTATCATTTACCCTTAAGGCCAAATTCTTTTCCAATTCCCTTTTTAGACGGTCATTGATGTGCCTGGAAGTTACAAACTTACCATCCTTTCCAAAAAATGGACTATCGTTGATGGTAAACAGCATACTCATGGTAGGCTCATCAATAGCAATCGTTTTCAGTTGTTCGGGATTTTCAATATCGGCAACTGTATCTCCAATTTCGAAACCTTCAATACCTACCAAAGCACAAATGTCTCCGGTAGCCACCTCTGGAACCTTTAGTCGGCCCATTCCTTCGAAGGTATACAATTCCTTGATTTTGGATTTTACAATAGATCCGTCTCTTTTTATTAAGGACACCTGTTGGTTCTCCTTTAAGGTACCCCTTTGCAATCTTCCAATGGCGATCCTTCCTGTAAATGAAGAATAGTCCAATGAAGTAATCAACATTTGGGTATTACCTTCTTTGGCCTCAAATGTAGGAATATGCTCAATAACCATATCCAATAGCGGCTCAATGTTCTCTGTTTGGTTTTTCCAATCATCGCTCATCCAATTGTTCTTTGCAGAACCATAGACCGTAGGGAAATCCAACTGCCACTCTTCCGCACCAAGTTCGAACATCAGATCAAAAACCTTTTCATGCACTTCCTCTGGAGTACAGTTTTCCTTGTCCACCTTATTGATTACAACACATGGCTTTAGACCCAAATCTATAGCCTTTTGAAGTACAAATCGGGTTTGGGGCATAGGACCTTCGAAGGCATCCACCAACAAAAGTACACCATCTGCCATGTTTAGAACACGCTCTACTTCACCTCCAAAATCGGCGTGACCAGGGGTATCTATAATATTGATCTTGGTATCCTTGTAAACCACGGAAACGTTCTTGGAGGTAATGGTAATACCCCTTTCTCGTTCCAAGTCATTATTATCTAGAATTAGGTCACCAGTATTTTGATTCTCCCTAAACAATTGACAATGATACATTATTTTGTCTACCAAGGTGGTTTTACCGTGGTCAACGTGGGCTATAATAGCTATGTTTTTTGTAACTCCCATAATATGATTTTAACCGCATCTAAGCACCCTAAATGCGGGCGCAAAGATACTCATTTTTTTTACGCCAACTACAAAAGCCTAATTTTTCTTATCTTATTGATATTGAAGTAGTTTTATAGAATACCAATAACATTCAAATTCCACTATCTTTGCACTAAAATTAAGAGCAATGAATCTAGAACATATACCTCAACTTAAATACACCAAAAGCAACAACTTTTTTCTGCTCTGTGGCCCCTGCGCCATTGAAGGCGAGGAAATGGCAATGCGCATTGCGGAAAAAGTGGTTTCCATTACCGATAAACTTAATATCCCCTACGTTTTTAAGGGAAGTTTTAAAAAGGCCAATCGCAGCCGTGTAGACTCCTTTACAGGGATCGGGGATGAAAAGGCCCTAAAAATCCTTAGAAAAGTATCCGAAAGCTTTAAGGTGCCTACCATTACGGACATTCATGAAATTTCCGATGCCCATATGGCCGCTGAATATGTGGATGTCCTACAAATACCGGCCTTTTTGGTACGCCAGACAGATTTGGTAGTGGCAGCGGCCGAAACCGGAAAAGTAGTGAACCTAAAAAAGGGGCAGTTTATGAGTCCGGAGAGTATGAAGCATGCGGTACAGAAAGTCCTGGATTCCAATAACGAACAGGTTATGGTTACGGACAGGGGAACCATGTTTGGCTACCAGGATATGATTGTGGATTTCCGCGGTATCCCAACGATGAAGCAGTATGCACCCGTAGTATTGGACGTTACCCATTCACTTCAACAGCCCAATCAGTCGTCAGGGGTTACCGGAGGTAGACCGGATATGATAGAGACAATTGCCAGGGCAGGAATAGTCACTGGTGCGGATGGCATATTTATAGAGACGCATTTTGATCCAGCAAACGCCAAAAGCGATGGGGCCAATATGCTGCATTTGGATCATCTGGAAAAATTATTGTCCAATTTGGTTGCACTGCGCAAAACGGTAAATTCCCTATAAAATGGGATTAGGACCGGAAAAGCCTTGAACTTCGAACAAACCTTTATGAGCAAACATCTCCTTTTAGCCCTAGTATGCTTCCTGTTCAACGAAGTATCTTCCCAGAACAAGGATACTTTCGGTTTCCTATCCGAAGCCGAAAGACAAATACTGACTTTTCCCGATGATAGCACGGCCAATGCAGTGGTGCTCTACGAACGGGGCGATAATTATTTTGAAGTAATCGATAATAGGGTCCAGTTAATAAAGAGTTACCATGTCAAGATAAGAATCCTAAAGCATTCCGGATTTAAGGAAGCCGATATATCTATTCCATTTTATAAGGGTAAGAACGGATCCGAAAAAATAATGGAAATCAGGGCCATCACCCATAATGACTTTCTACGCGAATCCGTGCCGGCAGACAAAATATACACAATAAACATTAACGAGCGTTGGTCCGAAAACAGATTCACATTTCCCAACGTTAAGGTCGGTTCCGTTTTGGAATACCGTTACAAAACTATTTCTCCATATATCTATAACCTCAATGGATGGGACTTTCAGTCCAATATTCCCAAAATTTATAGTGAATACAATGCCAAAATTCCAGGAAACTACATCTACAATAGAACCTTAGTGGGTTCACTTGTCTTAGATGTCAATGATGCTTATATTCAAAAGAATTGTCTTGAAGTCCCTGGCACCACTACCAATGCCTCATGCGAGGTATTAAAGTATGCAATGGATAATATTCCTGCCTTTAAGCAAGAGGAGGAATTTATGCTGGCACCTTCCAATTATATTTCCAAGATCGAATTTGAGCTGTCCGAACTGCAAAGATTTGATGGCACCAAAGAACGATTTACCAAAACTTGGAAGGATGTTGACAATGAATTTAAGAATGATAAGAATATAGGTAGGCAAATGACCAAAAAGGTCTTTTTTGAAAATAATGTCCCTGAAGAATTGCTTACAAGTGGAGACCCCCTTACCCGTGCCAAGAACATTTTTGAATTTACAAAAAATCATTTTTCTTGGAATGGTAAATATGGAATCTATACGGACATCCGGGTGAGGGAAGCATTCTCGGAGCGCCAAGGAAACATTGGAGAAATCAATATTTCCATGATCAATTTATTAAATGCGGCAGATATCAATACCCATTTAATGTTGTTGTCCACAAGACAGAACGGCTTGCCAAAAAGGAACCACCCCGTAATGTCCGACTTTAATTACATAGTGGCCATGATAGAGATTGAGGGCCAGATATATCTTTTGGATGCATCGGATAAATTGAATCCTTTTGGCCAACTACCGATACGATGTTTAAATTATTACGGAAGGGTGATGGATTTTGAAAACGATAGTTATTGGTTCGATATCATTCCCGAAGCCAACAATAAACATATAGTAAGGGGGCAGCTTAGCCTAGATATGGATAACGATAAAGCAAGGGGAGTTTTTAACAACCATTACTTTGGTTATGAGGCCCTATTAAAATCAAAAGCATTAAGTGAAATTAGGGAGAACGAATATGTAAAGGAAATTGAAAATTCAATATCACAAGATTTCCACGTTACTTCCTATGAATTACAGGATCAGGTAAAGAATGGTAAAATGTTTCGGGAACGCCTGGATTTTGAGATTTCAAACTTGGGTAATGATAAATTAATTTATCTAAACCCTTTCCTCATTAAGTTTTTTCCCAAAAATCCATTTACCCTACAAGAAAGAAACTATCCCATAGATTTTGCTTACCGCAGAAAATATGAGTACCGGATGAATATTCAAATTCCTCCGGGCTTTGTCCTTAAGGAAACCCCAAAGCCCCAGCAATTAATATTGGAAGACAAGGCGGCCATCATGACATTTAAGACCGAATTTATCAAAGATTTTGTAATGGTGTATTTTGAATTGTCGTTAAACCACACCAATATGGAACCACAATCTTACCAACCCCTGAAAGAGTTGTTTAGCCAGGTAAGTACCATCCTCAATAACACGGTCCTAGTATTTGATAAAAAAGAATAGATCTAAGGGCAACCCTCCAAAGTTTACCCGTANATAGCCATGTTAATCCCCTTGAATTATGGATAATATAGATTTTATTTGGNTATTCAACTTACNCCTATGAAGATAAGCAAAGCCGATGTAGTCCGTATCATCATTGCCATTTTGTTGCTAGGGTCATGTAAGAAAGAAGGAAGATATTTCGACTCAAAAGCCCAATATTATCCTAATCATGGCCGACGACCTTGGATATGAAATTTTATCGGTCAATGGAGGCGAAAGTTATAAAAGCCAAACCTTGACCAGTTGGCCGATGGGGGCATGAGGTTTGAAAACTGCNATGCCACGCCACTNTGCACACCCTCCNGGGTACAAATTATGACAGGAAAATACAATTTTCGAAATTACATTGGATTTAGGTCTCTTGGATCCAAATGAAAAAACCTTTGGACATTATATGCAGGAGGNGCGGGGTATACAACATTTATGGCTGGAAAATGNCAACTCTTAGGAAATGCCCATCAACAAAAGTTGGCAGGAAACCGCATGGGCACCACCCCCGGAAAGGCTGGATTTGATGATTTTTATCTATGGCAGATAAATCAATTGGGGTCGCGTTACAAAGACCCGGTCTTAAGCCCTAAAAGAGAAGGAGTACAAACCTATCAAGGCCAATACGGACCCGATATTTTTCTTGGGAAAATTAATTCTTTTATGGAAGTAAATTTAGAATCCCCTTTTTTGTTTACTATCCCATGGCCTTGGTCCACGATCCTTTTGTACCTCCCCCCACCAACAAGGGTTTCAATGATTTTGATGCCAAATCCAAAACCAATGGCCCAAGTTGTATTGGCGCGATGGTGGAGTATATGGATATGATAGTAGGGGAAATGATCAAAAAAACTGAAGAATTGGGAATAAGGGAAAATACCTTTATAGTTTTTGGTGGGGACAGTGGCACGGACAGGGATGTAGTGTCTGTGACAAATGGCATTCCACTACAAGGGGATAAAGGCAATACCACGGATGCCGGCACCCATGTTCCTTTGATTGTAAATTGGAAAGGAAAAATTGCCCCCAAAAGCATCAATAACAATCTAATAGATTTTACGGATTTTCTACCTACGTTGTTGGACATATCAGGAGCCGCATCACTAGCGCGCGCTCCATGGGACGGACTTAGCTTTTACAGGCATTTTGGGTGATGATTTCCAAAAAAGGGATTGGATATTTTGTCATTACGCCCCAAACTGGGGGAGGTTTGTCCCCAAAAGATATGTTCACAATAAACAATGGAAATTATACGATACTAGCGAACTATATTATTTGGATTATGATATTGCGGAAAAACATCCTTTGCTACCGGATAACCATCCCAAAGAACAGGAAGAGGTAATAACCGAGTTCAAACGGGTTTTAAACCATTATAAATAGAACTGCCATTCTGTAGTTATAGAAACAAAACCCTATTTTTGCATTTTTAAGATATTATAACGCCTACTATGAAGTGTACATTTCTTTATCTCATTTTTGGAATATTCTTTTTATTGCTTACCTCCTGTAAGCAGGAAACAAATGAACAAATCTCAAAAAAACCGAACATAGTTTTCATCATGTCCGATGACCATGCTTATCAGGCCATTAGCGCCTATGACAACAGGCTCATCAATACTCCCAATATAGACAGAATTGCCAAGGAAGGCATGCTCTTTACCAATGCCAGCGTTACCAATTCCATTTGTGCACCATCGCGTGCCGTAATCCTGACCGGAAAACATAGCCACATCAATGGCAAGATTGACAATATTACCCCATTTGACACCACCAATGTTACCTTTCCCCAATTATTACAAAAAGCAGGATACCAGACCGCTATGTTCGGGAAGCTTCATTTTGGAAATAACCCTAAAGGCTTCGATGAATTTAAGATTCTACCAGGACAGGGAAGTTATTATAANCCAAAATTTATTACAGCTACTGGAGATACCACCATTACGGGTTATGTTACCGATATTACCACCGACCTCACCTTGGATTGGTTAGAAAATCGCAGGGATACCCAAAAACCCTTTATGTTGATGTACTTGCACAAGGCTCCGCACAGGTCCTGGATACCGGCACCAAGACATTACAAAGAATTTACAAAAAAAACCTATCCTTTACCAGCTACTTTGTTCGACAATTACACTACACGTGAAACTACGGCAGGACCTGCGGAAATGAACATCCTAAAGCATATGACATTGCGTTATGACCTAAAGATAACGGATACCGTACTGGACGAATTAAATATTGAGGAACATTTGGGCATTGGGGGTCTAAATAGATTTACCCCAGAACAGAGAGCGGAATGGGACAAAGTATACGGGCCCATAAATGAGGCGTTTAAAAAGGAATACGGCAATATGAACGATTCTATCCTAATGGTTTGGAAATACCAGCGATATATGCAGGATTATTTGGGGACCATTGCCGCAGTTGATGAAAATGTGGGTAGGGTATTGGACTATTTGGACAATGAGGGACTTACCGAAAACACTTTGGTGGTGTACACCTCCGATCAGGGCTTTTACCTAGGGGAACACGGCTGGTTCGACAAAAGATTTATGTACAATGAATCCTTTAAAACCCCGCTACTTATTAAATGGCCAAATGTAATCACTCCAGGTACTACAGAGGATGAAATGGTCCAAAACTTGGATTTCGCACAGACCTTTTTGGAAGTGGCCGGGGTAACAGCGCCCAAAGACATGCAAGGAAAAAGCCTAGTACCTTTACTGAAAGGGGAAAAGGAAAAATGGGATAGGGATGCCATATACTACCACTATTACGAATATCCAGCGGAACATGCCGTAAAACGCCACTATGGTATTGCCACCAAGGAGTATAAATTAATACACTTTTATTACGATGTAGATGTATGGGAACTCTATGATCGCGAAAAAGACCCCCAGGAACTGCACAATGTATTTAACGACCCGGATTATGCCCAAGTGGTATCCGAATTGAAGGAGAAACTAATTGAGCTAAGGAAAAAATACAAGGATTCCGATTCACTGGGCAACCAGTACATTCAACTATACAAGGACAAGGGATTGATAGAGGAATAGTCTGTAGTCAGTTAAATTTGACAAAATGAGGAGGAATTCGTGTAAATATCTCACGACCAATTGTTATTTTTTTGATTGATTTTATTTCCAAAACTTTCTATCCTTAACGCTATAGGCATCCTCCAAGACTTCCCTTAAAATGGTGATATCAATATCTTCGAGGGATCTGTAACGTAGTGATTTCATCATTTTTCGTCCTTCTGTGTTCAATTGATCCAAGTGCATCGTTAAATGGGCGGCGTTCCAAAACCCAAGATCCACATAATCCTTGCTTTGGTTTAAATAACAATAAGGCCTACCATTGATGTAGTAAAAAGGGATTTTATATTTATATTTCAGTTCCACTTCCGGAATGGCACTTTCAATAAACGATTGAATGTACAGTAGAAGACCCCTGTAAGGCTCTGACTGATTAAGGATATATTCTTCTGCGGGATTCACAATAAACTCGATTTACTTTTCTTGACCAATTGAATATATTATTATTTATTTTCATGCCATAGCCTTCCTTAATTTGCCAGTAAAAATGCTCTAATTACCAGGAATACCAAGGTTTTAATCAAAAGTTGGTTTTTTGGACTTTCGCTTGGTCGCCACCCATCCAAAATTGAACCCTAGTAAAGGACCATAACCAGAAGGCACACCATCACCTTTATAATAACCGCCTCCCAATTCCACGGTAAAGTTAAAACCCTTCGGGTAGGTTCTTTGAATTCCGTAGACAAATCCGTAAAAACCTAAATTAAAATCAGTTGGGCCGGAAATATCGGTTGCTACCCGCAATTGTGAAAAAAAGATGGCCTGTGCCGCAGCTATATAATTTCCCGAATTGCCACTAACATCCTTGCCCAAAGAATTTCGTCTATCAAAATTATGGTAATATCTATACCGATTGTTCATTGCCAAACCAATATTATAACCCTCTTGATAGGTCGCAATTCCCAATCCCAAACTTGTTGAGACACTTTGATTTCTGAACAAACCCAATTCATAACTAAAACCTGGAGCAAAAAGGTCGAACTTAAATTGGTGTCTTTCCAAATTTATCAACCCAAAAGTNGGTCCNTTTTCAGTCACCCTTCCATATTGGGCATTGGCNCTAAAAAGTGATAACAATACGATGGCAACAAACAGATTTCGAATCATAATTACATTTCAAGTATTCTAAATCTAAAAAAGAAACGATAGCCGTACACTGACTTTATGTAAATTTTAAGATATGGTCCATACTATATCATTACAAAACAGCCATGGCCATTGCCTGGTTGAATGGACATTCAATCCCCGAATATTGTTTATTAAAAGAAGATCTCCAAACGTTATGTTTCAATCCCGCAAGACCAAAGGCGACGGAATTGATCCGTAGTATTTCAGCAAAAAGAATAATATAAAAAGATTGGGTTGCCTATTCCTTTTCATCAATGTAGTCCTGTAAATAGGCATAGNGTTTGGTAAGTTTCCCGTTTTTTGTCATTCTGGCCCTTTGCAACACTCCGTCTTTGTCCCCATTAAAAAAAGCAGGGATCACATTTTTAACAAAGGCCTGGCCAAATCCAACACTGGCATCCCTTGGCANCTCACAGGGCAAATTGTCAACCGCCATTACTGCTATAGCCTTCGGATCCCTAAAGTCGATCTCAGACCCTGTAACGGGATCGTATCCATAAATTGGATCCGCTATGGTACTGGGCCTTATGGTCGTGGCCACGGGGCCATTGATATCACAGCTGACATCGGCAACGACCTTTATTCCAAAATCGGGATGCCTGGCATCTTCCCGGGTAAAAAGATATGGCGCACCGTCTCCGTAAAAATGTCCGGCGATATAAAAATCGGTTACCATGGCAAATCGAAAGAAATCGGATTTATACTCTTCCGGGTTCGCAAAGAAATCGCTCTTGTTCCCTCTAACTCCATCCTTGCGCTTATTGTATTCCGAAGCATCTATTTGGCAATATACCGGTTCACCAAAGTTTTTGCCGAGGTAATCGGAAACCCTGACTTTCCTAATATTCATGGCATCGAGCATTTCCTTGGCACCATTACCGACCCTTCCCCTACCCGTTAGGAGAATTTTAATGTTGGGAAGTTTCAGTTTTCGCAGTTCATTTATTAGAACCTGTTGGTCTGCCAATGTTTCCGCTTTTGGCAGTTGATACAGGTCAAATTTAAGTCCATATGCCCTAATACCATTGTAAGCACCAACTATACCGGCATATCTGCCAAATGCCACTAAACGCTGTCCTTTGGAATTGGTAATTACTTCATGGTCATACAGTTGGATATTCTTTTCCAAAACTGCCCTGAGCAATTGTCTGTTATAAGGTTGTTTTTTTATGGTATGGGAAAAAAAGAAGTATTGTTTATGGGGAATCAAATGATCTATAGGCACTTCTTTGACACCGATAAGCACATCGCATTTTTCCATTTCCGATGCCACTTGAAGTCCCTTTGACCTATACTCCTCATCACTAAAGACCCTTATAGGGGAAGGCTCTACTATTATTTCTGCTCCCGTGAATCCGTTAAGGATCTTTACACAGGTGTCCGGTGTTAGGACCACCCGGCGGTCGGGTGGATTTTTTCGTTCCCTAATAATCCCAAATCTCATAAAAATTTATATTTATAACATAAACAAATCAAATAGTTGTAAATGTAACAAATGACAAGTTGACAAGCAAAACTTTTTTTGGAATAGTTTTTGGAGTACCTTTGGCGACCGCGTTAGGGATAGAGGCGGCATCTTTTTTGATTTTCTCTGGACAGGGGTCCGGGGAAAAAATCAAAAAAATATAGCCGAAAGCCCGACCTTTTTTTCTTCCTGCAAGGTTTTCAAAACCTTGTAGGTATCAAAAAAAAGGGAACGCCCAAGTAACGGTAATAAAGTTCATTGAAAAAAAAGATGAGAGAACATTTCTGCGGATAGCGGAATCAAGCCTGGCTTTATCCTAGGATTAGGCAGGTTGGATAAAAGATCCCGCCGGTGGCGGGATTCAATTCGATGACGGCATGCACAGCATGCCTATCTCATTGAAGGGGCCGACTGGTTTTGACAGCGAGACCAATTGGAATGTAAGCATGCCGAGCGCTGGGCTACAGCTCGTTAATCTCATTTTCCACACTTTTTAATTGGCGAAAATAATTACGCTCTTGCCGCTTAATCNGAATCATAGTAGGATTTAGCCTCGTTCCCGCAAGGCGGGAAAGCGAGATGTTTCTGGGAAGCCCTTGTTGACGGCGTCCCTTTCAGAAGCACCATCAAAGTCAACATAAGGGTAGTGAAGCTTCGGCACTATCACCAAAACTTAAGAAGATAAGTGTGTATTAGGCTGTTCCTGGTCAGGTACACATCGAAAATTAATTAGGGACTAAGCATGTAGAAGGCATTGTAATTGCTTGTTTGGACGAGGGTTCGAATCCCTCCGGCTCCACTGAAATGATATCATTTCACACCAAAAACCCTGTAATCCTATGATTTACAGGGTTTTTTATTTTATTCCATATCATTTAAAACCAAATAATATCAAATAAAAAGTCACCTATTCGGGGGGGCATGTAAAACCGACTCTCTTAAAAACGCATTTATTAAGTATTCCTGCGGTAGGTACTGGAACCGTCCTAAATAGATTGGCCAATACTTACTTTTTAGGTATTTTTGCCAAGTAAACTGTATTCGTCAAAATGTCCTCACCTAACAGACTTCATATAAATCTATTTATTCTAATTTATCTCAATGAAATAGTTCCCCTTTCTGCTGAACTAAAATCATTTTTGACCAACAAAATAAAGAGAACGGTTTACGCTAAAAATGAAATCATTAATAAAGAAGGGGAAATTTGCAATAAACTGTATGTTATAAAAAAAGGATTGGTCAGGGGATATTGCGTTAGCGATACTATTGATGTTACAACCTGGATTAGTTTTGATAGTGAAATATTCACTTCAATAACAGGATTTTTTAAAAATGAACCCGCCAGGGAAAATATCCAATGTCTAGAAGTCACACATTGCGAATATTTGGAATACCAGGATTATCAATACTGTTTGAAGAACTTTCCGGAAATGCGGGAAATTAACCGGATCATGCTGGTGGAATACTATATTCATGCCGAGAACAGAGCTTTTATGACCAGGATTCCCAGCGCTCAGAAACGGCTAGCCTATTTCTTTAAAAATACTGACCCAAAAATGGCCCAAAGGATTCCCAAAAAATATTTGGCTTCCTTTCTGGCAATGCGTCCAGAAACACTTTCCAGGCTATTCAACGAATAGGCCGAAAACTACAATAGTACCCATTTACTTTTTAAGCCATTACGTATTGTCCAAGTTCCCTTCCGTTTCATCTTAATGGACCGTATTCCCGCCACTGTTCCCCCTAAAATAATTTATCCTTTATGAAGGCGCCCCACCTTAGGGCCATTGGATGACCAGCCTTAATATGTAATATTTTTCTTGTTGCTTATATTTTTAGTGACAAAAAAACACCCCTATAAAGACGATACAACTTTATCTACATAGACTTTTTTGCCAAAAACCACCTTGCCCTCCGGTGTAGGAAAAAAATCAAAAAAAAACCGACAAAATGCATTTTTATCAGCTCATTTACTTAAAACTGTAGGAAAATTGACATATATCAAGACGATTGAAGATTGGCAATACTAGAAACATTCTCGCCCCGTTAAGCTGTAAACAAAAACCTATATGAAGAAAAATACTACAAATAAAAACTTGCCAAATTACAACCCTACAAAACCATTTTTTAAAATTAAAAANCCCCAAATTAAGTCCATCACAGGGCTCCTTTTTTCATGATTGGAGCAACCAATATTGTTGGTACAGGATGGTAATTTAATCTTGATAAAGGATTCCACAACAATATCATGTTCATAGTGCCTTTTCAAGATTTAGGACGCTGTCTTCAAACCACAACAGGTAGTGCCTGTCTACTTTAATTTTCAATATGAAGATATTAGAAGGTGTGAAATTCAATTGGAAAAACAATAAATATAAACGTATGAAAAAAATAACTCTACTAGTGTTAATGATATTCTGCTTAGGCTATCAAAGCGCATTAAGCCAAATAACCTGTACAACTGAAAAAGGCTATAATGATTTTCCTTTTACTGAAAATGAATTGACAATAACCGCTTCAGGAACCGGCGGATACCAAAATTACGCCAGTAGTTTGGAAATCTGTGGGGTCACAACTAAACCAAACAGTGTCTATATTGGTTCAAGCGCAAGCACATTCACCAATACCTTTTCATCTCCTGTAAACAATATGGTTTATAATATGGTTGCTGGAAACACTGGTGAAATTGTTACTATTACTACTGATACCGGTGGATCATTAACTATAACACATGAAAACGGAGATTGCCCCGAAGCTACTATTATCAATGGTAATGTAATTTCAGTTGATGGTCTTCAAGGGGCTCGATTAAAGGTACATTCAACCAATAATTTCTCCACTATTACATTCTCACACAATGGAGGTGGAGGAGGATTATTAATGACAATGTGTTTTGATGCTGTATTTGCATCATTGGGACCAACAGTAACAACTACAGCAATGTCCGGCATTACTTCTACCACAGCTGTAAGTGGCGGAAATGTAACTGATGATGGAGGACAGGCTATTATTGAAAGGGGAATTTGTTGGAACACTTCAGGATCACCAACAATAACCGATTCAAAAACTTCCAATGGTACAGGAACGGGATCTTTTAGCAGCAATTTAACCGGATTAAACAGTGGCTCCACCTATTATGTACGTGCATATGCCACAAACTCCATAGGAACAGGTTACGGTGATGAAGTGTCCTTTACAACCACCTCCAATGATACACCCTCAGGCTCCACCATAGCAAACCAATTTGAGTGTATTAATGGTTCCGCCTCTGGATTAGTTCTAACTATTACGGATAACTTACCTGGAGATAATACGTTTATAGTTACCGCAGCCTCATCAAACACAAGTGTGGTAGATAATACAGATATTGTAATTACAGGTACAGGTAATACCCGCTCTTTGACAATTACGCCCCTGTTGGATGCAGCGGGAACAAGTACTATTACGGTCTCAATAGAGGACAGTTTAGGTGAAATAGGGACACAAACTTTTGATGTCTCCTTTAATGATCTTATTGCCCCATCATTGACCACTGTTACGGATATAGACCAAGATTTGGATGCCGAGTGTAATTTTACTATTCCAGATTATACGGGCTTAACAACGGCCGCAGATAATTGTGGAACAGTAACAGTTACCCAATCTCCGATATCGGGTACTGTAATTAGCGATCACGGAACGGCACAGACCATTACACTTACTGCTGATGATGGCAACGGGAATACCAATACGACCACCTTTGAGGTAACATTAGCGGACGTAACTCCCCCATCGTTGACCGCCGTAGAGGATACTTTTGAAGATTTGGATGCCTCTTGTAATTTTACCGTTCCAGATTACACGGGCTTAACAACGGCCGCAGATAATTGTGGAGCAGTAACGGTTACCCAATCCCCGATATCCGGTACTGTAATTAGCGGTCACGGAACGGCACAGACCATTACACTTACTGCTGAGGATGGAAACGGGAATACCAATACGACCACCTTTGAGGTAACATTAGCGGACGTAACTCCCCCATCGTTAACTGCCGTGGAGGATACCTTTGAAGATTTGGATGCCTCTTGTAATTTTACCGTTCCAGATTACACGGGCTTAACAACGGCCGCGGACAATTGTGGAACAGTAACAATTACCCAGTCCCCGATATCGGGCACTGTACTTAGCGGTCACGCAACAGCACAGACCATTACACTTGCTGCTGAGGATGGAAATGGAAATACAAATACGACCACCTTTAATATCACCTTGATGGATGTGACCCCCCCAACGGCAATTGCGCAAGACATTACTGTACAATTAGATGCCAATGGGGTGGCTGCAATTACCCCTACTCAAATAAATAATAATTCAACGGATAACTGCGGAATTACGAGTATAAGTTTAGATACTACAAACTTTACTTGTGAAAATATTGGAGAAAATACGGTTACCTTAACAACAACCGATGCCAACGGAAATGAAGCACACGCAACAGCCGTAGTCATCGTTGAGGATAACATTGCACCAATAGTCGTTGTTAAAGACTTGACCATTAATTTGGATGAAACCGGTTTAATCAGTATCGCTGCAGAAGAATTCATAGATGAAAGTTATGATAATTGTAGTATCTCCAGCCTAGTTATGGACCGTACAAATTTTGACTGTGCCAACATAGGACAATACACCCTTACTTTAACGGCTACGGACAGCAGTGGCAACACTACTATTGAAACTGCTCAACTAACCTTGACAGGAACGGATACTGATGGAGATTCAATAGCCGATTCTTGTGATACCGATGATGATGACGATGGGATACCGGATGCGGAGGATTACTTTCCAATCAACGCCAAGCCCACACTAATACCAGCCCAGGCCTTTACACCAAATGGTGATGGGATCAATGATTACTGGATAATACCGGGAATTGAGAATTACGCCAATGCACTTATTAAGGTTTATAACCGATGGGGACATGAAGTATTTGCCAGCAAGGGCTATAAGAACGATTGGAACGCCACATATAGGTCCAACAGCAACAAACTACCGTCGGGATCATATATGTATACAATTGATCTGGGCAATGGTACTGCACCTATACAGGGCTGGTTGTTCATTAATTATTAAACCCAATCGTTAACCAATTAAAATTCAATACTGAAATGAAACTTAAAACTATATATTTCGTCTTATCCACCTTACTTGCCTTTGGTGCATTAACGGCCCAGCAAGACCCCAATTTTACCTTCTACCGATATAATATGAACCTCATTAATCCTGCTTTTGCGGGATCTAATGGGGTAACCGATATGGAGTGGGCATCAGAAGCCAGTGGGCAAGTGTAGAAGGCAGCCCGGAAACCCAGACCGTTTTCTTTGGAACTCCAATTGGGAAGAATCTAGGAGTGGGAATCTCTATCATCAATGATAGAACCTTCATTGAAAACCAAACTTCGGTAGCGTTGGATTTCTCCTATCATTTGCAACTGAATGAAAATACACATCTATTTTTGGGAATAAAAGCGGGGTTAAACTCCTATAAGGTCAATACGGATGGACTTATAACCTATAGCATTCAATCAGACCCAAGCTTAACGAATATCAGCGGTAGTTTTACCCCCAATATAGGCAGTGGTGCCTATTTAAAAGGAAAATCATTTTTTGCCTCTCTTTCAGTTCCCAGAATACTCACTCCAAACCGTTTGGACAATGACAATGGAATTGCAAAACAAGGAGAAGATAAGATACATGTATATGCTACGGCAGGTTACGACATACCTTTAAACAATAACATTACCTTCAAGCCTTCCATATTAGCGCGGTATGTAAATGCTTCCCCCCTTTCAATGGACTTCACCGCAGCCTTTATGCTCGGGGAAAAAATAGAGCCAGGAGTGGCATATCGTATGGATGAAGGGTTTGGCGGTTTCTTTATTTTTAAAGCCAGCAATAGTCTACAATTGGGATATGCATATGAAACCGCTACGGAGAATACCATTGCCAATTTGAGCAATGGCACCCATGAATTACTCTTAAAACTAAAATTATAGATAAATAAAGCACATTTTTTATAAACGTATTATAGGGTGGGGTACCATAAATTAGGTATCCCACCTTTTATATTTTAGCCTTTTATATTAGTAATAAGAACCCTAAGATATAAACAGATCACAGCCCGCCGATTACTGCAATGTCGTAATTAATCGAATATTAAGGAACGATCAAGGAGTAAACCGATCCCTTTCAATTTATTTAGGTTAAATTTCCGCTATCTTTAAACGCACATGCCATAATGAATTCCCCCAATATGAAGTTAAGCACCTTTACCAAAAAGGCAAGAGATAACTCTAAATTAACGCTCATTTTTGTCCACGGCAATTCACAAAGCCCAGCGATTTGGCAACACCAGCTCAATGCAACCGAACTGCGGCATTTTAACCTGGTTACCATAGTTCTACCAGGGCATGGTCAATCTCCAAGAATGAAGAACTATTCCATCACAAAAATTACAGGGATGTTAGTGGAAAAAATCAATAAGGAACAAGACTATATTTTAGTAGGGCATTCCTTGGGAGGGCATTTCTGCATTGAAGCTTTACCAAAACTAAATAACTGCCTAGGCCTTTTGTTGTGTGGCACCCCGCCGTTAAAAAAACCATTGAATATAGATGAGGCCTTTAACAATGACGAACGTATGGCATTATTGTTCCAAGGTAATTTGAACAATGGGGAACTTGACGATTTGGCAAATTTCATAAGTTCTGCTGAAGACAACACCCTTATCAAGTCCTTGATAAGACAATCCGATGGCAAATTCAGAAATGATTTGGGTATAGCCGTAGGTAAAGGAGAGCTTTTGGATGAAGTGGACATCTTAACCATGACAAAACTTCCAATTGCTTTTGTACTAGGTGAGCTAGATGGTCTTATAAACAAATTGTACATGGAAAATATAGTAATGGATATTGACAAAAACATCAGGATACACAGTGTGTCAAAATCAGGCCATTCTCCCCATTTTGAAAATCCAGCTGCATTTAACAAAATTCTTTTTGAATTCGCAAATAGTCTTCAACAATCATGAAAGATCGTATAGAGATGCAGGCCTTCAGAGAGGGTATTCGAGATATTGTCAAAAATTATAAATATATACCTAAAGATTATTCAATTTTTGAAAAATTCCCCTTAAACAACAAACAGTGTTTGTACGTGGCACATTGGGCCGATAAAGGAATGATCTACGAAAAAAATTTGGAAAGTTTAACTGGCTATACGTTGGCCGAATTCAATGCTGAAGATTTAGTGGCCTACACCCATCCTGACGATAGGGATATCGTTAAAAAAATCACAAAAGGCGTTGTGGAACATGTAACAAAGATTCCAACTTCGAACGAAGAGGCTCATCTATTTCTGTCTTTTCGGTTCCTAAAGAAGGATGGAAACTATTGTAAAATATTAAGGCAATCCTCAGCTTTTGAACGTGATGTGAAAGGTAGAATGGTAAGTAATTTTTCGTTGTTGACCGACATTTCATTTTTGGAAACCAGCGACAGGGTAGAATGGAATTTTCAAGCCAATGAACTTGACCTAAAGAAGTTCAAAAAAGTAGTTTACCAATTATATAAGGACTTTTATACCAAGAGGGAAAAAGAAGTCATTAGGATGTTGGATAAGGATTTCACTTCAGAACAAATTGCTCAAAATCTGCATATAAGTAAACATACGGTTCAAACACATCGGAAAAACATCTTAAAAAAGGCTAAATCACATTCTATTGATGATGTACTCCTGTTTTGTAAGAAAAATGGTATTCTGGAATAGGGCAAACTCCCATTGACNCNCTAAATATACCCTGGAGTGGGTATTTTTTTGTGTACGTACATGGTCTATCTTGNTGGCCAAGTTACCTTCTCTGTATTATGAAAAAGCTGTGCGCCATTCTTGTTATTTTTGGCATTATCTTTTCTTGTATTCCTGATACGGGAATTGATGATAGGCTTGATGATCAAGAAAACTCCTTAAAAAACATACTAATCTTTGAAACGGGAAACTCCCAATTCCCCTTTGCTTTTGTACATAAGAATAATGCACGTCTATATGTCCGCGATTTGGACGAAGATGGTGATTATGATGGTTTTTTCTACAAAGACGGTGCTTATGAAGAGTATATTGTGCTTGATGAACAAACTGGATTACCTAAATCCAAAAGGAACAATGAGGGACTCACGGTCCTCTATAATTTTAAAGAGAACAACGAAGTTGTAGACATGGCCCTAGAGCTAAATGGTGCGACATCTTTTGTTACCAACCTTACAGTTTCTTCCACTGATGATTTTATTACAAATAAGAGAGAGGTAATAAAAAAGACTACAACAGAGGAAATTCGCGATATTGCCTCCAATATTGAACTGGTGGTGGACGTTGTTGGTTGTGCCGAAGGTTTAGCTATGTTCGCTGTAGGCTCGGTAGGTTCAGTAGGCACAGGGGCCATTCCTTTGGGATTGCTTGCTGCCTTCAAATGCTCTCCAATGGTCTTTGAACTATCCCAGAGCCTACTTGAGGCAACTGATACTGAAATAGGCCAAGCAATGGCCCTGGATTTGGAAAAAGTAAATGGGTTTATCGATGCATTAACCTGCCCTACCGGTATTATTGGCTGTACTGCCTTCGTGGTGGCCGAGGCGGCAGGCCTTCAGGCAAAACTGGAGGAACTGCAACGTATATCTGCAGAATTACAAAAGGACTTGGAAGAATTACAAAGCCGTTCAGCCGAAGTAACCATCCTTGGAAACTTGAATTTTGGCGAAGTAGACATCAATGACACCAAAACCGAAGTATTAAATATTTTCAATAGGGGTACCGACCCCATAACCATTACCGCTATATCCGTAAATAGCAATGCGCAATATTTTCAAATAAACACTCCCTTGCCCTTCACCCTGGGGGCCACTGGGAGCGAAACGTTTAGCAAGGAAATTAAAGTTGCATTTGCTCCAAAAAATGCTGCCGGATCCTTCAATACCTTCTTGAAAATCAGCAATGACAAATACGACCCTTTTGATGCCAAGGCCATTACCGCCATTGCCACCAATGAAGATGGTGCAAAGATAAAATTTAGCGGCTCTTTAAATTATAATGGGGTTGCAATGAACCAACCGCACTCCGAATTTTTTGATATTGAGAACCCCAATCTAAATGATAATCTGGTAGTTAACGCCATAAGTTTTGAAGGTCTCCCTACGGATAAGTTCAGTATCAATGGTTGGAGCAAAGGAACCATTGCTCCCGGAAAAAAACAGGAAGTAGAGGTAGTATTTGAACCTACCGATGATAAGGAATACAATGGGTTTGTTGTAGTAGATAACACACTTGACGACACTAACAATAAATGGCCAGTTTTTGGGAAAGGAAAAAAATTGGAAATCCGTTTATCCGGGGATTTGGATTTTGGGCACGTAGCTGTTGGTGAAAGCGAGACCCTCCCTGTGGAAATTGAGAACCCTAACCTAAATGATCCGATAACNGTTACCGATATTGAAATGTTGGAGGGCTTCTCTGTAGACTGGAAAGCTGGCAGTATTCCTCCCTTTAGTAAAAAGACGGTCAACGTAACCTTCACTCCTAAGGAAGAAAAAGAATATACTTCTTCATTTATTGTGGTAAATGATGTAGACCAAGAAAATAATAGAATATCCCTAAAAGGCAATGCCGAAAACTATCTTTCGGGGGTTTGGAAATTACAGCTTATAAATAGCTCTAATGATCAAATTATTATGAACGAACTAATTACTTTCAATACGGAAGAGAATAAAATTAATTTGGAATTGGAAGGTGGGAGCACTTATATTGAAAACAGTTATCATTTTAAAAATGGATTGAATATTAATTTAATTGTTGAAAGTAACATTTCAGACGCCTGTGCGGACGATGTTGACTCACCTCCCCTTCAATCGACCCAACAGATCTCATTAAACATTCATACCGCAAGGATCCAATTCTTCCCTTATGTACGTTCAGGAGAGTATTCCATGATTATAAAAATGACACCGAGTGTTCCCTGTATATCGGATTACCCTAATACAGTAGGTCGTGTATCCTTGGTTCGTCAATAATTTTCTCAAGGTTTATTACAACTCAGCATAGGAGTACCTTATGTAATAATTATTTTTTATTACATTCCAATGATTGGTCAAAATAACATCTTTATTTCGATTAACGGCTTCCCAGTTCCTTTTGAATTAATAGAAAGTGTGTGGGCAAACCTCCCCGTCACAGCCCTGCCCAAACGACAAAGGCAGGCAAGTGTCGGAGCATTCAAATCGGGATTACCGAGTAAGAAATACGGTTAATAAATAAACTGTACAATCCTATTCTCCCTTTATCCAGTATTGGCGTAAAAATACCCACTAGTAGGTATTTCCCAATACTTTTTAAGACATTATATTTGTCAAGGGAATGCTAAGGTCTACTGATAAACTTTAACTTTCCTATAATTTATTCTCCCCCCAAAATTTTTACCCAATTACCAATGTGGAATTTACATCCTTCCGATAGCCCAAGGATTGTACATTCGGTTCATCTGGATTTAGTCATTCTTGTTTATGGAACAAAAAACCAAACCAAAAACAGCTGTTACTAAACCATACCAAATGAAGAATATTTACTTCCTGTTTTCCATTCTTTTTTCTTCCTCTTTAGTTTGTCAATCTTACACCGGGTATATTACGGACAACTTTAATGGAATCCATGGAGTTACCTCCAATCCCGCCAACATCGCTGATTCCAGGGTGCAAATTGATGTTAATTTCATCTCGTTTAGCACAGTCGTGGCCAATGACTATGTAGGTTTTTCATTTGATAATGTAACCCAATTGGCAGATGGGGCAGATTTTACGGATTTGAACACCTTTGCCAGTTCCCACAACGAGGTTCTTGCCAATTTAGAGGTTATGGGGCCTTCCTTTATGTTTAACCTTAGCGAAAAACACAGTGTAGGTATACTGACCAGGGCTAGATTGGTAAACAATTACAACAACATTAACGGTGAATTCCTGGAAAGTATTTTGGATGGTTTCCCTACTGAGGATTATAGCGTTGACCAGNATAANNTGGATGGCACTACCCATGGTTGGGGAGAAATAGGTCTTGCATATGGCAGGGTTATATTTGACGACTTTTACAATCACTATTTAAAAGGAGGAATAACCTTAAAGTATCTATTGGGCGGTGGGGTAGCCCAAGGATCGTCCAATAATTTATCCGGAAGTTATACCGCAGCGGACAATCAAATAAATTTTAATGGGGACTTTTCATATCTCATGAGTTATGACGAAGATCAAGATCCGAAAGACTATATTAAAAATTATTCGCCCGGTTATGGAATGGATCTAGGCGTGGTGTATGAATATAGAACACCTTCATCCATGGCCTCAAATACACGTGATAATCAAAGGGCCATAAATAAGTATAGGGTTAAAATAGGTATGTCATTACAGGATTTGGGAGCTATCACCTATAAAGATGTTGAGTTTACCAAATACGACNTCAATGGAACGGTAGATGCGGATGAGGTAGAGGATGACTTTGTTGATGCGTTAGACAACAATTTCTCCAGTACAANTACCTTGGGAGATGTTAGAATTGCTTTACCAACCTCCTTAAGACTCAATATAGATTATAAGCTCTTACCCCTGGTTTACGCCAATTTGGATATAACACAGACGGTGGTAAAGAAGAATGCACCCTACAATAACAATCGACTTAACTTAATTACGTTTACCCCGCGATTCGAGACCAGAATAATTAGTGCATATCTGCCCATAAGTTATAGCCCATTGGGTAAAACGGCCATTGGTGCAGGATTAAAACTGGGCCCTCTTATTGTGGGCTCGGGAAGTTTATTATCAAACCTAATTTCGGATAGTCCACAAATGGTCAATGTTTATTTTGGATTTAAGATACCTATTAGTCATAGGAGGTGATAAAAAAGAATGATTATGAAAAGAAAACTACTTACTTTACTTATAGGCCTTAACAGTTTATTTGTTATTTCACAGACATTTCCAATAGATCCATCCTTTGAGTCGTATTTGATAGCAGANGGCATTGACAGTAACCCATTTCCAGACAATGCCATTAGTTTCGATGATGCTTCCAAGGTCACCAATACNGTATTTAATTTAAATAATTTGGATATACAAACCTTATCGGGTATTGAAAATTTCATTTTTTTGGAGGAAGTACATATTAATGGGGGAAGTTTAAATCTCGTGCAACTGGATTTTAGTCAAAACAAACTACTGAAAGAAATTGACACCAATATTCCAAATCTTTCCTCTCTGGTAGTGAATGGTGCGGATGCTTTGGAAAGGATTAGGGTAGGCCCCACACAATTGACCTCTCTTGATGTTTCACAAAATCTGGAATTATCGTCTTTGAGCATATACGGTTCCCTATTGACCTCAATAGATGTTTCTGCAAATTCAAAGCTGAGTAGTTTTGTACTTGGTGATACTAACACCCTTACTTCGGATATCGAATTAAGCAGTAACGATAACCTCACAACTGTAGTGGTCCTAAATTCGAACTTAGAGGCACTTGACCTAATAAACAAACCCCTTTTAAGCTATGTAGATTTCAGTAATTCGACAATTTCTGATTTAACAATCGAAAACGCCCCCTCGCTCACTACGTTTGCTACTTTTACCAATAGCAATATGGCAAACCTAAGGATTGACAACACAGTATTGACCAGCCTGGATTTTTCTACGGTCAACAGTTTGGAAATATTGGATATTAGGAATTGTTTAGACCTGACAAACCTAGTGCTACCTCCCGCAAATTCCAATTTAAGGGATTTGACCATATATGCCAGTATTTTCAACGATAACGACCCTGCAACACAGTTCAATTATAACCTAAGCAATAGACCTAGTCTTGAGAAATTAGAAATATGGCAGTCGGGTATTACAAATTTAACTATAGAAAATTGTNCAGCTTTAAACGATCTGATCGTGGGTGAGCACATAGCTGGGATGACCGAATTACAAAATCTTGTACTAACAAATACGGCTATCACTGAATTTAATTTGGGCAACAATAATGCGGAATTACTAAATATTGAAATTGAAAACAACCCATCCTTAACGGAAATTACTACTTCTGGTAACGGATTAAGTACTGTGGAACGGCTCTCAGTNGTTGACAATGCCCTAACCCAGTTGAACATTAGCAATTTTTCGAACATAGAAACACTTAGTGTTCGNAACAATCCAAACCTTTCCTCCTTGGATTTAACCACAATNAATAATGGTTTACCCAATAGTCTCATTACATTCGAAGGGGAAAATACTGGAATTGAAACCTTGGATTTTTCTACTTCCCCCAATATCGAAATAATTCGGCTGGCCTATAATTCAGGTTTAGGTGGAGTTCCATTAAACGAACTGAATTTAAAAAATGGAAATAACGCTGCCATTACAGAATTGAATACTGCTGGGCACTACCCAACACTATCATGTATACAAGTTGATGCAGCAACAGTAGGAACATCACCATCGGGTTGGTCCAAGGATTCCCAAACTGTATATAGTGAAGATTGTTCAACTTACCCCCCTGTTCTTGTTTCGTTTATATTGCCCAACGAGGTTAACTGGGAAGACTCGGGTACCCCTACCCCACGCCTGTTACTGGAAGGAACAGTAACAACGCCCACCAGTATAATTTTATTTACCAGCTCCTTTGCCGGTAACAATATAGCAGATCCGGCAACGGACTATGATCTTGACGGTGGTGCAAGTTTGGAAGTACAAATACCGGCCGGGATCTATGACACCTTTACTTCAATTCTTGTACCTGGCCTCAACATCTCAAGTGATAGCGAATTTGAGGGTAATGAAGTGGTTTTTTTGGAAGCATTTTCCAATTCTAGAGAATTGGTGAATGCCTCGGATGGCGCTTCCCTTGACCAAGGTTCCCTTATCTACTCCTATACCATTCTGGAAGACGATTATAGGATAAATATTACTGCCGGACCAAATATTGCCGAAAATGGATCCAACGGTAATTTTACCATATCCATTTTTGATGACAATGGTAACGGCGTAATTAACGAAAGTGGACGGGATATGGCAATTTCACTTCTGAACAATGGGGATGCTATTGAAGGTGTGGATTTTACAATTGATGGATCTTCAATAGATTCCTTCTTCATAGCTAATGGTCAGGGCTCTTCTATAATGACAGTGGAACCGATAGACGATAATTTATTTGAGGACGGAGAGTTTATAGACCTAGAAATTACCGAAGGTGAAGGGTATTATTTAGACCCCAACACAGGAGCACCATTTGCAGGAATTTCCATATTGGATAATGACAACCACATTTCCTTATCCTCTACCCAAATTGGATTGGAGGGAGGCGCGGATATCGGTTTTTCCATTTTATTAAGTGACGGGAATGGGAATCCTGCTGTGAACGATACGCCTTTCGATATTGAATTTGAAGTAGATTTTTTGCCTGGTATAGGTACAGATGCAGCCGTGCTTGGGACTGATTTTATTGACGGCATCAAAAATAATGTCGACAAAACCCTTTATATCCAACCAGCCCAGGAATCCATAACCTTTGAGGTTGAAGTGATAAATGATACCGATCCTGAAAATCAAGAAAACTTTATCACCGCGATCACTACTACCAATCAGGGATTGGGATTAGTAATAGACAATGATCAAGCCACAGGTTTTATAAATGACAATGATGACAACCAACCACCCCCTCCCTTTGAAATAACACCTCTTTTGGAAGGGGGCCAAATGATTACCCCTACCGAATACAATTTTCAAGAGAACAGTTCGCAAGAATTAACGGTTCTCTTTGATATTAGCGATCCAAGTGCTACGGACCAAAATTTTGAAGGATACGACTTTCAAATTGTTTCAGGAAACGGCACTGCAATTGGGGGCGACCCACCTACTGATGGATCTGATTATTACGCAGTAAATGAGGTTGTAAACCTTACCTATGATTTTAGTGGTTTTCCTTTACTTACCCTTGGAATAAATAATGACAATACCATTGAAGACGCAGAGTATTATTACGTGGATATTTCGGAAAATGAAACTGGTGTTTTCCTAAAAGATTCAGATATCAATGGTGTTGTCCGCATTAGAGTTAATATAATAGATGATGATGGAACGGATATCGACAACGATGGCGTAATAGATTCTATAGACAATTGTCCCAACACTTCCAATACGGACCAGGCAAATTTAGATGGAGATGCTTTCGGCGATGTTTGCGATGAGGATATTGATGGTGATGGATACCTGAATACAAATGATGCATTCCCAATGGATCCCGCAGAATGGTCAGACACGGACCAAGATGGTGTAGGTGACAACTCGGACAACTGTGTTACTGTGGCAAACCCAAATCAAGAGGATGCTGACGCCAACGGAATTGGCGATGTCTGTGAAGGGAACAACGATTACGACAACGATGGTATTCCCAATGATGTGGACAACTGCCCCAACACTTCCAATTCGGATCAGGCAAATTTGGATGGAGATGCTTTTGGCGATGTTTGCGATGAGGATATTGATGGTGATGGCTACCCGAATACAAATGATGCATTCCCTATGGATGCCTCGGAATGGTCAGACACGGATCAAGATGGTGTAGGTGACAACTCGGATAATTGTGTTACTGTAGCAAACCCAAATCAGGAAGATGCTGATGCCAACGGAATTGGAGATGCCTGTGAAGGGAACAACGATTACGACAACGATGGTATTCCCAATGATGTGGACAACTGCCCCAACACTTCCAATTCGGATCAGGCAAATTTGGATAATGATAGTCTCGGGGATGTGTGCGACCCTGACATAGACGGCGATGGCATTGATAACGACCAAGATGTATTCCCTAGGGATAGCAGTGAATCTTCAGATAATGATAATGACGGAATTGGCGACAATGCAGATAGTGACGATGATAATGATGGGGTTCCGGATATTGATGATGACTGCCCGTACGTATCGGGAACCCCAGCAGAAAATGGCTGCCTTTATGAAATTACTTCCTTTGATCAGGAAGCCCTTCAAGTAATTGTCCAAAGTGAAACTTGTGAGGGTGAAGAAAACGGGAGTTTTGTAGTCACTATTGATAATGAGGATTACACATTTACAGTGAGCTTGAATGGAAATGTTGTTGGATCCGCTAATTATGATAATGCCTTTGAGCAAAATAATCTAGCGAGGGGAAGTTATCAAGTTTGCCTGACTGTTCCTGAACTTCCAGATTATGAGCAATGTTTTGGTATTGTAGTCTCCACTTATGAAAGACTTAGCGTAGATGCGAATGCCATAGATGCCACCAATTTAAAAGCAAGCTTTATTGTTCAGGGAAGCAAGAATTATGAAGCCCTGGTAAATGACAATATTTATCGTTTTCAATTTGAAAATACTTCAAATAAAATTCTGGAAATACCCATTAATAAAGGTCAAAACCTAGTTTCCATTACAGGTGGATCTGATTGTCAGGGTATTTTTGAAGACGTTATTATTATTGGAAACGTATCGATATTTCCCAATCCTGTAAAGGACATTCTTAATTTTAGTGGTTTTGAAAGGGATGGCAAGGCCCAAATAAATATTTTCACCCTATCAGGTAGTTTGGTCAAGACAATACATGAAGAAATCGAAAACGGAGATATTACGGTACAGCTGCCAGATTTACCCAAAGGAATCTATCTTTTTAAAGTTGTTTCGGGAATAGAAATTATAGAGTTTAAAATTATCAAAGAGTAGCGCTATGAAGAAGTCGAATATATTTTATCTTATGGCCCTTACATCGGTATTTCTTGCTTGTGAGGGCAAGTTTGAACCAAGTAACAGTATAGGCAAGGTTAGCTTACTGCTCCCCGAAAACAATAAACAATGTTTTGGAACAAAGTTGGAATCCAATAAGATTGCCGTAGAATTTGATTGGAATGATGTTGACCAGATTACAAGCTACAACATTAACTATACGGATGGAGTAACTGGGGAATCTAATTTACTTACCACTACTGATTCCTTTATTTCCATTGAATTGGAACCGGGTACCCTTTATACATGGAACGTAACCGTTACGGATGATTTTGGACATTCCGAAAAAAGTGAAGATTTCAGTTTTTACACGGAAGGTCTGGCAGATTCAAACCATGTGCCTTTTCCTGCAGATATTAGGTTACCAGAAAATGAAAATAATACTGTAAATGTTTCATGGGAAGGAGTTGATCTAGATAATGATATCGACTATTATCAAGTATATTTTTCCCAAGAAAACCCTCCTGCCCTGTTCCTGGACAATACCATTGAACAATCTTTCAATGCCAGTGTAGAAACGGGTGCAACCTATTATTTGAATATTGTTACATTTGATGAAAATGGAAATTATTCAGACTCCAAGGTTACTGTAACGTTTTGATGCCCCAGTATTGTCCTTCTTGTTGGAGAGGTTGCGATATATATTTTAATTAATTATTCCAATATTCATGAATGCTATGCATTTGGGCGATGCACAAAATAAACGGTACACGCACTTGAAATAATAAACTCTAACTTTTTATATTAGGTAAACAACTTTCGGGATCGATCCAACCTAAGGTCCTCAACAACTCCACATAAATTTTATCATCGGAATTTCGCTGTAAATTTATTCATTCAAGGTAAAAGTATCAATGGAATCAATCCAAGATCCGAAACAGATTGAAGCCGTTTTCAATTTCAATATTGGCCTATAACCATTTTTTTTCATGCGCTTTTCCCACAACCTACTGTAAGGTGCAACACCAACCAATTGAAACAATTGTTTCAAAAAAATTTGCTAAATCGATTTAGTATTTTGTATTATTGTATTCCCAAAACGACCTAAATAGCACCTACAGAATTAAAACGGTGCTCATAAAAGCTTTGCTTACAGACGTTCAGAAACATATAATGTTGCAAAAGAATTTTCACATCGGTCGGCAATAGTATTGTTGAACCCATACAACTACCAGGTGGGTGATTTCATCCTGCCTATAAACTAAGTTAAACTCAAATTACCCTACAAAAAGTATGAAAAAACCAATCTCTCTCCTATTACTTATCCCGGTACTCCTTACCACATCCATTGCTCAGGAAGTGGTGATCGACCATATAGACGAGCCAGCTGAGTGGGCAGATCCCTTAATTGGAACAGATTCCGATTACCGTTTATCCAATGGAAATGTCTATCCTGCAATCGCAATGCCATGGGGCATGAACTTCTGGACCCCTCAGACCGGTGAAATGGGCAACGGTTGGGCCTACACCTATGATGCTACCCAGATCCGTGGCTTTAAACAAACCCACCAACCCTCACCGTGGATGAACGATTATGGACAGTTTTCAATAATGCCGGTTACCGGCAAAATTAGGTTCCCGGAAGAGGAGCGTCAAAGTTGGTTTTCACACAAGACGGAAACTGCCAAGCCATACTATTATAGTGTTTATCTGGCAGACCACGACGTAACAACCGAAATAACCCCAACCGAAAGGGCGGCCCGGTTCCGTTTTACCTTTCCTGAAACTGATCAGGCTTCAATAGTAATCGATGCCCTAGACCGTGGGTCTTTTGTAAAAATTATTCCGGAAGAAAATAAGGTTATTGGCTACACCACCCGTAATAGCGGAGGGGTTCCTGATAATTTTAAAAATTACTTTATTATTCAATTCGACAAACCTTTTGAACTGAAAAAAACTTTCAGCGATGGCACACTTAGCAATACATTGGAAGTAAAATCCAATCATACCGGAGCAATTATTGGTTTTAAAACACAAAAGGGAGAACAGATCAATGCAAAGGTAGCCTCTTCCTTCATCAGCTTTGAGCAAGCAGCACTTAACCTGAACGAAATTGGCGATCATAATTTTGACTCACTGAAGGAAAAAGGCAAGAAGGTCTGGAATGACGAACTTGGCCGAATAAAGGTTGAGGGAGGTACACCCGCACAATTCAAAACCTTTTATTCCTGTCTCTATAGATCCTTATTGTTTCCGCGAAAATTTTATGAATACGACAAGCATGGCAACGTTGTACATTATAGCCCATATAATGGAGAGGTAAGAAGCGGATATATGTTTACCGATACAGGCTTCTGGGATACTTTTAGAGCATTATTTCCTTTCTTGAACCTAATGTATCCCGAACTGAACGCCAAAATACAGGCCGGTCTTTCCAATGCATATGATGAAAGTGGTTGGTTACCGGAATGGGCCAGTCCAGGATTAAGGAATATTATGGTAGGAAACAATTCAGCTTCCGTGGTTGCCGATGCCTACCTTAAATCTGATGGAAAATTCGATTACAATATCCAAAACCTTTATGACGCCTTGATTAATGGTGCCAATAACGAAGGCCCAATGACGGCAGTTGGCCGTGCAGGAGCACCATACTACAAAAAACTGGGGTACGTACCCTATGACGTGGGAATTAACGAAAACGCGGCACGTACACTAGAGTATGCCTACGACGATTTTGCCATATATCAATTGGCTAAAGCCCTAAAAAAACCTAAAAAGGAAATTAAAACCTATAAAGAGCGTAGTTTAAACTATAAAAAATTATTTGACCCCGAAACCAAATTGATGAGGGGGAAGAACCAAGATGGAGAATTTATGAAACCCTTTAATCCATTCAAATGGGGCGATGCCTTTACCGAAGGAAACAGTTGGCATTATAGTTGGTCCGTGTTCCATGACATCCAAGGCTTAATAAACCTTATGGGCGGCGAAAGCGACTTTATTGGCCAACTGGATAAAGTTTTCTCCCTTCCCCCAATATTCGATGATAGCTATTACGGTGGAGTAATCCACGAGATTCGCGAAATGCAAATAGCCAACATGGGCCAATATGCCCACGGGAACCAGCCCATTCAACATATGATATACCTTTATAACTATGCCGGCCAACCNTGGAAAGCGCAAAAATGGGTTNGGGAGACTATGGACAAGATGTACCTTCCATCCCCGGATGGTTATTGCGGTGATGAAGATAACGGACAAACCTCGGCCTGGTATGTTTTCTCGGCATTGGGTTTTTACCCGGTAACACCTGCCACCGACCAATATGTATTGGGTGCTCCACTGTTTAAAAAGACCACCATTTACCTTCAGAATGGAAAGGAATTTATTATTCACGCACCAAAAAACAGTAAGGACAATAAATACATCCAACATATAAAGCTCAATAACAAGGAATACAACAAAAATTACCTCCTTCATTCCATGGTTATGGAAGGTGCCATTTTGGATATCGAGATGGACAGTACCCCCAATAAACAGCGCGGAACTACCAAAGATGCCTACCCCTACTCCTTATCGAACGAATAAAAAATTTCTACAAACTGTAGTCAAATGATCAAGTCCATAAAAAATAGGCCTTATGCAATTTTAGGGATATGCGCAGTTACATTAAGTTCATTTTCCTAAAAGAACACGACCGTTACAGTTCCTTTTGAAACCAATTACGTACAATATGTAGACCCTATGATAGGTATGGCCAAAATGGGCCATACCTACCCTGGGCCACCGTGCCTTATGGCAGTGTACAATAAAGTCCGGATGTATATAAATACTGTGCCGGTTGTCAATACGGGGACAGGACAATTGTTGGTTTTAGTAATANCCATTTTAGCGGAACTGGGCATTCGGACCTGGTAATTTCTTGATCATGCCCACAACTGGACCCCTAAAATTAAATCCTGGGACCGCTGCCGACTCTGAAAGCGGATACCGTTCACGGTTCCCACTTCACAGTGAAATAGCCGAAGCCGTTTATTACAGCGTTGTGAAGGACGATTACCAGATCCAAGCCGAACTAATGGCAACCGGGTGGGAATTCACCATTACACCTTCCTAAATTCCGCTACGGTCCTTTAAAGGCATTGAACTTTCCCTGTATTCTATATCACAATCCAAGGTATGTATCTTAAAATCCGTTTCAGCATCCACTTGTGGCGACTCAATTTTATCTACGATCATCTCCATCAAAAGCTCCCCAAATTTCTTTAAAGGTTGTGAAATGGCAGAAATTGAAGGAGAAAACAATTTAAAAAGAATACTGTCATCAAAAGTAAAAAAGCCTTTGGAATTTAAATAGGACGGAAATTCTTCCTTCATAAGTTCCAAAGCACTTACGGCCAAATAGTTGGTGCCAAAAAACATAGCATCAAAATCATTGGTTTTTTTCATTAGTTGCATTAATATGTCCTTTTGCGCAAGACTATTTTTCACATTGGTCGGAATTTCCACGATTATCGGTTCCAACCCATGTTCCTCCAATGCCAGGCAATAGCCTTTCTTGCGGGCCATCATTTGTGTCTGCAAAGAATCTATGGTTAAGAAGATAATTTTGGTAAACCCATTTGTAATTAGATGTTTTGTTGCCGCATAGGTTGCCTGTTTATTTGCCGCAAGAACAGCACTTACCTTAAGGGCAGGAAAATATCGATCAAACAAAACAACTGGTACCCCTTCTTGGTCCATTGCCCTGATCTCCTTTTCAACACCCGGAGACGGAACAATAATATATCCATCCACCTGCCTGTCCCTGAATAGCTTTAAAAGAGCTCTGGATTTTTTNTCATCGTTGTCATTACTACAGAACAACACCCTATACCCCTTTTTATAGGCAACATCTTCAATTATCCTNGCCAGCTTGGAATAGATATCCTCGACCATGACAACCAATACCCTACTTTTTCCCGTCCTTAAACTTCTTGCGATGGAATGTGGTTGGTACCCTACCTTTTCCACATATTCCAATACCCTTTTGGTTAGTGCCTCACTAATCCGTTTTTCCTTGGCTTTTCCATTAAGAATAAAAGATATGGTTGTTCTGGATACCTTTAATTCTTGTGCGATATCTTTTATGGAATAACGTTTTTTCTTCATATTGTTGATTCTTGGCCCACTTTTAGGTGATACTGGATAATGGTTACTAGTTATTTCCTATTCTTTGGATTCCATACCATCTCCCTGAAAACCCGCCCGAATCTTTATATAGGCGATGCGCATCTGGGATTCTACTGTCTTTATTGAAATACCCAGTTCATTTGCAATTTCCACGTAAGATAATCCCTGAACCTTATGAAGCAATAAAACTTGTTTACATCTTTCTGGAAGTTCATCTATCAACTTCCAAAGTTGGAAATGTCTTTTGGACCGAAACTCGTCATCTTCAGCAATATTTTTAATCATACTTACATACTTCAGTTCCTCCAAGGCCGAAACATGACGTTTTTCCTTTTTTATCCGATTTAGAAATCTGCGATAACCCATGGTAAATAAAAATGCCCTAAGACTGGAACCTCCACGTAATGAAGAGCGCTTTTCCCAAAGTGTAATAAANCAACCTTGGGCAATATCCTCCACAATGGCCCTATCAAAAAGTCCCATAGTCAGCAAAAAGGAACAAAGGGCCTCATAATGCTCTTGAAAAACCTGTTTAAAGGCATCATGGTCTCCATCCCGTAATTTATCCACCAATTCCACCTTAGCCATNAATAAATGGGATTATATCAAAAAAAANAATAATGGCAAATATCATTATAATCGATTGTTAATTAAATATTTGAATAATCGCTGACCTATAAAATCGCGAACAAGTTAATCGATTTAGCAAAAAAATATACTATATGGTTAAGGGTTTTTTAAATTTATGTTGTTTTATGAATAAGAAAGGTTAAGAAATGGAAAAATTAAGGGAACTCATTGGGAAATATTTTTCTGGGAGCATTACTAAAAGTGAGCTTAGGGAATTGGAATCGCTAATAAAAAATGATGCCAACAGGAAGGAATTTGAAGAATTTGCCAAAGACCAATATCTGCTAAACCGTGAGCTACCCTCCTTTGATGTGGAAGGTGGTTTTGCCAACATTCAGGAAAAACTGGCCAAACCCAAAAATAGTAAATACCATGTATTCTTAAAAGCAGCTGCCGCCATTTTGCTGCTAATTGGTTTATCCAGTGTATTAAAAGTGTTCTACAATGGCAACTCCTCCACTAACTTGGTAATTCCAGAAAATGCCATTACTATTCAATTGGAAGATGGCACTGTAAAAATACTTTCTGAAACCGAATCCGAAGTAATCACCAATGACAAAGGACAAGTAATTGCCAAAAAGGACCATGGAGTTATTAACTATAGAAAATTTAATGATAAGATTGTCGACCTCAACGAACAATCTGTTATATATAACGAGATTTCCGTGCCCTTGGGGAAAAAGTTTAAACTCATTCTTGAAGACGGGACCTTTGTAACTATAAACTCTGGAAGTAAGATTCGTTACCCCATAGCCTTTGCCGTTAACGCCCCAAGAGAGGTTTTTCTAGATGGAGAGGCCTTTTTTGAGGTGACAAAAGATTCCGAAAGACCATTTCAGGTTTATCAAAGAGGCTTGAAGGTCGAGGTGCTGGGTACCCGTTTCAATGTAAACGGATATGCAGAAAATAGCACGGTGAATACAGTTCTCATTGAGGGTTCCGTAGGACTTTCCAATGATAAAACTTCAACTTCAAACACGAAAATGCGTATCATAAAACCAGGTGAAATGGGGCTTTTTAACAATAAGTCTTCGGAAATCGATGTACAAAAGGTAGATGTAGAGGAATTTGTTGCCTGGATAGACAACAGACTTGTCTTCAAGGTAAGGCCGTTCGAAAATATACTTAAGGTGCTGGAAAGGCATTTCGATGTAAAAATCAACAATGAATATAAACAACTGAATGACAAACGATTCTTCGCCAAATTTGATAACGAGACCATTGAAGAAATATTCCGATCCTTTCAAGAAAGTCAAGCGTTTGAATACAAGGTGGAGGGTAGGGAAATTACCATTTATGAACCTCTAAAAACCAAATAAAAATGTAATAGAAAAAAACCTTTAAACAACTAAACAACTCATTACTACAAAAATAAAATCGGGAAATGCTGCAAACATTCCCCGATTATGAAAGTAATGATCGCTCAAATCATTAACTAATTATTAAGCTAAAGTATGAAAATCCTAATTAATTGGAATCGTACAGATTCCTTTTTACCCAAAAACATCCCTCTTATGATCAAATTTTTGTTTTTGGTACTCACCAACGTTTGGCAGATACCAGCTGCAAACCCCAGTGCGGAAACCAATTTTACATTAACGGTCCAAGATGCCGAAATAATGACGGTACTTGGAAAGATCGAAACTATGAGTGAATATAAGTTTCTTGGCGATTATGACCTTATAGAAAACTTTCCGAGAATAACCGTAAATATTAAGGACAAGAATATCCATGAAGTGTTATCGCTCTTATTTGATCATACAGATATTGCATATACCATTTTAAAAAATCAGATTATTTTAAAAAAAGGTCCGAGGACCAATCAACTGAGCCCTTCTTCCTATCTACAAAACCCAACAGTAACGGGATCTGTAACCGATGCCGAAACAGGTATCCCAATTCCAGGGGTCAATATTCTGGAAAAAGGCACTCTAAATGGTGTAGCTACGGATTTTGACGGTAATTATAGTATAGAAGTTTCAAACGATGCGGTTTTGGTCTTCAGTTATCTAGGGTACTCGACCTTAGAAATACCTGTAGAGGGAAAAACAACCCTCAATGTGAAGCTAACGGAAGCCGCCAGTAGTTTGGACGGAGTTGTGGTTGTTGGGTACGGGACACAAAAAAAAATTAGTTTGGTAGGGGCCCAATCAACTGTTAAGCCCAAAGAAATTGAACAACCTGTTGCCAACCTAAGTACGTCTCTGGCGGGTAGAGTAGCTGGTTTAACAGGGGTTCAACGCTCGGGATTGCCAGGATACGATGGGGCCGATATTTGGATTCGTGGAATCTCAACTTTTGGCAATGCCTCCCCTCTTATACTGGTAGATGGGGTACAAAGGAGTCTTGACAATATCGACCCACGGGACATAGATTCCTTTACTGTATTAAAAGACGCCTCTGCTACGGCCATCTATGGGGTAAGAGGTGCCAATGGGGTTATCCTTATCGAAACAAAAAAAGGCATACAGGGCAAACCTTCCGTCTCGGTAGACTACTACGAAGGTGTAACCCAATTTACCAAAATGCCCAACTTGGCAGATGGGGTCACCTATATGCAGTTGGCCAACGAAGCCTTGGTAACCAGGGGCAATGTGGCCCGATTTTCAGATGAAACAATACAACGGACCGCCTCCAACATCAATCCATTATTGTACCCCGATGTTGATTGGTTCGATACTGTTTTTAACGACTTCGGAAAAAACCGTAGAATCTCTTCCAATGTTAGTGGCGGGGTAGAAAATTCCCAATACTATGTATCCATAGGCTATTATGATGAAACTGGCCTATTTGTTACGGATGGTTTGGAAAGTTACGATTCGGATACCCGATATAAACGATATAATTTCACTTCAAACCTTACGGTAGACATTACCCCTTCCACCAAAATGCTCCTAGGCCTACAAGGATATCTCTCCGAGGGAAATTATCCCGCCGAGGATGCTTCAAGCATCTTCACCCAGGCAATGTTAGTGCCTCCTGTGGAATACCCTGTACTTTACCCTGGTGGTTTTGTTCCTGGGCGTAGTTCCAATGGCGACCTACGGAATCCCTATGCCGATGTCGCTTTAAGGGGACTTAGGACGGATACTCGTAACCAGCTGTATTCCAATTTAAGGCTAACTCAAAATTTGGACGTATTAACGGAAGGATTGTCCATAACCGGTATGTTTTCCTTTGACGCCTATAACAGAAACAATATTAAAAGATCCAAAAGAGAGAATACCTATTATGTAGACCCTAACTTTCCCTATACACAGGATGGGGAACTCTTACTAACTGAGACCTACACCGGATCGGGCAATTATTTAGGTTTTGAAAGACCCATAATTGACAACAGGCCTACCAATGGAAATACACGGAGGTTTTATTTGGAAGCCGCATTGAATTACAACCGCAGTTTTGACGAACATGCCGTTACCGGTTTATTGTTGTTCAACAGAACGGATTATACTGATGGTTTTGCGACCGACTTTACCTCCTCCATACCATATCGTAACCAAGGCTTTGCAGGAAGGGCAACCTACTCCTATGACAATAGGTATTTTGCCGAGTTCAATGCTGGTTACAATGGGTCGGAAAACTTTTCCCCCAATAATCGATATGGTTTTTTCCCTTCAATAGCTGCTGGTTGGGTCATTTCCAATGAAGACTTTTTTGAACCTCTTAGCAACACTATCGATTATTTAAAATTAAGGTATTCAGATGGTTTGGTAGGCTCGGACTCAGGGGCTGGCCGCTTTGCTTATTTGAGCCGGGTAGAAAACGGCCAAGATGGCTATAACTTTGGCGAAAGTATTAGATATGTAGGCGGTATAGCTGAAACCTATCAAGGAGTGGATGTTACTTGGGCAGAATCCAGAAAACAGGATCTAGGTCTGGAAGTCACTGCTCTTGACAACAGCCTACGACTAATCTTTGATGTATTTAAAGAACATACCGAAGGGGCCTTCCTATCTAGAAGTGATGTCCCCAATTACATAGGTTTGGTTTCCGATCCTTCTGGAAACCTAGGGATAGTGGACAATAAGGGTTTTGATGGAACTTTGGAATACAATAAAACTTTTAATGATCTCTACCTAGGGTTCAGGGGCACCTTCTCTTACAACAAAAATAAAATTATAGAGAATGGCCAGCCAGAACAACCATATTCTTGGTTGGATCGTAGGTCCAGCGGCCTCCTATCCCGATGGGGATATGTGGCAGAAGGGCTATATTCACTCACAGATGACACCAATGAAGATGGGTTCATTACACCGGAAGATGGGGATTACCCAACCCAATTCGGGCAGATCATGCCTGGGGATATCCGCTATAAGGACCTCAACAACGATGGTAAAATAGACGCTTATGACCAAAGACGGATTGGTGATGGCGATGTACCATTCTTTACCTATGGTTTTGGCATAAGCAGTAAGTATAAGGGTTTCGACTTAAGCTTGTTCTTCCAAGGACAGAGTCAGGCCGACATTATGTTGTCCGGAACCGGTATCATGCCGTTTAATGGCGATGGGGGCCGTGGAAACCTTTTTAGTGTTGCTACCGATAGATGGACAGTGGAAAATAATGACACCAATGCCATGTATCCACGTCTATCCTATGGATCTTCGGGAGTGGGTCAAAACAACAATACCCAACCCAGTTCATGGTGGATTCGTGATATAGATTTTCTACGGTTAAAAACAGCTGAACTTGGATATACCTTGCCAGGAACCATCAGCGATAAGGTAAAGGTGAAAAATATTCGCCTTTACCTAAGGGGGACCAATCTTTTTACGATCAGCAAATTTGACCTGTGGGATCCAGAGCTATTAACGAGCAATGGTGGCGCCTACCCCAATATTTCTGTAGGTTCTTTAGGAATGTCCGTTCAATTTTAAACAACATAGCCATGCATATAAACAACATAAGAATTTTAGATAGAATTCCGTTAACAAACCTTTTTCTTTTAATTAGCGTGCTAATTGTTTTAGGTGGATGTAACGATGACTTTTTGGACCAGGTCCCCGACGACCGATTAACATTTGATGAGACCTTTTCCAAAGAAAATACGGTAGAGGAATATCTGGCCAATATTTACAACAGGATCCCACAGGAAACCAATCAGCGTTTCGTTACAAATGGTAATTCCGGACCCTGGACTGCTGCCTCTGACGAGGCCGAATACACCTGGTCCTTTGTTTGGAGCAACAATATGAATATAGGAACATGGGACGCCACAACCTCCGAGGTAAGTTCGTTATGGTCTAACTTTTACCGCGGTATCCGTGCAGCTTCTACCTTTATACAAAGTATAGATCAATGCGAAGACTGTTCTGACCAACGTATTCTCCAATACACTGCAGAGGCAAGGACTTTGCGCGCCTACTTCTATTATAATCTGATAAGGACATGGGGACCCGTTATTTTAATGGGCGAAGAACCAATAGATCCTGACGCGGATCTAAGCGGACTTCAAAGAGCCACCATGGACGAAAGTGTTGCCTATATCGTTGCCGAACTTGATAAAGCTGCCAGTACATTGTCCGGGCTGGAATTTAGAGGGGCCAATGCCGGAAGGATGTCTCGTCCGTTTGCCCTTGCTATCAAGGAAAAGGTGCTGCTTTTAGCGGCCAGCCCTTTGTTTAATGGCAACACCGATTATGCCGATTTAATGAACTCCGAAGGCACTCATCTCATTAATCAAACTACAGATAATGATAAATGGAAGCTAGCTGCCGATGCAGCCAAAGCATTTATTGAGGAGTTTGTGCCAACCGAATTTAGTCTCTATACCGAAAATAATGAAAATGGGGTTTTTGATCCTTATCTATCCACACGTAATGTAATGTTGAAAGATTGGAACAGCGAAATAATTTACGCTAGAACCCGAGCGAGCAATTATAGACAGTATGAAATGACCCCTTACCACAACGGTTATGCCAGTGAAATAAAAGGAGGTGGTGCCTTGGGTGCAACCCAAGAAATGGTAGACTCCTATTTCATGGCCAATGGAAGATCTATTGAAGATCCTACTTCCGGTTATCAGGATACAGGTTTTTCCAATTATAAAGCTCCATATGACTTTCAAGAACGGGAAACCTTTAATCAATGGGTCAATCGGGAACCTCGATTTTATACTGGTATCACTTACAACAATAGCTTATGGATGGTACGTAATTACGGGGATGCCATTACAGAAACCTGGTACGGGGGCAACTCCGGCAAGGAAGTTGGTGGCAACGATTATTCTACCACAGGCTATATAGTGAGAAAGGATATGGTGGTTGACACCTGGTCCAATTCCAACAGAAGTTTTAGCATGATCAGATTGGCCGAGATATACCTAGACTACGTTGAGGCCCTTAACGAATACGACCCTGGAAATGCCGACATTTTAATTTATCTGAATGCCATTAGAACTAGGGCCGGAATCCCCGGATACGGCACTATGGGCTTAGATGTCCCTGCTGATCAGGCATCCATGCGCGAGGCCATCCACAAGGAAAGAAAGGTTGAGCTTGCCTTTGAAAATGTTAGGTATTTTGATATCAGAAGATGGAAAGTGGCCCAAGATATCCTCAATGGGGAAATTCATGGTTTGGACATTAATACTACCGATGAATCGGAGTTTTACAATGTGGTTCCTTTTGAAACACGTGTCTTTACCAATAAACACTATCTGTGGCCCATACCACAGGATGAGATCAATACCAATACCGATTTGATCCAAAATACCGGATGGTAGTTAGTTAGTTTTTGCTTTTATTAAGTTGATCGGGTTTCCTGTTTGTTCAGGAAATCCGATTTACCAAAAACATTGCAAAATTAGTTTCACCAATAATAAAAAAAATGAAAATAAATACCATTGCCATACAGCTTTATATTTTGGCCATGTTCGTAACAGGGGTATCTGCACAAGAGATTCAAAATTTTAAGAGACATGGAGTAGAAATTCAATTCCACAATGAAGACCCTAGCATTGACAAGGCAATTGTGAAAAAATTTGTCTCGACTATTTTTAAAACCTATCCCAAGTTGATGAAGCGTTTTAATAAAAATGCGCGCACTGATCTAAAAGTAAAGATCGACACCTCTTACAATGGAGTGGCCTATGCACAAAATGGTGCTATAACCATAAGTTCCAAATGGATACATCAACATCCTACGGACATAGATTTGATAACCCATGAAGGGATGCACATTATCCAGGCATATCCCAATGGTTCCGGACCTGGATGGCTTACAGAAGGTATAGCAGATTACGTGCGCCATGTGTATGGCGTTGACAATCAGCGTGCCAATTGGTATCTAACCCAATACAAGGATGGGCAGCACTATACCAATAGTTACAGGATTACCGCAAACTTTTTGGTATGGACTACGGCTAATTTTGACAAAGAACTTGTTAAAAAATTAGACTATCACCTCCGGGAAAAGACATATACACCAGGTTTATGGAAAAAATATACCGGTAAAACCCTGGATCAACTTTGGAAATTGTACGAAGTGAACCCTTCCATGTCTTAAATAACAAAATGATATCATGATAGTAAAAAAACAGCACATACTTTTTATTGTTTTATTGGCAATTTTTGTACTCCCTATATCAGGATGTTCTTCCAGTGAATCAAAAAAAGATAAAGAGGCATTCCATCAGGAAGAGGAGGATACTAGCGAAGGGGACCCCTTTGCCGCACCGGAAAAATGGCAGGAACACTGGTTTGAACACAAACAGTTGGTCCATCTAGTATATTCGGATGAACATTTGGCACTTTATTTTGACAAGGATGTTGACCAGTCAATCCAATGGCCCAAGGCCTATTTGGGAAAAGTCTGGAAGTACATAAAAAGTGTATATGGGGAATTTGGGGAAGACCCTAAGCTCTATGCCATATTACATACTGGAAAATATTCTGGAGGACATCCTTCCCCCTATATGGATGCAAGCCATGATTTCAGAAATGTGGTGGATTGCGGCCCCTATACCTGGTTGGAACCCAGTCCGGAAGAGGGACTTAGCATGATGATCCATGAAATTGGACATATTGTAGAAGGGGCGGCAAACGGTATTAAGGAAAATCCGGCTTGGGACATTTGGAAAGATAGCAAGTGGGCGGAAATCTTTATCTATGATGTCTATAGGAACACAGGACAGGAAGAATATGCCGAATATACCTTCAATAATCTAATGGAACAGGTAGATGATTATCCAAGGCCTGGTACTCAATGGTTCAAGGATTGGTTTTACCCAATATACACTGAATATGGAGGAAATAAGGTGTTAAACCGCTTTTACGAACTTCTGGCTCTTCACTTCCCCAAAAATGCCGAAGGAAATCGCTATACAAGGCGAATGAACATGGGAGAATTCGTTCATTTCTGGAGCGGTGCAGCCGCCGCGGATTTACAACCCCTGGCCGAAAATGCCTTTGGGTGGCCGGAGGAATGGAACACCCAATTAAAAGAAGCAAAATCCACTTTTTATAATATTAATTATTAAAACGAAATTAAGATGAAAAATAAATTATTAACCATATATCTGGCCAGCCTTGTGGCTTGCCTTTATTCATGCAATACAGACGACGTACTCTCCGATATTGAAGGACTCCCTGTGTCCGTTATAAACGATGACCCAGACGGTGCCCCAGATCGGATTTTGGCACAGACCTGGAATAATCGTAATGATACCCTATATAGACAATACTATGACGATTACGTTGCCGTATATTATGACGATAAGGTAGAGCGGCCCTTGGAATGGCCTTACAGTTTTCTGAACAACCTTTGGGAATTTACCAATGACACCTACGGAAAACTAGGAAACCAACGTTTATATGGAGTGTTCCATACAGAGGGAACACCTTTCAACACTACCTATTTTAACGAGGAGCATGGCGGTAGAAATATTATAGACATTCCATTAAATGGCAGTGAAATGACCTCAGACAACACGGACACCATCATTTTGGAAGCCAGTCAAATTGTGGAATCGGCCACCAATAATACTTACGGCTCTCCGGCATCCAACCTTTGGGGCGACCAATGGAGCCAATCATATTTATATGATGTATACTCCAATCTAGGAATGACCGAGGACAGCCTAAGAGTGTACGAAAAAAACATTTCCACCATAGTGGACTACCCCAGTCCCGGNTCCAACTGGTTTAAGGATTGGTTCCTTCCAGTATACAAGGATCATGGTGGTAGCGCCGCATTAAGCCGTTTTTTTAAAACTAGCAGTGAGCGATTTCCAAAGCTGGACGGCTCCTATACCACCCAAATGAACATGGGCGAATTTGTACATTTTTATAGTGGCTCGGTAGGTTCTGATCTGCAACCCTTAGCTGAAAGTGCTTTTGGATGGACAGAAGAATGGGCCACGGAACTTATCCAGGCGAAAATGGACTATCCGGACATGCCGTATGAATTTGACCCCGTAACTGAAATTGTCGACATTACCGAGGAGGGCGCAGCCTTAATTACCGTAAACTATGAAAACCCGGGAGGTCCGGACGCTGGTGAAGGCTCAAAGAAACTAATAGACATGGATACTTCTTCCAAATACCTAACATTTAATTATGCGGCCGATTTGTTCTTACAGCAAATTTTTGGTGGAGAAGCCCAGATAGTCAATAGATACACACTGACCTCTGCAAACGATGCCCCTTCAAGAGACCCTAAAACATGGCAATTATTAGGATCAAATAACGGTAGCGACTGGACCGTTCTGGATAGCCGGACCAATCAATCCTTTGCCTCTAGAGGACAAACTGTTGAATTCTCCTTTGGAAACGAAACGGCCTATACTTTTTACAAATTGCTTAT
>JGI24723J26617_10000186_pt1 | contig 62773 bp, 57 predicted proteins | sample Cruoilmetagenom6_FD_26617 | JGI IMG/M metagenome (IMG submission 26617) | reverse complement strand
GAGCCTGCTGGCTGGCTTGCACCGGAGACAACATGACAGCGCATAGCGGCAGCTGCCATTGCGGTGCGATCGGCTCTAGCTATCACTGCGACGGGAGGAGCGCTGGGCGGTTGTTACGGAATTCCCTGAGTAGCCACCGGCAATTATTGCCGTTACCATGCGGCCCGCTTACCAATCTGTATGGACTGACAAGATGACGACCGCAAAACGTATTGATGGCAAGGCCATGGCCGAGCAACTCGCTGAATCCATCACCGAGCAGACAGCTGCGCTGCTTGCCGAGCACGGCATCAAGCCCGGCCTCGCGGTGGTCATTATCGGGGAAGACCCTGCAAGCCAGGTTTACGTGCGCAACAAGAAGCGCCGCGCCGAGGCCTGCGGCTTTCATTCCGTGCAGAACACGCTGGCGGAAGATACGTCGCAGGATGATGTGCTCGCGCTGATCGAAGACCTCAATAATGACGACGCCATCCACGGCATCCTCGTGCAGCTGCCCTTGCCGGGACATCTCGATGAGCAGACGATCACACAAGCGATTTCGCCGTCGAAGGACGTCGATGGTTTTCATTTCGTGAACATCGGGAAACTCACTGCCGGCCACACAGCTGACGCGTTCGTTCCCTGTACACCGGCTGGCTGCATCCTGATGATCGAAGACGAACTGGGCAGCGATTTCTCCGGCCTGAACGCCGTCATCATCGGCCGCTCAAACATCGTCGGCAAGCCAATGGGCGCGTTGCTGCTGCAGCGACATGCAACAGTCACCATGACGCACAGCCGTACGAAGGACCTGCCGGGTGTCGTACGCAATGCCGATATCGTCATCGCCGCAGTTGGCCGCGCCGACATGGTCAAGGCGGACTGGGTCAAGCCCGGCGCTATCGTCATTGACGTCGGCATCAATCGCGTCGAGAAAGAAGTCGACGGTGAAATGAAGTCGAAGTTGACGGGTGACGTGGATTACGACGACGTCTGCACGGTAGCCGGCGCTGTAACGCCGGTGCCGGGTGGCGTTGGNCCTATGACGATCACGATGCTCATGTTCAACACCCTGCGCTCGGCGCGCCTTGCTGCGGGACTCGAAGGCTAGATAGCGCCCTGTTCGCGCAATGCCGCGAGCTGCTCCGCTGAATAGCCCGCCGCCCTGAGCACGGTCTCAGTGTCCTGCCCTGCCGACGGCGGTCCCGACGACACTTCGGACGCGGTTTCGCTGAAGTGCGGTGCAGGCGCCGGCTGTTTCACACCTGCGACCTCGGTAAAATTCCCACGCGCCTTGTTGTGCGGATGCTCGGGCGCTTCGTCGAAATCGAGTACCGGTGCGAAACAGATATCCNTGCCTTCCATGAGGTCGCACCATTCGGCGCGTGTTTTCGACTTGAAGATGTCAGTGAATCGCATCTTAAGATTCGGCCAGCTTTTCTTCTCGTATTGCTGCGAGAAATCGGGGTCACCGGAAAGGCCCAACTTCTCCAGCAACTGCGCGTAGAACTGCGGTTCAATCGAGCCAATCGATACGAATTTGGCATCCGCCGTCTCGTACGTGTCGTACCAGTGAGATGCACCATCCAGCAGGTTGTCCTGCCGCTTCGATGACCATTGACCGTTCTGGAACAAGGCGTAAAGCAAAGTCGTGGCCGAGGCCGCGCCGTCACACATGGCCGCATCAACCACCTGGCCCTTGCCGGTTGCTTGTGCATGCAACATGGCGGCCAGCATCCCTACCGTGAGTAACATTGAACCTCCGGCAATATCACCGACCAGCGTTGGCGGCACCGTCGGCGGCGAGTCTGCGCGTCCGCCGTACCAGAGTGCGCCCGACAGGGCGACATAGTTGATATCGTGACCCGCAACCTGGGCAAGCGGGCCATTCTGGCCCCAGCCCGTCATGCGGCCGTAGACGAGTCGTGGATTGGCCTCGATGCAGGTATCCGGCCCGAGTCCCAGGCGCTCCATGACGCCGGGTCGAAAGCCCTCGATCAGCCCGTCGGCATCGCGTAACAGGCGCAACACAACATCGGTCGCGCCATCACGCTTGAGATCGACGGCAATTGATTTCTTGCCGCGATTCATGATCATCGCATTGGCATCTTCCAGCATGCCCGTTTCGTTAGCGGGCTCCGCCTTGCGCTCAACCANGATGACTTCGGCGCCCATGTCGGCGAGCATCATTCCGCAGACTGGCGCCGGCCCGATGCCGCCGATCTCNATAATTCGCTTGCCTGCCAGCGGTCCCATGCTTCACTCTCCCGAGGTAGAGTCAACTTGGTACGCGACTCCTCTTCGCAAATCAATCCTGCAGGAATCCTGAAAGTGACAGCCGACAACTTCAGAACAATCTGGCTGAAGCCAGACGACCCGAGCGTCGTACAGATTATCGACCAGAGGCGGTTGCCGCATGAATACTCGGTGCAGGACCTGTGCACATGGCGGGACGCCGATACGGCTATTGCCGACATGACTGTTCGCGGCGCCCCGCTCATCGGCGCGACCGCGGGTTGGGGCCTGTATCTTGCCGCTCTCGACAACCCCACGCCGGCAGGCGTACGCGCTGCGGCAGAGGCCCTTCTGCAGTCCCGACCGACGGCTGTGAACCTGCGCTGGGCGATTGAACGGATACTGCGGCTCGTTAACACCCTGGGCGATACATCCGCGGACGAGCTCGTGGAGCGCATTCGCGTCGACGCCCAGGCAATCTGCGACGAGGATGTCGAGATCAGCCGCGGCATTGGCGACCATGGCGTTGCGCTGATCGAGGAGATCGCAAAACGAAAGCCCGGTCAAACGGTTAATGTACTGACGCATTGCAACGCCGGCTCGCTGGCCACGATCAACTACGGCACGGCCACGGCGCCCATTTACTTCGCGCAACGAAGAGGTATCGATGTCCACGTCTGGGTGGATGAGACTCGGCCGCGAAACCAGGGCTCACAATTGACTGCATGGGAGTTATCCGCCAGCGGTGTTCCACACACCCTTGTCGTCGACAATGCCGGCGGTCACCTGATGCAACACGGCATGGTCGATATCGTTATTACGGGCACCGACCGCACAACGCGATGCGGCGATGTAGCGAACAAGATCGGTACCTATCTTAAGGCGTTGGCGGCTCACGACAACAACGTCCCCTTTTACGTCGCACTGCCCTCGACAACGATCGACTGGCAAAGCCGCGATGGCGTGGCCGAGATTCCGATCGAGGAGCGCGATCCCGAGGAGGTCAGTCACATATACGGCGTCAGCGACGGCAGGCCAATACGAGTACGCACAACTGCCAACGACACACCTGTCAGCAACTATGCATTCGATGTGACGCCCGCACGTCTCGTGACTGGGCTGATTACTGAACGGGGCATCTGCGATGCATCGGAAGAAGGCCTGCTAGGGTTGTTCCCGGAGATGGTCCACGCATGACCCTCGACGAAGGTTATATCAAGTACGAAAGCCACTGGACGCCCGGGCCGGCAACACATGTGGCCGCCGCGAGAGATCTCGAGCGCTGGCGCAGGCCGTTGTATGAGGCAAAACTGATCGGCGAGTACTCAGAGCATGGCATTGGCTACGGCAATATCAGTGTAAGTCGTGGCTCGAGCGGACTGTTCCTGATCAGCGGTACGCAAACCGGTAATTTGCCGGTCACGGATGAAAGCCACTATTCACTCGTAACCGATTGCGACATCCGCGCCAATGTAGTCAGGTGCAGCGGCCCCATTCAGGCTTCGTCGGAGGCTATGACTCACGCGTCGATTTATGCACTCGGCGACGCGATCGGTGCAGTCGTTCACGCGCACAGCGCAGAACTCTGGCATCACTATCTCGGCAAGCTGCCAACCACCGATCGGGAGATTGCGTACGGCACGCCTGACATGGCGACGGAAATCGATCGGCTTTACCGGATGGCGGGCCTGCGTGAGTCAGGCGTAGCGGTATTGGCCGGCCACGATGACGGGCTGATCAGCTTCGGGACGACGCTCGAGGAAGCGGCGACCCGAATGCTGGACCTGTTTCACGCCTGATCCGGCGCTACGTCAACAGGCACCAGGGAAAAGTGAAACGTACGGCAGGCCTTGATACCGGGTAGTTCCGTACCCCTGGGCAGTGCCTTCCACGTCGATCTGCGTACCGCCTTCATCGCTACTTTTTCGAACTGGCGATTCGCACTGTGACGCACGGCGATACGTCGCGGGTAGCCGCCACGGGATAGATTGAAACAGACCTGCACGCTGCCCTCGATTCGATCACGACGCGCACGTTCGGGGTAGTCGGGAATGACGGTCTGTAGCGGTACGCGATCCGTATTGGAATCGAACCGGTCGACGCCTGCCTGCCCGANTNCCGGCACTGCCAGCGAGACGGTCAGCAGCGCAGCAAGACTAGTCCTTCGAGTCCTCGACACGGCTGTCTTCCATCGCGCTGCGGCGTTCATCGACTTCGATGTTGGGCATTACGGGATCTGTTTCATCCAGCAGCATGCCTTTGGCGATCTTGAGGGTTCTTGACCGGGGACTCAATGCCTGGCCGCGAGCAATGTCGGCCTCCGATTCCTCGAATCGCTCGAGCCGGAGGTAAGCCAGTGCGCGGTTATTGTAGGTGCGCCAATGCAGAGGGTCGCGCTCCAGCACCCAGTTGCAATGCTCCAGCGCTGTTAGCGGCTTATTGATCATGACGTAGCCAGCACAAAGGTTGGCGTGTCCAGTCTTGCGCTCGTGCTCGCCATGGGCCAGTTCCAGCCCGCGTAGTGTCAACCGGACGCCTTCCTCGCCGTCCCCCGCAATCAAGGCATTCGCGCCATCGGCCAACATGATATTGCGCGGCCCGATCACAGTCTTGGACGCTTCATCGGCCGCAAGCTCGGAGTACACGAGCAGCAGGAACGCTGCGACGAATACGAGCCAGTAGCTGATGTGTCTTATTTTCATTGTCCGCTTGCGGGCGCTACCCGCTGATGTATTGCTCCAGTTGTTCGATCTCCTGCTTCTGGTCCGAAATGATGGCCTGAACGAGATCGCCGATAGATATCATCCCGGCCACTTTGCCGTCAGCCAGGACGGGCAAATGGCGAATACGTCGGTTCGTCATCAGTTCCATGCACTCTTTCACCGACTGCTCACCCGACGTGGTAACCAGGTCAGTCGTCATGATATCGGCGACGGCCGTCGATTCGGACGACCGCCCCTTGATGATGACCTTGCGCGCGTAGTCGCGCTCGGTGACGATCCCCTTGAGCACGTCACCTTCCATGACCAGCAGGGAACCCACCCCGTGATCAGCCATGAGTTTGATCGCATCGAAAACCGATGCGTCCTGGACGATTGAAATAATCTCCCTGCCTTTCGAATCGAGCAGATGCTGCACCAGTTTCATTCCGCCTCCCCTTTTGCCCGCGGGCCGTTCAGTCAGGGGAAGTTTAGCAGATACGGCTAGTCGTCCATTTTGACGACGCCCTGCACGTCGGAATAATGGACGCCACCACTGCCATCGTCCAGAATAATCAAGTCGTTAGCGACGTCCCGGACGTGAATGCTCCCCGATCCGTCATCGATTCTGACAGTGCCGCCGACTTTCTCGACCGTGATGCTGCCGGAGCCATCTTCGATATACACGTCACCCGTCGCGTTACCGACGTCGATAGAACCGGAGCCGTCGTCAATCGCCACGCTGGCCACGCCGTGTACGTCGATCGTTCCGGATCCGTCATCGATTTTCACATCCGCCGTGAAATTCGACACATCCAGCGAGCCGGAGCCGTCATCGATGGTAAGGGCGATATTCATGGGTGCACGGACCTCGATGTCGATGCCGCCATTTGCTCCGCTTCCCCAGAACCGTTGCTCGAACCAGGACTTGAGCTCAATCGTATCCCCATCGCGTTCGAGTGAAAGCTGCAGATCCTTGGCAACTATGTTCCTGCCTTTCTCTGTGTCTGTATCCGGAATTACGATCGTCGCATTGACCTCGACGCTGTCGAGCCCGTCGACACCCGTCACGTCAAGCGTGCCGGAGCCGGCATTGACGAAGAGCAGGTCAGCGTCGCCGACGGCAACATTGAGTTTTCGCGTCTCGGTATAGTCGCTAGCCGCAGCGCTGGCAAAACTGGCCAGGAACATGGCCATCACGATAATGCTTCGCATTGTGTCCCCTTCTGGATTTACGCCATTAGTGGAACTTAGACGCCACAGGGCAATGATTGGTTGCAATGCGCAGTTAATTGCCCGGATTGCGATAACGCTCCAGACGTTCGTGCAGCACAGCCGACGTGTACCAGGTACCGTGCAGCATGACACCGTGAATNCGTTGCGCGTGCTGGATGTCTTCCAATGGATTGGCATTGAGAAGGACCAGGTCGGCCTCACGACCGGCAGCCACCGCGCCTGTATTGCTGCCGAGAAACTCGGCGACGGCAGCCGTGCCCGTCCGCAGTGCCTCATACGGCGTCAGACCGGCCGCGACGAGCGCACCAAGCTCCCGGTGTGTTGAAAAGCCGGGCACGTTGAATACCTGGGGTGAATCGGAACCCAGAAGCAGGCCGGCACCCGCCCGGTGCAACTCGAGGATCAGGCGACGACGCAACTCTGTGGCCCGTGCGGCCACTTCCGGATCGAAATCACGTTCAGCGAGCACCGCCGTNTTGGCCGCGACCCANTGTTCCACCGTGGCTTGCGGCATGTATTGCATGCCCTGCCGGTTGCGAAGCTCGTCCACGGGTGTCGCATTGATCCGGACCTCGATGAGAATCTGGGTCGGTACGTTCCAGGTACCCGCGGCTGCCGTGGCGCGCGCAATATCGGCGATACGCTCCACTTCAACCTCAGCCGCCAGCATGACATCGAAGAAACCACCGTAACCGCCGGAGCCGTCGCTGCGGGCAGGCAATAATGCGGCAAAATAACCGTCGAGATGGTCGATCGTCGCCATATTGAGCTGCAATGCTCGAGCGACGCCCGTCGCCACCGGGACGTGGCCGGCGAAAGGAATACCCAGTTCATTCGCGGTCTGGGCGATGGCCTCGAATTCGTCGGCCGTCAGCCCGGGATGAATCTTGATGAAGTCGTAGCCCGAGTGGTGCTGGTCCCTGACCAGTTGCCGTGCCTGTGCGACCCCCGCAACGGACCTGCCGCTGAGCGATGGTCCCGATGTCACGAGGCGAGGACCGAAAACGCTGCCGCCGTCGAGCCGCTCGCGAAGACCAAGGTGCGAGGCCTGCCCAAGCATGCCGCGTACGGTGGTTATGCCGTTGGCAACGTAGAGACTGAAATAGCGGTCGAGATTGTCCGAGTCCGCCGCCGGCACATGCGCGTGCATTTCGGCAAGGCCCGGCATCAGGAAGCGATCCGTGCCGTCGATGACTTTCGCGCCCTTTGGAATCGGGACGTCGTCGACAGACCCCAGTGCGACAATTACGCCATCGGCCACCACGACGGTCCGCTGCTCGAGCACCGTCTCCGACGCCATCGGAACGACGTTCACATTCACGAATGCTGTCGTCTGCGCAAAGACCCTTGGCGCCAGGACCATTTGCACAATGAACAGTGAGCACATCAGGGGGAAAAGACGTCGCATAAGTCGTTCCTCTAGGCCGAGCGAATGCTGACCAGTTTGTCCTCAGCAATATTGCCACCGCAGATTACCACTACGACCTTCCTGCCGATGAGCTCATCGCCCCTGGTCAGCATTCCCGCGATCGCCACGCCTGCGGCCCCTTCGATGACACCGTCTTCTCTATCCATGTATTGGCGCATGGCATCGGCAATCTGGTCTTCGTCCACAACGACCCAGTCATCGACGACGGCCTGGTTAAGTGCAAATGTGACCGAGCCCTTTTCAATGCCTCCGGCCGTCCCGTCGGACAAGGTTGGCTCGCTTGGCATGTCGATGATCTCCCCCGCTTCGATTGAGCGGGTCATGACCGGCGACGCCAGCGGCTGGCAGCCATAGAGCCGCAAGTCCGGGTTGTGAATCTTCAACACCGCACCCGTGCCACCAATCAGGCCACCACCACCGACCGCAATGAAAACAGCATCAACATCCGGGAGATCCGCGACGATCTCTACGCCGCAAGTGCCCTGACCGGCGACGACCTGTTCATCATTGTACGGCGAGACATAGAACATGCCGTTCTCACTCGCATACTGGCGAGCATGCTGTTCGGTATCGAGGCCGTCCGTACCGAACAACCGGACGTCACCGCCGTAGCCTTTGATCTTTCCAATTTTCGCTGGAGAGGTTTGTTCAGGCACAAAGATTACGCCGTTGATACCGAGTGCCTGCATGGCGCATGCAACGGCCGCACCGTGATTGCCGCTCGATGCGGCGACACAACCAAGTGCGCGTTGTTCCTCGTTGAGCGTCAACAGTCGATTGGTTGCACCACGCAGCTTGAATGAGCCCGTGGTTTGTTGGTCTTCCAGCTTGAACCAGACATCTGCGTCGAGCGCAGCACTAAACGTTGGCGAGCGCTGCAACGGCGTTCGCTCGATGCGCCCGGCAATTCGTATTGCGGCCTCCGCCGCAGCGGCAGAAGTTCTAGAGACGATCGACACTGAAGGTATCGCAGGAATCAGGGTCGCCGCTGCCCAGCCCCTCGCGGAACCACCGCTGGCGCTGTGCGGCCGTGCCGTGTGTAAATGACTCGGGCACGACCGTGCCGCGACTCTGGCGCTGCAGCGTGTCGTCGCCGATCGCACTGGCGGCATTGAGCGCTTCGGCGATATCGCCGGCTTCGAGGAGGTTACGGGCCTTGTCCGCACGCAGGGCCCAGACGCCGGCCAGACAATCAGCCTGCAACTCGAGGCGGACCGACAGTGCGTTCGCCTCGGTCGCACCGACCTGCTGTTTCATCTGGTGCACCTGCGCCGAGATACCGAGCAGGTTTTGCACATGGTGGCCGATTTCATGCGCGATGACATAAGCCTGCGCAAAATCGCCGGGCGCCCTGTAACGTGTTCGCATCTGGTCATAGAAGCTCAGGTCGATGTAGGCCTTCCTGTCCGCCGGACAGTAGAACGGTCCCATCGCTGCCTGACCGCGTCCGCATTTGGAGTCAGTTTCGCCCGTGAACAACACCAGCTTTGGCGCCTCGTAGCGCCGACCCTGGGCGGCAAATATTTCGGTCCACACGTCCTCGGTATCGCCGACAACCACACGAACCATGTCGGCCAGTGTGTCGTCCTCGGGATCTTGGGATGTTGGTCGTGAACCACTCGATGACGCGCCACCAGCGCCCTGCATGTCCTGCAGTAACGGTGTGGGGTCAACGCCGAAGTACATCGCAACCAGCACCAGGACTATGGTCCCCACGCCCCCACCGAGTAGCTTGGGCCCTGCGCGCGCACCGCGCCGGTCTTCTACGTTTGTACTGCGTCTGCCGCCTCGCCACCGCATGGCCTGCTCCTTGATTCAGGGCCGGTCATTGTCAGCTATTCGACCCCGGGTTTTCAAATATTCACTTGCGCGCAGACCACCCTCTACATCTGCCCTTCGATTGGCAGCAGGCTCAGAAGTTTCGTCGTAAAACGACGCCAGAGACTGGTTTGCGGCTCGGTCGTGATGACCTCCTGCACGCCCGACGTCTGCAACAACCACTGCAGGCGGTTCTTTGGTGACAGGCTGAGTTTGTAGGCAAAATCAGGAAGCGTATCGAGAATACTGGTTGCCATTGACCCGGCCAGGTCACCGGATTCAACTTCCATTCCCATCTCGGTGTTCAGGTACAAGGAGCGCGGATCGAGATTAAAAGACCCGACGAACAATCGCTTGCGATCGACAGTTGCGACCTTTGAGTGCAAGGTAATCTTGGTGTCCGTGGCCATCGCCTCAAAACGCGGCCGTAACTCGTAGAGTTCCACACCCTGAAGTAGCAGCGGCTTACGGTAACGCGCGTACACCGCATGCACACTCGAGTGATTGGTCGAAGCAAGCGAGTTGCTGATAATTACTACCCGCACACCTTTCCTGACGAGCGCGCCAAAAAAGTCGACACCTTGCTTTTGCGGCACGAAGTAAGGGGAGATGACGATCAGTTCCCGCTCCGCGGCCGACACCAGCTTCTGCAGGTAAGCACTCAATTCGCTGCGGCGGCGGCGCATCAGGTTGCGCACCTTGTCCGGGTGGTCCTGCACGATTCGCGTCCTGGCAGCGACAAATCCCAGGGAACCATCGACGAAACAGTCAATGAGGGAATTGTCGACCCCTTTCAGGAACGGCTCATCCCGATGCCGCTGCAGGTATCGGCGTCCCTCTTCGATCGAATCGGCGACGCTACCGTGTGCCACCAGTTTGTCGAACGCAGCCATCGGGATCGCTTCGGGTGAATTCCAGTATTCATCGAACCCGTCGGACACATCATTCACCACTGAGCCGATCGCCATCAGGTCCTCATCGATAAACTCGGTTGCACCGCCCGTCTGGTAATACTCGTCGGCGATATTGCGGCCACCGACAATCGTGACCTGGTTGTCGACCGTGAACGACTTGTTATGCATGCGGCGATTCAGAATATTGAAATTGGCGAGCAAGCTGATGAAACGCGAACGCCGGCGAGGAAACGGATTGAACACCCTGACCTCGATGTTCTCGTGGTCATCCAGCGACAGCAGCCCCGAGTCCACGTCATCGGTCAGTGCATCGTCCATGAGCAGGCGTACACGCACGCCACGATCGGCTGCCTGCGCCAAATGGACGGCGACCAGGTTTCCGGACAGGTCGTCCTTGATCAGGTAACTCTGGATATCGATGGCTCGCTCAGCGCGATCGATCAGTCCGACACGCGCACCCAATGCGTCACGCCCCGAATCCAGTCGATACACAGCTGACTGTGTTTGGCGCGCTCGCAGCCAGGTCGTCGCCGCTGTGCCCAGCACCGTCGCTTCAGTATCAGCCGGTTTCCACGACTCACGGCGGTCAGGGAGTTTGAAGAACCGCTGGTATTTTGGCGGCAGTCGACTGCCTACCAATGTTGAGAACATCCCCATGTGCGTGATGATTCAGGAACTTAGCGACACTGACAACCGTTTCAGCAATTAGTGACCATATCTGCACAGTCAATTTTACAGAATCTTGTCGCCGTACCGAGTTGATTGCTTACCCCCCTGCGATGTGCAAGGATCAGAGTTCGTTTGACAAAGGCACACCTGTCGAAAGGCAGCGTCGCAAAGCTTCCGGTCTAAAGGATTTTCCAAGGACAGCGGGGCCACCAATGCGAGTTCGCATCGTTTTCGCGATGCGTCCCGGGTGTCTTTGGCAATGAGTTGCAATGCTGGAGACACTGATGGCATCCCCGAGATTTCGAGACACCGGCCGGTTCGTCCACCGCCCCGCCCCTGTAAAGACCTACACCCCGGCAAACCTAGCCGACCTGATGCGCTGTCTCGACCCCGCGAGCAATGCGCCGGTTCCCATTCGTATTCGTGGCGCTGGCACAGCGGCAACAGACTGCAATGTCAATGCTTCCGGAACCATCATCGACATGACGGGGCTGGACCGCATTATCCATGTCGATACTTACAACCACACCGTCAAAGTCGAGGCAGGCGTGCGCCTGGGAACGCTGATCAATGCTCTGGCCGAAAACGGACTTGAGCTGATAGGCAATCACGACCAGATGGAGCGCACCGTTGGCGGGGCGATTGCGTCGCCGTGTATCGGTGCCTGTATCGGTGAACAGGCTGCGTACCTTTCGACACAGGTGATCAACCTGAAGGTGATTACACCAAACGGGCAGATGATGAAGGTGTCGGAGCAGAAGAAGCACCTGCTGAATGCGATGCGCATGAGTTATGGAATGCTGGGCGCAATCTACGAAGCCACGCTGCGCGTGCGGCCGATTGCGACGTTCTCGGCGAGCCACCGAAGCCTCTCGATCGACACGTTCGCTGACGTGGCCAACCGACTCGCGAGCCGCGACATCGGTCTCAAGTTCTATGTGCTGCCACACAAGGACCGCGTATATCTCGATCTGCGGCGCTACGAGCAATCACCAGGTAACTCGTACAACGCACCGTGGAAAATCAAGGACTGGGGTGAAAGCACGGTATTGCCGCACGTATTCAAGTCCCTGAACCGGATGCTCCCTATTCCTGCTGTGAAGTACCGCCTGATGGATAGCATCAGTGCGGCGACCCAGGGCCTCGTTAACACGCGCCTGGTCAAGAGTGGTAACAATGTCACGGCGACCGGGGCGCGAAAACGTCGCAAGCCGCGCAACCTGCTGCAATCGACCTGGTGTTTCCCGGCATCTGACTTCTCCGTGGTCATCAAGGCCTACCGTGAATTCTGCTGCAGCACACTGGCCAACTCCGGTTACCGCACTGACCTCCCCGTCGTCGGCTTCCGGGTCGCGAGAGATGTGTCTGCTGTCTTATCACCGTCATTCGATGAGCCCCTGATAGCGCTGCAAACGTCCTCAACCCAGGAAAAAGGCTGGGAGGACTTCGTCATCGATCTAGCGCAATTTGCCGAAAACTGGGGTGGGACACCCCTATTCAGCGAGTCCCGCGCAATCCGGGCCGAATACGGGAAGCAGATGTACTCGAACCGCCTCGAGTTTTTCCGCAAGATTCGGCGCCAGCTCGATGCGCACGGACGCTTGCTGAATCCGTTCATGGCCCAGTTTTTCGACTAGACGGGACGAAATCGCACGTTTTGTCCTTTTTTTCGCGCGAAAGAGGGCTAGATTTTATATATCGAACTGATATTCTGCGTCGCCCCGATATATGGGCAGCTTTGGCTGCCGGGTGTGATCAGAATGGATGTTAAAACCGTGTGCCTCGGCATGCTGGCCAACGGGCCAGCATCAGGTTACGACCTCAAGAAGGAATTCGCGTCTACGTTCGGCCACTTTTTCGCGGCTGGCTACGGTTCTATTTATCCCGCCCTGTCCTGGCTGTCCGACCACGATCTCGTGACCTGCGAGGAAATTCCCCAGGAAGGCAAGCCGGATCGCAAGGTCTACCATATTTCGGAAGATGGCCGTCAGTTCCTCCTGAAGGCGCTCAGGAACACCCAGCCAAGCCACAAGGTTCGCTCGGAATTCCTTGCGACGATGTGTTTTGCCCACCTGATGGAGGAGGAGGATATTCAGGCGGTTCTCGACCACAGGCTCGGTCACATCGACAGCAACAAGGATTTTTTCCGCAAGGTTGAACTGGAGTGCATGTCGGAGTGGCCCGAAGGCGCGAAGTTCGTCTTGGGTTTTGGCAAGGCTGTCGCGGAAGCGATGGAAACCTACATTAATGAACACCGTCATGATTTGGCGGCAAAACCGAACGCCAGGTCGGCGATCGGTTAGCAATGGAATTCAAGACAATGGCAGCAGGCAATATCAATCGATTCAAATCCTGGTTCGTGTCAGCAGGCATCATCATTGTGGTCACGATCTGGCTCTTGACAGGACGGTTCGGCGGTAATGACAAGCCTGAACAGGCAGTGGAGGAAACCGCTGCCGTCGCACCGACGAGGAATTCGGTCCGCGTTCGCACACAGTCGGCCGAGGAAGTCATGCGCACCATTGTCGTCAACGGCAAGACGGCGCCTGCGCGTATCGCCAATCTTGCGGCGGAGACAGACGGGCGCATCGAGTTCGTTGGTGCCGACCGGGGTGCAAGTCTCGACGCGGGTAATCTCATCGTGAGGCTCGATGAGCGCGACCGGTCAGCCAGGCTTGCGCAGGCCGAGGCCACCGTCAGGCAACGCGAAGTCGAGTTTGCGGCTCGTGAACGTCTCAAATCAGAGAGCTATGTGTCCGAGGCCCAGTTGCAGGAAGCCATCGCCTTGCTCGAAACCGCCCGTGCCGAACTGACGCGTGCACAACTCGACCTCGGCTACATGGCGGTTCGTGCGCCGTTCGCCGGCGCATTGCAGGCGCGCAGCGTCGAAGTGGGCGATTTCGTATCACGCGGTGATCCAATCGCAACCTATGTCGATAATCGTACGATTATCGTGACTGCAAACCTGTCCGAGTTCGATGCAGGATTTGTCGATGTCGATGACCGGGCCGAAGCCAGGCTTGCCACGGGCGAAACCGTGCGCGGCCGGATTCGCTACGTTGCACCGGTTGCGGACGAGGCAACCCGCACGTTCACCGTCGAACTCGAAGTCGACAATGCCGACGGCAAATTCCGCGCTGGTGGTACCGCCGAACTTCGCATTCCGGCCGAGGTCGTTTTCGCGCATCGGATTTCTCCATCGCTGCTGACGCTCGACGACGCGGGCAACGTGGGAGTCAAAATTGTTAACGACAACGGCGAAGTCGAATTCATCGTTGCCGATATTGCCTTGTCATCGAACGAGGGCGTCTGGCTCGCTGGCCTGCCGGCAACCGCGACCATCATTACGGTCGGCCAGGGGTATGTCTCGAGCGGCAATGTGGTTGATGCGGTGCCCGAAAGTGACGCGGAGACGGCGGTTGCGATCATGGGGTCGGAGGACACCGACTGATGGATATCATCGAGCTGGCAATGCTGCGGTCCAGGACTGTGGTGCTCTCGTTGCTGGTCATCCTGATCGGCGGCGTTATTGCCTATACAACGATCCCCAAGGAAGCCGAGCCTGACATCGAAATCCCGATCGTCTATGTCAGCATCGAACACGATGGTATTTCACCGGAAGACTCCGAGCGCCTCCTCGTACGCCCAATGGAACAAGAGTTACGTTCTATTGAGGGCGTCAAGGAAATGACGGCAAGCGCCTACGAAGGTGGCGCAAACGTACAACTCGAATTTGACGCAGGCATCGACACCAAACAGGCATTGCAGGACGTCCGTGAGAAAGTTGACCTCGCCCAGGCGAAGCTTCCGGGCGAGACGGATGAGCCGACGGTCCAGGAAGTCAAGATGTCGCGCTTCGATCCGATGCTCGTTCTCAACCTCGCAGGCACTATGCCGGAACGTTCACTGACGAGAATTGCCAAGGACCTCCAAGAGAAGCTCGAGGCTCTGAGCGGCGTACTCGAGGTCAATCTCGTCGGCACACGCGAGGAATTGATGGAGGTTGTCGTCGATCCGCTCGCGATGGAAAGTTACGGCCTCGACCAGGCGCAGATTATCCAGTTCGTGAGTCGTAACAACCGCCTCGTTGCCGCTGGCGCTTTGCACTCCAGCGAAGGCCGCTTCCCGGTCAAGGTACCGGGCGTTTTCGAAAGCGCCGCGGACGTTCTCGATATGCCTATCAAGGCTGTCGGTGAACGCGTGGTACATTTCAAGGACATCGCGCAGGTACGCCGGACCTACAAGGACGCCGAAAGCGTCGCGCGCCTGAATGGTAAGACTGCTCTTGCTATCGAAGTCATTCAGCGTTCGCGCGCGAACGTCATCGATACGATTGCACAAGTCAATGCGATCATCGATGAGGAAAGGACCTACTGGCCAGCTGACGTCGAGATTGTGGCGTCACGCGACAAATCCAAAGACATTAACGACATGCTGTCAGAGCTGCAGAACAACGTAATCGCTGCAGTGCTACTGGTCTTTGTTGTCATCATCGGCATCCTTGGCATTCGTTCTGCCCTGCTTGTCGGCGTCGCTATTCCCGGCAGCTTTCTGATGGGCATCCTGCTGATTGGCTCGTTCGGTATCACGATCAACATGATGGTGTTGTTCGCACTAATAATGGCCGTCGGCATGCTCGTTGACGGCGCCATCGTAGTTACCGAAATGGCCGATCGCCGCATGGCAGAAGGCGAATCCCGACATGACGCCTATTCGCGCGCAGCCGTGCGCATGTCCTGGCCGATTATCGCATCCACATGTACGACACTGGCAGCGTTCCTGCCGCTTGCAATGTGGCCCGGCATATCTGGCGAATTCATGAAGTACCTGCCTATTACGCTGATCGCGGTGCTGGCAGCGTCGCTGCTGATGGCCCTGTTGTTCGTACCGACCCTCGGCGCTATCTTCGGTCGCACTGGTGCGAACACAGAAGAGGCTCGACGTAGTCTCGCCGCCGCCGAAACCGGCGACCTCGATGACGTTAGCGGTTTGACAGGGAGCTATGTCCAGTTCCTGAAACGCTCATTGCGGCGACCTTGGCTGAACGTTGCCGCGGTGTCCGGACTGTTGGTCGCTGTGTACGCCGCGTTTTTCATTTTCGGCAAGGGCATTGAATACTTCCCCGAAGTTGAGCAGCCATTTGGCATGGTGGACATCCGCGCGCGCGGCGACCTGTCGACCGCCGAGCGTGACCAACTTGTCGACCAAGTTGAAGAACGCGTGCTGGGTATGAGCGAAATCGAATTTCTCTACGCCAAGACAGGTAGCAGCGATCGGGGCGCGGAAGACCAGATCGGATCGCTCACGCTGAACTACGTCGACTGGCAGGAGCGCCGGCCTGCTGACGACATACTTGCGGAGATTCGCGAACGGACAAAGGACCTTGTCGGAATCCGCATCGAAACACGCAAGCCGGATTCGGGCCCACCCATGGGCAAACCGATTCGCATCGAGTTTTCTTCTCGCTTCCACGACCAGCTCGACGGTGCGATTGATCGAGTCCGCGCGCACATGGAGGAAAACAACTCGATCGTAAACATTGAAGACAGTCGACCTCTACCCGGCATCGAATGGCAGATCAAGGTCGATCGCGCTGAAGCCGCGCGCTTCGGCGCGGACATCTCGCTGGTCGGCGCTATGGTCCAGCTCGTCACCAACGGCATCAAGATCGGTGAGTATCGACCGGACGACAGCGATGACGAGATCGATATTCGCGTTCGCTATCCGGCCGCAAGTCGCAACCTCTCCCAGATAGACGAGCTGCGCATTCCCACGCAACAGGGCCAGGTGCCAATCAGTACATTCATCGATCGCGTCCCCGCGCAGAAGGTCGGGACGATTCGCCGTACTGACATGCGCCGAACCTTGGCGATTGATGCAGATGTTGCGGCTGGCGTGCTCGTCGACGACGTGGTCCGCAGTCTGAATTCCAGCGTGGGGGAACTTGGCATCGATCCGCGCGTCAGCTGGTCTTTCCGCGGCAGTACCGAGGATCAGCAGGAAGACATGGACTTCCTCGCCAATGCCATGCTGATGGCCCTCGCCATAATGGCAATCATCCTGGTCACGCAGTTCAACAGCATCTACCAGGCCGGCCTGATCCTGACGGCCGTCCTGTTTTCGACGGGCGGCGTGTTACTTGGCCACCTGTTTATGGGCAAGCCGTTCGGCGTCATTATGAGCAGCGTAGGTGTGATTACGCTCGCCGGTATTGTTGTGAACAACAACATCGTATTTATCGATACCTACAATGTGCTGCGCAGTCGCGGTGAGCGGCCGTTCGATGCGATATTGCGTACCTGCGCCATTCGCTTGCGGCCTGTGTTGCTGACAACGGTCACGACGATTGTTGGCCTGATGCCGATGGTGCTGGGTGTCAATATCAACCTGATTGAACGTGACATCTCTATTGGAGCGCCAAGCTCACAGTGGTGGACACAGCTGGCATCGTCAGTCGCAGGCGGCCTCGCCTTCGCCACTATCCTGACGCTATGGCTGACACCCAGCCTGCTTATGGTCCAGGCGAACTTCCTGCGGCAATGGAAAGAACAGCACGCCTTGCGGCCCAACCCGTCCGCCTCCCCAACTGGCTGATTGGCACCTGTCGGTGAAACTATTTCACCGACAGGCAATCCAATTCCTCGTCTCGCGCATCTAATAGTCAGGTAGTCGCAATACGGCTGCTGCGCTTAGCGTAACCCATTGATTTGTATAGGCGAGCGAGGTTCGTCGACGGTGTGAAACCCCGGGTTGCGTTATACCGAGCTAGTGTTATACTTCACTACAACACTAAAGAAGACGGTTTGGGGATCATGAAAACAAAAAGACCGATCATCGCGACGCTGACACTCATGGGCTCTGCTCTGCTCACAGGCTGCGGTACTGGGGAGGCCAGCGTGACCGACACGGAAACCACCCAGGCGGCTACTCCGGTTCCGGTAGAAGTTGCCCAGCCTTCTCGCGCCGATATCTACGCGACCTACGCGGCGACAGCGACAATTACGTCCGACGCTGATGCCCCGGTTGTTGCCCGGGTTGCCGGTGAGGTAGTGGAACTGCTGGTTGAGGAAGGCGACTACGTTGTCGCCGGCCAGGTCCTGGCGCGTCTCGACGGCGAACGTCTGCGTCTCGAAATGCTCGCAGCGAAAGCCAACCTGAAACGGGCGCGCACTGAATACGAACGCAACATCGACCTGAATGAACGTGGACTGATCAGCGCATCAATGTTCGATAGCCTGCAGTACGACCTCGAGGCACTTGATGCGACCTACGATCTCAAGAAACTGACCTACGATTATTCGAAGATCCGAGCGCCTATCGCAGGGATCGTTGCCTCGCGCGAAATCAAGCCGGGCCAGAATCTCCGCGTCAACGATGTCGCATTTCGTATCACGGACACGAACGAGCTGATTGCCTACCTGCAAATTCCGCAGTCGGAACTATCAAAATTCGACGTGGGCCACCCGGCAAGCATCAGAGTTGCCTCAATGCCCGGAACACGTTTTCCCGCGATCATCGAACGGATCAGCCCAACGATCGACACGCGCAACGGCACGTTTCGTGCCACGGCGATGATTGACAACGCGAACGGCGATCTTGCGCCTGGCATGTTCGGCCGCTTCTCGATCGCTTACGAGCAACACAAGGCTGCGCTCATCATTCCTGCCAAAGCCCTGCTCAACGAAGATGACGAAAGCACGGTGTACGTTGTGAGCAACGGTGAGGTTGCCCGGCGTACCGTCGTAACAGGCATAGAAGCCGATGGTAACGTCGAGATTCTCAGCGGCCTTGGCGAAGATGAAATCGTCGTCGTCGTTGGTCACTCGGGCCTTCGAAGCGGCAGCAAAGTTCTCGCAAGCAACGCTATTCAGGACCGTTTCGCGGGCTGACGCACGACGCGTACATCACGCCGCTCGTCTGGCGCAAAACATGAGGGATTATTGATGAAGCTACATCGCATTAGCTCGGCGGCGCTCGCCTGCGTACTGCTGCTGAGTGCATGTCAGCAAGGCAACGACGCCGAGAATTCGGAAGAAGAAGAAACCCCGCCTATCCCAGTTGAAACCAGCACTCCGGTGCGCGGTGACGTGCTCGCCGTATACTCCGGCACGGCACCAATCGAAGCATTCGCCGAAGCTGATGTCATCGCCAAGGTCGAAGGCGAGATTCGCGAAGTTCTCGTTGAGGAAGGCGATGAGGTCACCAGCGGCCAGGTCATAGCACGGCTCGATGGTGACCGCCTGCGCCTTGAACTCAATGAGTCGCGCGCCCGGCTGAGGAAAATGCAGCGCGATTTCGAGCGCAACAAGGACCTCCGCGAAAAGGGCCTGCTCTCGGAAGGTGACTTTGAGAGGCTGCAATATGACCTGGAAGCGCTGCAGGCGTCGTTTAATCTCGCCAGCCTGGAGCTAGACTACACCCGGATTCGTGCGCCGATCGACGGCGTTGTTTCAGAACGCTATATCAAGCTTGGCAACACGATCAGGATCGGTGACCCGATCTACCGGGTTACGGGTCTCGACCCGCTCGTCGCCTATCTGCACATCCCCGAACGCGAATATCGACAGATCAGTGCGGGTCAGTCGGTTGCTATCGATATCGACGCACTGGCTGGCCAGAGGATCGCTGCGGCTGTCACACGCGTCAGCCCGATCGTCGATGCCGCGACGGGCACATTCAAGATAACGATCGAGATTCGTGACAACGAGCGCCGGATCAAGCCCGGCATGTTCGGGCGGATAAGCATTGTTTACGACCGCCACGAGGATGTACTGCAGGTACCCCGCAGCGCCATCGTGGAGGAGCTTGGTAGCGAGAGCTTGTTCGTCGTCGAGGACGGCAAAGCAATTCGCAAGTCCATTACAACCGGGTATGGCGAGAATGGCATGGTCGAAATAGTCGAAGGCATTGCAGAAACTGACCATGTCATTACGGTTGGTCAGATTGGCCTGAAGCCCGACGCGAGTGTCACTGTTATCAACGCTCCGGATGAAACTGAGACACCCCCTTCTGAGCCAGCTGAGAATGAGGAATCGGCAGGCACTGTCGCGGACGGGAACGACTGATGCGCCGACTGATAGAAATCGCGACGCAGCGTCGCGTCACAATCGTCATGTTCATGATTGCCATCGTGCTGTTCGGCATGGTGTCGCTGTCTCGCCTGAAGCTCAATCTGCTCCCCGACATCTCCTACCCGACCATTACAGTGCGCACGGAACTGACCGGCGCTGCACCGGTAGAAGTCGAGAACCTCCTGACCAAGTCGATTGAGGAGTCAGTAGGTGTCGTGCGTAACGTGCGCCTGGTCCGTTCAGTATCACGCTCTGGACAGTCGGATGTCACCGTCGAATTCCTGTGGGGAACGGACATGGACATCGCTGGTGTCGACGTGCGCGAGAAACTCGACATCCTGACCCTGCCACTTGAAGCCAGTCGCCCGTTACTCTTGCGCTTCGACCCCTCGTCGGAACCCATCATCCGGCTGGGTCTGCTTCACAAGGAATCCGAAGACGGCACCCGGGACACAGGCGAAGCGCGCCTGAAAGCACTCCGGCGCCTGGCCGAAGACCGGGTCAAAACAGACCTCGAAGCGCAGGAAGGAACAGCCGCGGTAAAAGTCAGTGGCGGCCTTGAAGATGAGATCCAGATTCGCGTCGACCAGCAAAAGCTCTCCCAGCTCGGCATAAGTATCGAACAGATTGCCAACCGGATTCGTGCAGAGAACGTCAATCTTTCCGGCGGGCGCCTCGAGGAAGGTAACCAGCGCTTCCTTGTCAGGACCCTGAATGAATTCCAGAGCGTCGACGAATTTCGAGACGCGATCGTCGCGTACGTCGCCGACCGACCCGTCTACCTGCGGGATGTCGCAACGGTTGAGCAAGGCTACAAGGAACGTGAGGCCATCACACGTGTTCGCGGACAGGAGTCCGTGGAACTCGCTGTCTACAAGGAAGGCGACGCCAACACGGTGCAGGTCGCAAACCGCATCCGCCAACGCCTCGACGTGCTGAACGAATCGTTACCCGATGATATTGAAATCGTAAAGATTTACGACCAGTCCACATTCATTTCGTCAGCTGTCGACGATGTTCGCCTCGCAGCGATCCTGGGTGGCCTTATCGCGATTCTCGTCTTGTACGGTTTTCTGCGTGATTCGCGAGCGACAACGATTGTCGGTATCGCGATTCCGGTTTCGGTCATCGGCACTTTCCTGTTGATGTACACCAACGACATCTCACTGAACATCATGTCTCTCGGCGGAATCGCACTCGCGGTCGGCATGTTGGTCGATAACTCGATCGTCGTCCTGGAGAACATCGTAAGGAAGAGAGAACAGGGTAACGGCATCATTGAGGCTGCGCAGAACGGCACGGCCGAGGTTGGCGGCGCGGTAGTTGCTGCGACTCTGACAACGATTGCCGTCTTCTTCCCAATGGTCTTCATCAGCGGCATCGCCGGCCAGCTATTTCGCGACCAGGCACTGACCGTCACATTTGCACTGGTCTTTTCTCTGATCGTCGCACTGACGCTGATACCGATGCTGGCGTCACTTGGTGCTCGCAGCCGTTACGATGACGGTGGCGACGGGACTCCTGCGAACTGGTTCACACGTGGCGTAGCCGCAGTCGTTCGGGCTGTTGGCGTCGTATTCCTGGTGATTCGCAAACTATTCTGGATCCTCCTGTGGGTCCCGACCTGGATTCTCCAGAAATTGTACGGTGCCGTTGCATCCGTCTACCCGGGTATGCTGCGCTGGTCGCTCAATCATCGTTTGTTTGTCATTGTCGCAGCTGTTGCCATCTTTACCGGCACCATGTCTCTGGTACCGCGCTTGGGCACCGAACTCATTCCCCAGTTTTCGCAGGGTGAGTTTGACGTTGACCTGCGACTGGCACCAGGCGCACCGCTATCGGAGACCGATCGTGCTATCCAGACTGCGCAACGTGCTGCCGCGGGTATTGACGCGATTGCGTTGAATTACTCCGTCGCCGGAACCGGCAATCGGCTGGACGCGAATCCGGTGGATGCCGGCGACAACACAGGGTCGTTGAGCGTGCAGCTCAGTGCCGGAGCAGGACGTAACGAGGAAGACGCCGCAATGGATGCGATGCGCGACGAACTGTCGCGCCTGCCGGGCGTGCAGTATGAGTTCAGTCGTCCCGCACTGCTTTCTTTCGCGAGCCCATTACAAGTTGAGGTATCCGGCTACGATCTCGACGCGCTCGCGCGCATCAGCGACATGATCGTACAGGAGATGTCCGCATCGACCCGGTTCACCGATATCAAGACAACGGTCGAGAATGGCAACCCTGAAATACAGATCGTATTCGACCAGGAGCGTGCTGCAAAGCTGGGACTGGCCGTACGGGACATTGCCAACCGCGTTGTGGCGAACGTGCGCGGCGAGCTGGCTACTCGCTACACCTGGCGAGACAAGAAGATTGACGTGCTGGTACGCAGCGTCGATACACGCCGCTCGAGTATTGAAGAAATCAGCCGCCTGATCGTCAACCCGACATCCGACCGCCCCGTGACACTCGACGCAGTAGCCAGTGTCACCGTCTCACAGGGGCCGGCGGAGATTCGGCGTGTTGCACAGGAGCGCGTCGCCATCATCACGGCCAACCTGGCTTTCGGGGATCTTGGCGCAGCTGCCGCAGAGGCCGGTGACATTGTGAGCCGAACGCCAATGCCGAATGGCGTTACAGCCATTGTGTCGGGCCAGAGCGAGGAAATGAAGGAGTCATTCCAGTCGATGCAGTTCGCACTTATTCTCGCGATCTTCCTTGTCTACCTGGTCATGGCCTCGCAGTTCGAATCGCTGATTCACCCCTTCGTCATTCTGTTCACTATTCCACTTGCGCTGGTCGGTGCCGTGCTTGCCCTCTTCCTGACCGGAACCACTGTGAATATTGTGGCCCTGATCGGTGTAATCATGCTGGCCGGCATTGTGGTCAATAATGCCATCGTACTCGTGGACCTGATTAACCAGCTACGCGCGCAGGGTATTGAACGAGTCGAAGCCATCATGGAAGCAGGCAGCGCCCGCCTGCGTCCTATTCTCATGACCTCGCTGACGACGGCGCTGGGACTATTGCCGATGGCAATGGGCTTTGGCGAAGGGTCGGAAGTACGCACACCGATGGCCATCACTGTGATCGGCGGACTTGTCGTTTCGACGCTGCTGACCCTGGTCGTCATCCCGGTCGTGTACTCGCTGATGGACCGCAAGCGCTGGCCTGCCGGCGATGCTGAGCTAGTAGCGGCTACACGATGAAACACACGGAGATTGCACTGCACCGGCCCGTCACGACTGTTGTCGTGTTCGTTGCACTCGCAATGGTCGGACTGATCGCGTCCCGACTGTTACCGCTCGAGAAGTTCCCGGATATCGAGTTCCCGGGGATCTTCGTACAGGTGCCCTATGCCGGATCCACTCCCGAGGAGGTCGAACGACTCATCACTCGTCCTGTCGAGGAAGCGTTGGCGACGCTGTCGGGTGTCGAACGGATGTTCTCCAGCTCCAGCGAGGGACAATCACAGATCTTCTTGCAGTTCGGCTGGGACCAGAGCATGGGCGCGAAAGGTATCGAGGCACGCGCCAAGGTCGACGGCGTTCGACACCTGTTGCCCGATGACGTGCGCCGGGTCTTCGTGTTTACGGGATCACTCGGAGACCAGCCAGTCCTGCAACTGCGCATTTCCAGTGAACGCGACCTGTCGAACAGCTACGAGCTGCTTGATCGCATCCTCAAACGCCGTCTCGAACGTCTGGACGGCGTATCGCGCGTGGAGCTCCAGGGTGTTGATGCGCGCGAGATTCGAATTCTCCTGAAACCCGACATGTTAGCGGCCTACGGCGTAGATATTGCGACGGTTCGGGACCTGCTACAGCGGAGTAACTTCGCTGTCAGTGCCGGCAAAATCACGGCGGGGGGCGAGCGCTTCAGTGTTCGTCCGACTGGCGAGTTTTCGTCGGTCGAGGAAATCCTGAACCTCACCGTAACCTCGGCCGGGTTGCGACTGCGCGATGTTGCCGATGTCGAACTGCGCACGCCCGAGCGAAACTACGGTCGCCACCTGGACCGGGACTACGCTATCGGCGTCGCCATCAGCAAGACAACAGGATCCAACCTGGTCGACGTAACGGACCGGGTCATCGCGGAAGTCGAAAAGATCGGCAAACTGCCGCAGATGCAGGGCATCACAATCTTCTCGCTCGACAACCAGGGCGACAGCGTTCGAGAGTCGCTTTCAGATTTGCTGAATGCCGGCATGCTCGGTGGGCTGCTGGCGCTACTCGTTCTCTACCTGTTCCTGCGCCAGATCACGACGACACTGATTGTCACAGCTTCAGTGCCATTCTCCCTGCTGATCACGCTTGGTGCATTGTATTTCGCAGGGCTGACACTAAACATCCTGTCGATGATGGGGCTGATGCTTGCTGTCGGCATGCTTGTCGACAACGCGGTTGTCATAACCGAGAGCATTTTTCGCCATCGATCCGAGCACCCCGACCGGCCCTTTACGTCCACCCTCAATGGCGTAAGGGAGGTTGGGCTTGCCGTCATCGCGGGCACGATGACGACGATTATCGTGTTCGCGCCGATGGTGTTCGGTGTGCGGACGGACATGACGATATTCTTGACACACGTCGCGGTCACGATCATCGTCGCCCTGCTTGCGTCGCTGCTCATCGCACAGACCCTGGTACCGATGCTCGCGGCGCGGGTTGCTGTTCCTCCGCAGCCGAAATCCGGAGCCTGGATTTCGCGCCTGACGGCCCGCTACGAGTCTGCCCTCGAATGGATCGTCGGGCATCGATGGTGGACAGCACTGGGCATACTCATGATCTGCGCGATCGGTATGTCGCCCATGATGTTCGGGCTGGTCAAATTCGACATGTTCCCCCAGGACGTCGGGCGTCGTTTGTTCATGCCCTATCACGTTGAGGGACAGCATTCGCTCGACGTAATCGAAGACGCCGTCGACACAGTTGAGGAGTACCTGTACGCGCGCAAGGATGAGTTCAACATTCGCTCCGTTTACAGCTATTACGACCAGGGCCGTGCCGAGTCCACCTTGTTGTTAACGGATGAAGATGACGCAACCCTTTCCACTCGGGAGATCATCGAGCTTATAGAAAAGGATCTGCCCGCTATCGCAATTGGTAAACCGAGCTTCCAGTTCGACCAGCAAGGCGGAGGCGAGGGATTCTCTGTTCAGATCAGTGGCGACTCCACCGAGATATTGAATCAACTAAGCGTTGATATTGCGCGTGCACTGGCAACTGTATCCGGCCTCAAGGACGTGCAGGCAGACTCAGAGTCTGGTGACCGCGAGATCCGTATCAGTATCGATCGGGCGCGCGCCGCCAACACCGGGCTGACGACGGCAGAGATAGCGCAATCGGTCGCGATTGCGATGCGTGGTGAGAACCTCAGGGAATTCCGGGACGACACAGGTGAGATCGATGTCCGGCTCGCATTCCGGGAAGACGACAAACAAAGCATCGAGCAGCTCGCCGACTTGCCCCTGTACACGCCTGATGGGCAGCGCATTACCCTTGGCAGCGTGGCGACGATGCACATCAGCAAATCGCCAGATACGATTCGGCGCACCGACCGGCAAACCGCCGTGATCATCTCAGCGAATCTCGAAGACGAAGTCAGCGCCGAGGATGTTCGGCCGCGCGTGAATAGCCTGATGAGCCAGATCGACCTGCCGCCCGGTTACAGCTGGAAGGAAGGCCGTGGATTCGAGCGCCAGGATGAGACCGCCAACATGATGATGACCAATATTATTCTGGGAGTCGCGTGTATCTTCCTGGTCATGGCCGCGTTGTTCGAATCAATGTTGCTTCCGTTCTCCATTATTCTTGGCTCGATCGTATTTTCAATCTTCGGCGTCTTCCTGTTCTTCGCAGCAACGGGTACGACGTTTTCATTCATGGCGATGATCGGCATCATGATTCTGATCGGCGTGGTCGTGAACAACGGCATTGTACTCGTCGACCACATAAACAACCTTCGGCACGAAGGCGTACCGAGGGAGAAGTCGATTGTTATTGCCGGTCGGGATCGCCTGCGGCCCATCCTGATGACGGTAGCCACAACTATCGTCGGCCTGGCACCGCTCGCCGTAGGTACTACGCAGGTGGGGGGGGACGGTCCTCCGTACTACCCAATGGCGAGGGCGATCATCGGCGGGCTGGCATTCTCAACGGTTGTATCGCTACTTGTCGTACCCGCGCTCTATCTCTATTTCGACAGCCTTGCCGCATGGGGTCGAAAGGTCATGCGTACGGCCAGTAGCCCGACCAGCAAGAGCCAGCTCAACGACCCACCACCGGAGCTGACGACGTGAGTGTGCCCGTCTGAGACGGCATCTCGCGTCGAGTCTTCCAGCGGAAGGGACGCCAGCTCGGAAGTCTCGTCCGGTCCGAAGCTCGCGAGATAGGTGCCGTCATAGGCATCAAACAGCTCGATCAGGATGTCGTAATTGCCGGTCGGGTACCCGGATACGAGCTCGGTCTCCACAATATAGTCATCATCGCTGGTGCTTCCGAACAGGGTGAAGTCGTCAGTCGATGCGTATTCATTCCATGGGCCAAATTCATAGCTCAGGTAAAGAACGGCGTACACATCGACGGCCGTATAGATTGTGTCCGCATCGAACAACAGGTCGATGCCAAAGTAATAGCCGTCACGATCAAAATCTGAGAACAGCTCGACGTCGGCATCATAGAACCAGATATTCGGGTCGCCCGCCTGTGACGGGGAAATGCCCGACTTCTGTAGAGCCGACCGCTCTCCTTTGTTCGTGCGAGCGCCACTTCTCTGCAGCGCATCGAATTCATCATATGAGGCATTGCTACCCACAACGCCACGTGTGATGTCCTGGCCCTGTGAAGTCAGGCTTTGCCTGGGTTCTGGTTTTGTCTCGGCCATGCCGACGCCTGCCAACAATATCAGGCAGATCGAAATGCTTGTACGGGTCGCAGTATTCATCACGGTGTCCTCTCGTTATTTGACACCATTTAGCGCTTGTGACGCTGAATCGACGCTGAACCCTGTGGGCATGCCAACAAATGCGTGAGACCATGTTCAGCCTGCGTTCACCCAGGCAGTACAAGAGTCCGATGTCCCTCACCAGCGAGCACGAAGACATATCGCGGGCAGCCTCCTGGCTGCTATTGGGCGTGGCTGGTGGACTGGGTCTGGACCTGGCCGCGAAGGAGCTATTGCAGACCTATTCCCTGGTCCAGTTTGTCCTGCTTCGAAGTCTTATTGCCATCTGCATCCTGCTGGTCATTGCGCCGCGATTTGGCGGCTTCGATGCATTGCGCACGCGGGAGGTCGGTTGGCACGTCGTTCGCTCAGTATTTGCGATCGGCGCAATGTTCGGGTTTTTCTATGGGCTGGCACGCATGCCGCTCGTCAATGCGCTGACACTCGGGTACACGGCTCCGCTAATCGTAACGGCACTGTCAGCGATTTTTCTTGGCGATGAGGTCGGCTGGCGACGCTGGACCGCCGTGGTCATTGGCTTTGTAGGCGTACTCGTCATGCTGCGGCCAGGCCGCGGTGAATTGTCGTTCCCCGCCATAGCCGTGCTGATTGCGGCGTTCTGTTATGCCTGCCAGGCCATCACGGCGCGGCGGCTTAGCGGCACTGAATCAACACTCGCTCTTTCCTTCTACGTAATCATCGGGCCGCTCATTGTGTCCTGCGCATTCTTCGACTCCGGATCCTGGCTTGATCCAGATCTTTCAGGATGGGTGCTCATGGTGGGTGCTGCCACGTGCTCCATCATTGCCTGGATTGGCTTCATCAACGGCTACCGGGCGGTATCGCCAGCGGTTCTCGCGCCGCTTGAATACTCCGCGCTGGTCGCTGGTGCGATTGCCGGATTCCTGATCTGGGATGAAGTACCCGACCGGTGGGTCGTCGTCGGGGCAATGATCATCATCTCGTCGGGTGTCTTCGTCGTCTATCGCGGTCGAGCACACAAAGCCACAGCCTGATGAAACCAGGGCAAAAAAAACGGGCCTTCGCGGCCCGTCTTCCCGATCTGTACTGCGTGTCTTATACGTCGCCGGCAGACAATCCCGCGATCTGCGCTGGCGTAACGTCAAGCGCGCCTACGACATTGTTGAAGAAATCGATCTCCAGCGCGCTGACCGTCGAGTCGCTGCGGAATACTTCGCCAAGGGCCTGCACTACTTCCGAGCACTGCGCGTCATTGAGTTTCTTCTGGGCGCCTCGCAGGTACTTGACGAGTGTCGCCTCAGCATAGAGTTCCTCGCGAGCGGCAACTCGAATATCGGCTGAGCTGAAGTCCTTGCCGGTATGTTGTTTGAGTATCGCCTGGATGCTCTCGACCTCAACGTGCTGGATACTTACATCGGCATCGGCAGCGCGTGCCAACGTCATAAGCAGGACTTCCTCGAACAATTCATTCACATGGTCTTCGCTGACATCGGAGCCACCGAACAACTTCAGTACGTAGTTGAGATCTGCAATTGCCATTGTCTACTCTCTTTTGAATTATTGTGGGCTGTTTCCCGAGGCAGGCCATCAATAATAACCCACAAAATGCGTCGATTTGAAGGCATATTTACTACTTAAGATTTCGCTTGGAATTCATTGATTTCCAAGACATACTGACCTTGGGCAAACAAATAAAAGGAGGTGATCCATGTCTCGTGGGATAACAAAGGTATCTGAAAAACCTGTGGATCTGACGCGATTGATGGAGCACCGCTACTCGCTTCGCTAGTCCTCCTTTTCAGGTATTTGATTCCACGGAGAGCCGCCGCCAGGCGGCTTTCTTTGTTTACGAGGGCCGCAGCAATGCGGCTTTCTTGGGTCAGGCCGCCAGGATTTGCGCCAATGCAGCGAGCAGCTCGTCGAGTTCATCCGTGCTGTTGTAGTGTACGGGCCCGACGCGAACCACACCTCCCGACTCATAGATCCCAAGCGTCCTGGCCACCTCCACCGCATAGTTGTGACCATTCCAGACGAAGATATTCTGTTTCGCCAGTGACTGAGCGATATGGGCAGGCGCAGCGGTTTCATGCGTGAATGAGACGGTAGGTACACGCCGGTCCATCGCGTCGGCTGCTGAAATCCCCTGTACGGTAATGCCATCAATTGCCGACAGCCCCTCAATCAGGTGCGTAACAAGATCCTTCTCATAATCGAACAGCATGTCCATGGCCGCACGCAGGGCTTCGCGCCCACCGGCCGCACCTGCCATTGATGTACCAATCCACTCGAAGTAATCGACGGTAGCCCTGATCCCCGCGAAGCCCTCATGACTCTGTGTGCCCGTTTCGAAAGAACCGGGCAACTCGGCCGGTGCCGGCCTGACCTTGTATGGCTCCAGTTTCTCCAGCACATCGCGCCGACCCCAAAGCACTCCCTGGTGCGGGCCAAAAAACTTGTAAGAGGAACAGACGAGAAAATCGCAACCGATTGCCTGCACATCTGTCGCGACATGGGGTACGGACTGCACCGCATCAATGAATGTGAGCGCGCCGGCGGCGCGGGCCCTTGTACAAATGGACGTAATGTCATTGAGCGTGCCCGTGAGATTGCTGGCACCGCCCACGCAGACCAGGCGCGTACGGTCGGTCAGCAACTCGTCGAGTACATTGAGATCGAATTCAAACGTATCCGGGCTAAATGGCAGCCACTTGACCTCGAGATCGAGATCACGGGCCAATAACACCCATGGCCACACGTTGGCATCATGGTCCATGCGCGACAGGATGATCTCGTCACCGGGGCGGAACAGTCGCCCAATCGACCGCGACAGGTGCAATGTGATCGTCGTCATATTCTGGCCGAAGATGATCTCATTGCTCGACGGCGCGTTGAGCAGGTCGGCCATTGCGGCGCGGGCACCCTCTACGAGTTTGTCCGCGTCAGTCGATGACGGAAAATAGCCGCCGAGATTGGCATTGGTTTCGAGCAGGCAGTCAGATATCGCCTGCGCAACACGTAGGGGAACCTGGGTGCCTGCCGGATTATCCAGATAGATACGACGCTGACCGCCGTCTTTGATGGCGAGCGCCGGGAACTGCGCACGAACCGCATTGAGGTCAAAAGACATAGATTAGTCCTGGACTTTTCCGCCCCACTTTTCGCGGTGGGCGTCTTCTGCGCGCTGGCGAACTTTCGCGTGGCGGCGCGTCAGCAGCAGGGAATTAGGGTCGCAGACTTCGGCTCTGATGATTCCGAGATCACTTGCGGCATCGAACAGGCTGGGATACCAGCGTTCCCAGTTAGGTAGAAGGGCCTCGACTTTGTCGCGAAGTGTCATGGGCGCAATGTAACCGAGCGCTCATGGCATGACAACGGAAACGCGCTAGTCCTCGAGCATGTTAAGTGAGAACAGGCCCACGAACAGAATGAGTGCGCCCGTTATGATGATCTGCACCGACGGCAAGCTTCCCGATATCGACGGTACCAGGTCGCCCGGCATACTCAGCAGCAACCGGTACACACCCTTGATAAGTGCCACCAGCGGTTGATACGCAAGCAGGCCGCCCAGAAGCACCGCCGCAGGAAGCGTAATACGACGAATCCAGAGTTTGCGCCTGATCCGCCTCACTATCTGCTTGCTGAAACCGTTGTCCGCAACCGCCGCCGACTCGAACATCGACTCGAGCAAGCGGTCCTGTTCGTCTTTGATTCGCTCAGCCATGTTGATGATCTTTGATGTCAAAACTCGTCCTGATCTTCTCTTTACCACGAAATATTACAGATTTCACGCTCCCTACCGGCATATCCGTTGCATCGCTTATCTCGCGATGAGAAAGCCCGCAGGCATACGACATAACCATGATTGCGCGTTCGTCCTCTGACAACACCGCCAGAAACTTGTCCAGGTCGGTAACCTCGTCGGCTTGCAGCGTATGCGTGCGCGACTCCGCTTCGGACACGTGGCCCACCTGCTCCAGAATCTCCGCGTAGCGCTTCGATTTGCGCTTTGATTGCAGAAACGTCGTGTAGGCAATCTTCAACAACCAGCCTATGAAAGACCCGCTGCCCGAAAAGGTGTGCAACTTGTCCCAGGCGCGCATGAAACTGTCCTGTGCGAGATCGTCCGCTGCACTCATGTCGCCACTCAATTTGCGCAGGAAATTTCGCACGTGCGACTGGTGTCTGCGGATGAGCTCGCCGAAAGCGCGCGTGTCCTGTGAGGATACGACTCTCGCAACGAGCTCATTGTCTTCGCCCCTGATCAATGCGCAGGCCCCGACGTTTAGTCGCGCTTCCCGAATTTGTGCAGGAACAGGTATGCCATACCGATCGTGAACGGGAACGCTGCACCGGCCAGGGTGCCGCGGAATGCCTCGGGTTCCGGCACCGCCACGCCGATCAGTACGAGGCCAATCGCGATTGCCAGCCAGATTACCGCCAGGCGCATGTCCTTGTCCTTGGGCTGTTTCGGATGCCCTAATCTGTCGATGACCTCAGGGCTCAGTTCTTGCCCTTTGTCGATAGCCGCCCTGATCGTCTCCTGCATGTCCCTTCTGGCCTTCAATCGGAACCAGAAGAAAATGCCCAACAAAATCGCCGGTGCAATTACGGCCGCAAATCCAATCCATTCACCTGTCACTGTCTTGTCTCCTCAAGTTCATCATCTGCATTAGCAGTCTTCATCGGTAAGATGCGTGCCGCACATGAATTGGATGCAAGTTTTAACTTATTGTTTTTATTGAGATTAGTGTAGCACGTTACATCCGGTTAGACCCAGACGGCCTCAAACCCCGTTAACAACAGGCATGAAACTCGCGTCCCGACTCGCCGACCCACGCTGCTACCAGATCGCCGTTCTCACGACGCTGCTCGGTATTGGTGTGCTCTTGCTCGATTTCGGCATTCGCTGGCAGAACGCCGTTGCCATCATGTTCACCGCGCAGGTTGTCCAGTTCATCGGTACACAGCTCGCCGGTCTGCGTCGCTTCGATCCGATGAGTGCGCTGATTACGTCGCTCTCCCTGACACTCTTGCTCCGGACCGACTTCATCATGCTCGCCATCGTCGCGGCCACGGTAGCCATCGGCAGCAAGTTCCTGATCCGAGTCAAAGGCAAGCATGTCTTCAATCCGGCCAACGTGGCACTGGTAGCGCTAATGCTGCTCAGCGACCATGCCTGGGTGTCTTCCGGTCAATGGGGCAGTGCCACGATCGGTGCCTTCGGCCTTGCTTGCCTCGGCTTCCTGGTGCTGACGCGTGCAAAACGCTCGGAGACGACCATAGCCTTCCTTTTCTTCTACGGCGTATTGCTGTTCGGGCGCGCTGTGTGGTTGGGCGACCCGCTATCGATCCCGGTACACCAGCTACAAAACGGCGCATTGCTCATCTTCGCGTTTTTCATGATCTCTGACCCGAAGACGACACCCGATTCCGCGGTTGGACGTATCGGGTTTGCCCTGCTAGTCGCCGCGATCGCTTTCACTATCCAGTTCATCTACTACCAACCGAACGGACCGATCCTCGCTCTGATCCTGTCGGCGCCACTTGTGCCCGTCATCGATGCACTGCTGCAAGGAACGCATTACCGGTGGGAAAAACCCGACGCTCAAAAGAGCACTCACCTCAAAGGAGTTCAGACATGAGATTTCTTGTCACTACGGTTACAGCTATTGTGACCGTCATGGTCACGACAACGGCCCAGGCCTTTTGTGGCTTTTACGTTGCCAAGGCCGACACCAGCCTGTTTAACAAGGCCTCCCAGGTCGTACTCGTTCGTGATGACGACAGAACCGTCATCACGATGGCCAATGATTTTGAGGGCGAGGTTGACGACTTCGCGGTCGTTATTCCGGTGCCGACAATGATCGAACGCGAGCAGATCAATGTGGGCGATCGCGCCATCATCCAGCATCTTGATGCCTATACCTCGCCGCGCCTTGTCGAATACCACGACAGCAACCCCTGCCATCGATACGAACTCGAGGAGCGCGTGGGCAACGATTCCGCGTTTCCTGCCGCCGCGAAAGAACTGAAGCGATCCGCACGATCTCAGGGCGTGACGATCGAGGCCAGCTACACGGTAGGTGAGTACGACATCCTGATTCTGTCGGCCGAAGAGAGCAGTGGCTTGATTCGCTGGCTCAACGACAACGACTACAAGATTCCGCGCGGAGCGAAGCGAGTCGTCGACAGCTATCTCAAGCAGGACATGCGCTTCTTCGTCGCCAAGGTGAATATCGAGGAGCAGTCAAAGCTCGGCTACCAGCACCTGAGACCGTTGCAGGTTGCGTACGAAAGCAACAAGTTCATGCTACCCATCCGTCTCGGTACGTTGAATGCGAAAGGCAAACAAGAGCTGTATATCTATGCGTTGACGCGTACGGGCCGGGTAGAAACAACGAACTACCGTACGGTGAAATTGCCAACCGATATTGAAGTACCAGAGTTCGTTGAAGGCGAATTTGCCGACTTCTACCGCGATATGTTCGCGCGCCAGAACGAAAAGGAAAATGATCGCGCTGTATTTCTCGAGTATGCCTGGGACATGGCGTGGTGCGACCCTTGCGCTGCCGACCCACTGAGCCAACAGGAACTGCGCCAGCTGGGCGTGTTCTGGCTGGGTAAGAGCGGGCAGGAATCAAAGCGCGTCATGCAGCCCCAGGCGCAGAACGTTTTTGTTACGCGACTGCACGTGCGCTACGACGCGGAGCATTTTCCCGAGGACCTGATGTTCCAGGAGACCGGTGACCGACAAAACTACCAGGGCCGTTACGTAATTCGGCATCCCTGGAAAGGCGAAGCGAGCTGCGATCTGACGCAATACGACGCCAGCGTGCGTGAGCGGCAGGAGCGTGAGGCAGCTTTACTCGCGAATATGACCGGATGGGACATCGCTGACATCCGCAAGAAAATTCCGTTCGCTGGCGGCATCCGCCCCAAACCGGAAAAAGAACCCTGGTGGAAGCGGATCTGGGACTAGTCGCAGTGCTCCCTCCCGGCGGCGATCTACGGGTCGAGCGGCATGATTGTCACGGGACTGAACCCAACGCCAGACCCGGCATCAACGGCGATCACCGTGTCCTTAATTGGCACGTTGCTCGCCGCCATTACTGCGAACGGCGCGTCCGGATTGTCGCCATGCAAAGCTTGTACATAAGGAGCAACGCTGCTGCCGCTCATAATGCGTCCATTGACGTTGAATACGCCGGCCGACTCGATTCTTATGGTGATGGCCTCGAACGAGCCGTCTATTCCGTTGCCCGCGGGCAACGTGATCGGTATGCCATCTTCGCGAACAAATGAGGCAACGACAATGAAAAAGATCAGCATGATAAAGACCACGTCCAGCATGGGGGACAAATTTATGTCACTTTGGTCTTCAGGGAATACGACATGGAATCGGCTCATCACAAACTCCCGTTGTGAGGATTCCCGCCTGATTTTTCTGAGCGCCGACCGGCGCGTCAGTCTCTATCCTAGCACGCGGCTAACGATAGCGGCTCTGCAACTTCCGCAATTCGCCACTGCCGGGTTGTAGCCCCTCGTACGGCAACTGCGACAACGGTGTTTCGATGTTTTGCATCAGTTCGTGCATTTCCGCACGATTCTCGTTGACGTACAGCAGGCCAGTTGTGATTTCACCGGCGTGAAATCGCTCGCGTAGCAGCTTGAATGCGTCGGCACGACTAGTCGGGTCATACTCGCGATCGATCTTACGCAACACGATCGTGTCACCGCCGTGCAAATGAATCGGCATCGCTTCACCCTCGGCATAGGATGCCTGAATCTCTTTGGAGGGATGAACGTAATCGATGTTGGCAACGTGCTTGTAGAACTCACGCGTATGCGCATAACTCTTGGTTGAGCCCTCATGATCATTGAACGTCACACAGGGACTGATGACATCGACCAGTGAAAAGCCCGAGTGCATGATGGCTCCCTTGATAAGGGGGACCAACTGCTCTTTGTCGCCCGAGAAACTGCGAGCAATGTAAGTTGCGCCAAGTGCGAGCGCTGAACTCGCCGGATCGATCGGCTCCTGCTGATTGGGCAGACCCTTCTTGGGCTTGGTGCCGATATCCGCAGACGCAGAAAACTGACCCTTGGTTAGCCCGTAAACTCCGTTGTTTTCGATCAGGTAGCACATGTTGAGATTGCGCCGGATCGCATGCACGAATTGGCCCGCACCGATTGACAGGGAATCGCCGTCACCGGAAACGCCGATGTAAGTCATGTCGCGGTTGGCCGCATTCGCACCCGTGGTCACGGACGGCATGCGACCGTGCACCGAATTGAAGCCATGTGCCTGGTTAACGAAGTAAGCCGGCGTCTTGGATGAGCAGCCAATACCGCTGATCTTGGCCAGCATGTGCGGCTCGATGTCGAGTTCGAACACCGCCTGGATAAGCGCCGCCGTAACCGAATCATGGCCACAACCGGCACACAACGTGGAGACCGAACCTTCGTAGTCGCGCGTCGTCAGGCCGAGTTCGTTCCTCGGTAAACTCGGGTGTGAAACTCTGGGCTTGGCAATATAGGTCACATTGTCATCCTGTTCAGGCTGCTCGCCCTTTGGCTATTTCCTCAAGCACTCCGTCAACGACGCAGCCCGCGTTAATCGGCATGCCATCGTAGTGTAATACCGATACGAGCTTCCTCTGGTCTGCCTCGATGTCAGTTATCAGGAGCGTACGCAATTGCGCATCGCGATTCTGCTCCACAACATAAACCACTTCGTGCTGGTCTATAAACTCACCGACGGCGTCGGTGAATGGAAATGCTCTCACGCGACAATAGTTCAGATTGATATCTCGTCCTTCGAGCCGATCGAGCGCCTCTTTGCATGCGCCATCGCTGCTACCGAGGGTCAGAATTGCTGCTTTATTGAACCTGGAATAACTAATCTCAGCCTCGGGCACCATGGTGCGCGCTGTTTCCCACTTTACAAGCAGCCGATCAATAACTTCCTGGTAGTCCGCTGAGTTTTCCGTGTACGCACCCAGCTTGGTGTGGCCCGAGCCGCGAGTAAAATATGCGCCCTTGGGATGCACACCAGGCAATGTTCGATAAGGAATGCCGTCGCCATCAACGTCGAGGTAACGATAGAAATTCTCCATCTCCTCGAGTTCTTCGGCGCTGTACACCTTGCCGCGATCCGGAACATAGGAATCGTCCCATTCGAGTTCAGGAATCATCCAGTCGTTCATGCCGATATCAAGGTCGGACAACACCATGACGGGCGTTTGCAGTCGCTCAGCCAGATCAAATGCCTGCGGTGACATGTAAAAACACTCGGCCGGGTCCGCCGGGAACAGCAGCACGTGCTTCGTGTCGCCATGCGATGCATACGCACAGCTCAGAAGGTCGCACTGCTGCGTGCGCGTCGGCATTCCCGTCGACGGTCCTGTGCGCTGCACGTTGAAGATCACTGCCGGAATCTCGGCGTAATAGCCGAGCCCGATGAACTCACTCATTAGCGAGATGCCCGGCCCACTCGTCGGCGTAAATGAGCGTGCACCGTTCCAGCTGGCGCCAAGCACCATGCCAATGGCGGCGAGCTCGTCCTCGGCCTGAATAATTGCATAGGTCCGCTTGCCGGATTCCGGGTCGACACGGTAGCGGCCGCAGAACATGCGGAATGCGTCCATGAGTCCTGTGGACGGCGTAATCGGATACCACGCCCCGACCGTCGCACCGGCATACATGCAACCCAGCCCCGCCGCCGTATTTCCGTCGATGACGATATGGCCCGTGGTCGCGTCCATTTTCCGGACATGCGCCGACAATGGACAGGGAAAACTTTTCTTCGCGTAGTCGAACCCCAGGTGAATCGCTTCCATGTTCGACGCAATCAAGTGCTGCTTGGTGGCAAAGGTCTCCTCGAGCAGGTTCTTGATGATATCGAGATCCAGATCGAGCAAAGCCGCAATAGCTCCGACGTAGGCAATGTTCTTCATCAGGATGCGTGCACGAGCGCCGTCGAAATGTTCATTGCACATCTTCGACAGCGGAATGCCGATAATCGTGATGTCGTCCCGGTTAAGCAGACTGCTGCGCGGCCATGTTGAGTCATAAACCAGGCATCCACCCGGCTTTACCTCGGCCAGGTCGCGTGCATAAGTCTGAGCATTCATCGCCACCATGATGTCGACGCGATCAGAGCGACAACTGTAACCGTCACCGGTTACCCGAATCTCGTACCAGGTTGGCAGCCCCTGAATATTGGACGGAAAATAATTCTTGCCAACAACGGGCACGCCCATTCTGAAAATAGACTTGCGCAGCAAGCCGTTGGCGCTCGCCGAACCGGTACCATTGACCGTGGCGATTTTTATAACGACGTCGTTGACAGATGCCAAGTGAACCCTCTACTTCGCTGTTCCGCCAGTAGCGGCGTGCGACTGGTCGGATGCTGCCTCATCGGCAGCGTAAGGAACGAGGATTGTCGACTTCTTCATATCCCAGGCACCGGTCGGGCAACGCTCGGCGCACAGCCCGCAATGCACACACAGGTTCTCGTCCTTGACCATTACGCGTGCTGTGTGCGGCAACGCATCGGAGACATACAGAGGCTGCTCGGGTTCCAGTGCAGGAGCCTTGAGTCGGGACCGAATATCGTTTTCCTCACCGTCCGGAGTTATCGTCAGGCAATTCACCGGACAGATATCGAGACAGGCATCGCACTCGATACACAGGTTTTCCGCAAAAACGGTCTGAATATCACAATTAAGGCAACGCTCGACTTCTTCAACGGCCTGGTCCGCGGTAAAGCCGAGTTCTACCTCGATATTGAGATTCTTGAATCGCTCTTTCAGGCCAACGTGCGGCATCAGCTGACGCGACATGCCACCGTAGTCGTTCGAGTAGCTCCACTCGTGCATACCCATTTTCTGCGTCACAAGGTTCAGGCCCATGGGCAAACGTTCGTGCAGATCTTCACCGTGGCAATACTTGTGCATCGAGATAGCAGCCTGGTGGCCGTGCTCCACCGCCCAGATGATGTTCTTGGGGCCAAACGCCGAGTCGCCACCGAAAAAAATGCCGTCACGCGTACACATCATCGTCGATTCGTCGACCACCGGACAATCCCACTTGTCGAACTCGATACCGATATCACGCTCGATCCACGGAAATGCATTGTCCTGGCCGATCGCCAGTACGACGTCGTCGCAGGGAATCACGACCTCGCCGGTTGATGTGCCGCGATCGATGCGTCCATTCTCGTCGACGTTGTACTCCATCAGGTCAAATCTCATACCGACCAGCTTGCCACCCTCGTAGACAAACTCCTTCGGCGAGTGGTTGACCAGGATCTCGACATTTTCTTCCTCCGCATCTTCAAGCTCCCACTCCGATGCCTTGAAGAATCCACGCGGCTTGCGTGCCATTACCTTGACGTTATCGGCGCCAAGCCGGAGCGAGGTACGGCAGCAATCCATTGCCGTATTACCAACGCCGATGATCAGGACCTGTTTCCCGATTTCCTTGATGTGCTCGAAAGCGACTGATTCCAGCCATTCGATGCCAATATGAATCCGCTCCGAGTCATAGCGGCCCGGTAGCTCGAGGTTCTTGCCTTTTGGTGCCCCCGTTCCGACGAACACCGCATCGAAGCCTTCGTCGAGCAGGTCACTCATGCTGTCGATACGGTGGCCCAGTTTCAGCTCGACACCCATATCAAGGATGTACCCGATCTCTTCGTCCAGGATCTCGGGTGGCAGGCGGAAGGCCGGGATATTCGTCCGCATGAGTCCGCCCGTAGTCTCGAGCGCCTCGAAGATCGTTACCTCGTAACCCATCGGCGCGAGATCATTTGCGACAGTCAGCGACGCGCACCCTGCACCGAGAAGAGCCACTTTCTTGCCGTTGGTCTCGTCCGGCGCTTTCGGTAGCTGGTCGGTGATGTCGTCACGATGATCAGCGGCGACGCGTTTCAGTCGGCAGATCGCGACCGGCTTGTCTTCGACGCGGCCACGGCGGCAGGCGGGTTCACAGGGTCGGTCACATACTCGCCCGAGAATGCCGGGAAAAACGTTCGACTTGCGGTTTTCCATGTACGCCTCGCTGAACTGCCCCTGGGCGATCATGCGAATGTACGAAGGAACATCGGTGTGCGCCGGACAGCCCCACTGGCAGTCCACGACTTTGTGAAAGTACTCCGGATTAGAGGTATCTGTTGGCTTCATTAGATGGCGTTAGCATATCGGGATCATCCAGAAAGTAAACAATACTATCGCGGCTACCGCGCTCGACCAAAGTCGAGTCGACGTCCGGAGATTTTGCCTGTCAGAGCGCCATCGCAATAGACGACGTCACCATTGACGATCGTCGTATCGATCGTGGAGGAAAACTCAACGCCCTCGAACGGGGACCAGCCACACTTGTAAAGAACGTTGTCTGCAGTAACGAGGAAGGGCCTGGCCGCATCCACGAGCACGAGATCGGCATACCAGCCCTCGCGTACATAGCCACGCTCTTTAACGCCGAATATATCGGCCGATGCGTGGCAAGCCCGATCGACAAGCAGCTCAACGCTGATCTGCCCGGAAGCGACGAGATCAAACAGTGCAAGGAGTACATGCTGCACAAGCGGCAATCCCGCGGGCGCCTTGAAATAGGTGCCCACCTTCTCGTCGGCCGTATGCGGTGCATGATCGGTGGCAATAACGTCGATACGCCCTTCGTTCAGCGCATTGATCAATGCCTGGCGATCCGCAGCACGCTTGATTGCGGGATTGCATTTGATCCTGGCGCCGAGCTCGTCGTAGCGGGACTCGTCGAACCAAAGATGGTGCACGCAGACTTCCGCGGTAATGCGTTTCTCGGACCGGTGTGCGTCCGAAAACTGCGGCATCTCCATTGCCGTGGTCAGATGCAGTACATGCAGTAGCGCATCGTGTTTCCGAGCAAGCTCGATCGCCATGCTGGAGCTCGCATAGCAGGCTTCGGCGGATCGGATGTTCGGGTGTTCCGTTAACGGCACGTCGTCGCCGTACTTCTTGCGTGCCGCTTCTTCATTCGCCCAGATCATGGGCGAATCTTCACAGTGTGTGTCAACGATTACGGGCGCGTGTTCGAAGATCTGGTCGAGCGTATCAGGATCGTCGACCAGCATGTCACCTGTCGATGCGCCCATGAACGCTTTGATGCCGCAGGCTTCGCCAACCTGCAGCGCCTTGATCTCTTCTATATTGGTGTTCGTCGCGCCGAGGTAGAAGCCGTAGTTCCCGGTGCAGCGCCCAGCAGCGAGCTCATACTTGTCGGCCAGTGCCGTACGCGTCGTCGTCAGGGGATTGACGTTGGGCATGTCCATGAAACTGGTGATGCCACCGGCGGCGGCCGCGGCGGACTCGGTAGCGAGGTCACCCTTGTGGGTTAGTCCCGGCTCCCGAAAATGAACCTGGTCGTCAATCATGCCGGGCAGAAGAAATTTGCCAGATGCGTCGATCACCTCGGCCCCGCCTGGAGCGGGGATACTGCCGTCTATGCGGGCAATCCGGTCACCTTCAACCAGCACATCGACGTCCCGAATCTCACCTTCATTGACGAGTCGTGCGTTGCTGATCAGGAGTTTTTTCATGCACGTATTATGAAAGGGCACAGGTTCGATTACCACCTTGGCGACAGGCCCACGATTAGCTCGCTTTGCGGATCTACCCGGGGTATGCGATAAGGGCCAAATGGACGCGATCGATTACCTCGACCTGATTCGCCGCGCGCGCGTATATGACGTTGCGGATGAGACGCCGCTGGAACTGGCAACCAACCTCTCGAAGCGTATCGGCAACCGGGTGCTGATGAAGCGCGAGGATCTGCAGCCCGTGTTCTCATTCAAGCTGCGCGGGGCGTACAACAAGATTGCCGGGCTTTCGAATGACGACCTCGGTCGCGGCGTAATCTGCAGCTCCGCTGGCAACCACGCCCAGGGAGTGGCGCTGGCCGCGAAACGCAAGGGCATCCGGTCTGTCATCGTGATGCCGGTGACCACTCCTTCGATCAAGACCGAGGCAGTAGCCGCGCTCGGCGGAGAAGTCGTATTGCATGGCGACACCTACGACGATGCCTACGCGCACGCGCTCGAACTCGCGGCCGAAGAGGGCCTCGTCTTCATCCATGCATTTGACGATCCTGACGTTATCGCCGGCCAGGGCACGATTGGCAGGGAGATTCTTGAGCAGGCGGACGAGACAATTGATGTACTGTTCGTGCCGGTTGGTGGTGGCGGTCTCATCGCTGGAATCGCGGCCTGGGTCAAACAAATGCAGCCGGATATTCGCATAGTTGGCGTTGAACCTGAGGATTCGGCAGCCATGCAGGCATCCCTCGCCGCCGGCTACCCTGTCACGCTCGATCACGTCGGCATCTTTGCCGACGGCGTCGCCGTTCGCCAGGTCGGCGACGAGACGTTTCGACTATGCCAGGAATATGTTGACGACTTCATGACCGTCGACACCGACCAGATTTGTGCCGCTATCCGGGATATTTTTGAAGACACCCGCTCGATCGTCGAGCCGGCTGGTGGCCTGACCGTCGCCGCGGCCAAGAAATACGCGGCCCTCAACAATGTCAGCGGAAAAACGCTCGTGACCATCAACTGCGGTGCCAATGTCAACTTTGACCGTCTGCGACACATAGCGGAGCGCGCCGCTGTCGGGGAGCTGACCGAGATGCTTCTGGCGGCCGAGATCCCGGAGCAACCGGGCAGCTTTCGGCGTTTTTGCGACGCGATCGGTCGACGGGGCATTACCGAATTCAATTACCGCTATGCCGACGATCGCAAGGCACACATCTTCGTCGGCATTCAGCTACGCAACGGCATGCAGGAACGGGTCGACCTTCTGGCCAAACTGAGTCGCGAAGGGTTCCCGGTTGAAGACCTTAGCGATAATGAAATGGCGAAGCTGCATGTAAGACACATGGTCGGCGGACGATCCGCCGGTATCCGCAATGAACGCCTGTTCCGGTTTGAGTTCCCCGAACGGCCCGGCGCCTTGCTCGACTTTCTGAACGCGATCGGCACCGACTGGAACATCAGCCTGTTTCACTACCGTAATCACGGTTCGGACTATGGCCGCATCCTGGCAGGTATCGACGTACCCCAGGAGGAAACCGAGGAGCTCGAGGCCCATCTTTCAGAGCTTGGCTATACGCACTGGGAAGAAAGCAACAACGCCGCTTACACGATATTCCTGGCTTAGATTAACGCCAGCACGGCCTTATTCCCTTTTGTTTGCAACGCTTTTTGCCGCCTGCGCATCAAATACAGGTAACAGGGAATGATTCAGGGGACAAACGTGACACTACGCGCTCTTACGGTTTTCTTTTGGGGCTGTCTGGTAGCCACAGCCGCGGTCGCCGGACCGGAACACATGACAGAAATCAAGATCGCTGTCGACGGTGAGAATACGAGCCACCGGGTTATCCGGCTTGACGGCCAACATTCGGATTTCGATTTTCGTGACCTTGAGGTCGGCGAGAGCAAGGTCATTGCCGACACCGACGGCAACGACGTGACGGTCGTGCGTACCGAGAACGGCTACGAGTTCGATGTCGAAGGCAAGAAGATCGAGATAGCCAGTATGCATGGTGAGCATGATTTCACGATGTTGCATGAGGCGCACGGTGACGAAGGCATCGTGATCGAGAAGCACAAACAGGTGCGCATGATCAAAACGAAAGGCGCACATGGCGTCACGATCATCTCTGGCGACGAGATTGACGACGAGACGCGTGCTGCACTTGAAAAGGTGCTGAAGGACGCCGGCAAGGATGGAGAAATCCTTTTCCTTGACGGTAATGAACTAAGTGGTGATGAGCAGGCTCACGGCGTACATGAAGTGCACATCATCAAGAAAGAGATCGACGTAACAGACTGAAAATCCCTTATGCTGTTTGTTTCGTACCGTTTGGCGGTGACATTTGTCACCGCCTTTTTTTATACATGGATGTATCTATGTCGCGACAAAACCGCGCAAGCGGTATTGGACAACGCCAATGGCGTTGGCCCGAAGGGCTGAGGGCCGTAGGCCCGAATCAACCACAGGGAAGTGCGAGAGCGACGTTTTCACCACATCTGACGCATACGTGACGCAACGTCGATCTGCTTGTCCGAACCTACCCTGAACGCGCCGCCCGCGTTTTCTGGCCTTCCTGCGAACCGGTTTTCCATCGTCCCGAGCAGACCGTCTGACATGAAGCGGCTGCGTGCGCCATAAACGTGGCGATCGCCGTCGCGCCGTTGTTGCGTGACGTGAAAGCGGAGCGGCGAGACCAGTGATAACGATTGCTTTGCACGCGTCATCGCCACGTACAGTAGTCGTCGTTCTTCCTCGATCATCTCGGGTTTGCCCGTCGCAAATTCAGACGGGAAGTTTCCATCAGTAACGTTCAGCACAAACACCGACTCCCACTCCTGGCCTTTGGCCGAGTGCACCGTGGACAGGATCAGGTAGTCCTCGTCGAGCAGAGGGTCACCGGCAAGGTCGCCCGCAGCGCTGGTCGGGTCCAGCGTCAGTTCGGTCAGGAAGCGCTCACGTGTGGGGTAGCGCCCGGATACTTGCTCAAGTTGTTCGAGGTCGGCTTCGCGTGTATCAACAGCGTCGTAGATGCGTTCGAGATGCGGCTGATACCAGCGCCTGACTTCAGCAAGCTGTGACTGCCATCCACATTCATCAAACTCGGCAGCTGACAGCGATGCAAGCAAGTCGCAGAATACTGGCCAGTCCGTCGCCGCTGCGGCCGGTGGCCGAAAATTCTGCAGCGTCACCAGGCTGTGGCCATTGACAGCCAGGTACTCGAAGCACCGAGATGCCGTCGCAGGCCCCATTCCCGGCAGCAGTTTGAGAACGCGAAATGCCGCAACTTCGTTCTTCGGATTCTCCGCCCATTTCAAAATCGAGAGCAGGTCTTTGACATGCGCTGCTTCGAGGAACTTGAGCCCGCCGTATTTCACGTAGGGTATGTTGCGCCGCAAGAGCTCGAGTTCGAGCCGGTCGCTGTGATGCGAACCGCGAAACAGGACCGCCTGTTCCTTGAGCTGCATGCCCAGCTCACGATTGGCAAGAATCGAAGTCACGACGTACTCCGCTTCGGCATCACCATCTTCAACAGTAACGTAACGTGGCCTGCTGCCGTCCTTGCGCTCGGAAAACAGGTTCTTGCGATACTGGCGTTCGCTCTCGGCGATCAGGCAATTGGCCGTATCCAGTATCGTTTGTGTCGATCGGTAGTTCTGCTCGAGCGTTATAACCTGAGCAGACGGCATGTACTGGTCGGGAAACCCGAGGATGTTTTCGACTTCAGCCGCACGAAACGAATAGATCGACTGGGCGTCATCGCCAACCACAGTCACGCCGTCACCATTCGGCTTGAGCGCATTCAGGATCTGCGCCTGCACGAGATTTGTGTCCTGGTATTCATCGACAAGTACATGATCGAACCATGAACCAATCTCTTCGGCGAACTCCGGTTCAGCGACGAGATGCCCCCAGTACAGCAACAGGTCATCGTAGTCGAGTGACTGGCTCTGCTGCTTGCGCAACACGTAGTGTCGAAATAACTCACTGAGCTCGTCTTTCCAGTCCGAACACCATGGATAGGTCTGGTCCAGCGTATCGCCAAGTGGCTTCTGCGTGTTGACGCAACGCGAATAGATCGCGAGGCACGTGTCCTTCTTCGGAAACCGGCGCGACGCACGCGTCAGTTTCAGTTCGTGGCGTACGACGTCCATCATGTCGGCCGCATCGCCCCGGTCGAGCACCGAAAACCCCGGGTCCAGACCAAGATTGCGTGCAAAGCGGCGCAACAGCCGATTGGCGATTGAATGGAATGTACCGGACCAGGGCAGCCCGCCCGACGGCATGGGAGTCGCATCGCGGGATGACGCACGGACGATATTTTCGACGCGCCTCGTCATTTCCTGGGCCGCTCTCCGCGTGAACGTGAGCAGCAGGATGCGTTCAGGGCTGATTCCTTCGATCAACAGGTGTGCGACGCGATGCGCCAGCGTCATCGTCTTGCCTGTTCCGGCGCCCGCTATGACCAGCAAGGGCCCGGCGTGAAAACTGCTGGCCTCACCCCTCTCACCATATTCAGCCGCCAGCCGCTGCGCCGGGTTCAGAGACCCCAGATGGTCGAATTCCTGCTCCGCCGCCAACATGAAACACCCCTGCAAAACGTCGCTGTCGCACATCCTTGCGCTCCGCAACTCAATGTCATCCTGACTAAACCTGTATTTGTATACAGTACTGGATGAATTTACAAGTGTTTGCCCAGGAACGCCTCTAACACAAGTGCCAACTCAGTCGGCTTCTCGAAATGCAGCATGTGGCCCGCACCGGGAATCTCGACGGTCGAGGCGCGAGGCCAGGTGTCGGCTTCTTCCTGCCTGGAGTCCAGCGCAAGGTAGCTGGCACCCCCTGACACTAGAAGAACATCGGCCGTGATCGCACGCCAGCAGGCCTCGGCCTCTGCCCTGCGGTACAGGACCGGGTTCGGCAGCTTATGACGAACGTCCGCGCGTAAGTGAAGTTGACCGTCTTCCTTCTCGACACCCCATTCCCGCGCGACGAAATCCGCCTGCGCTGCACTCATGCGCGGATTGCGCTTCGCAATCTTTGTGGCGAGGACATGCCTGTCCTGATACACAGAGAACACCGGCAGTGACTGAGACTGCTCGAGCCACTGCCTGTAACGCTGTGGTGCGGCATTTGAATCCGAATCGGTGAGTCCGAAACCTTCGACGTTGACGAATGCCCTGACGTTCTCTGGCATGGCCCCGGCATACAGTCCGGCGACATTCGCTCCCATGCTGTGACCAACAATGCGGGCCGGCTCCCCTGGCGAATACACGTCAAGCAATGCATGCAGGTCGGCCAGGTAGTCAGGAAACCAGTATGACGAACACTCAACGACAGACCGTCCGAAGCCACGCCAGTCCGGCGCGACGACATGCCAGTCGTTTTGCAGGGCATCGACGACAAACTGAAACGTCGCACCCGAATCTCCCCAGCCATGCAGGTATATGAAGGTCGGGGCACCCGAATCGCCCCACTCCCAGACGTTGTAACGGGTTTGCCGAATTGCGAGTGTGCGGCGCGTGCCCTGCCGGATGACTTCATAAGTCGTGTTGTCTGCCATGGTGATGGATTCTGCCCAAGCAAGCGCCAGGATGCATGTGCATTACGCTTTTGCACCTCAGGTCGTGTATAAAAGTGATGAACCCCAATCACGACGCTGCTGCAGATCCTAAGAATCACTGAATGACCTTCGAAATCGCACTGGTACTCGGCATCCTGGCAATTTCGCTGGTCCTTTTTATCAGTGAAGTCATTCGGATGGATCTCGTCGCGCTTCTCGTGCTCGGCGCTCTTGCCACTACCGGACTTGTCGATTCCAACCAGGCCTTTGCCGGCTTCAGTAACAGCGCCGTCATAACCGTCTGGGCGATGTTCATTCTGAGCGAAGGCCTGACGCGCACGGGCATCGCCGACATTATCGGGCGGCAGGTCATGCGCATTGGCGGACGACGGGAATTCACGCTGATCGTCGTCATCATGATCACCGGGGCGGTTCTGTCGGCCTTCATGAACAATATCGGTGTGGCCGCACTGATGTTGCCCGTTGTTGTCGAGGTCGCTCGCCGCACTCGAATTGCCGCATCAAAGCTGCTAATGCCGCTCGCCTATTCGACCCTGCTCGGCGGCCTGATGACACTAATCGGTACGCCACCCAACCTGTTGATCAGCGAATCAATGGTGCTGAATGGTTACAAACCATTCGAATTGTTCGACTTTACGCCGCTGGGCGGGGCGGTCATGGTTATTGGCGTACTGTTTGTCGCGCTTGGGGGCCGCTTCCTGTTGCCGAAGCAGAAAGCTGCTCGCGACAAGCATGTCAGCCAACGTAGCTTGCGCTCACGCTACAAGCTGCAGGAACGGACGTTCATGCTGCGCGTTCCGACTGATTCGGTGCTCGTCGGAAAAACGCTCGCTGAAAGCCGCATCGGGGCATCGACAGGGCTGATTATCCTGTCGCTGTTTCGCAATGGCCGCAGTGAAACCCTCCCGGGCCGGCAAGTGGTGCTACGGGCCGGCGACGGATTGCTCGTGCAGGGTCGTGTCGACCAGTTCCGCGAGCTTCGCCGTTGGTCCGACCTTGTCATCGAACGTGAGGCGCCCGTGCTGAAATCGATGGTTGCGTCCAAGGTCATGTACGCCAGTGTCACAATTAACGAGAGCTCTCCGGTGGTTTCGGAACTCGTACGACATGCGGCCTTTCGCACACGATTTGATGTGTCCGTGGTTGGGATTATGCGCCGCGAGTCCTATCGACTAACCAATCTCGCCTACGTGCCGATCAAGGCGGGAGACAAGGTTCTCGTGCAGGGTGAAATCGAGGCAATTGCACAGCTCGAAAAGTTTTCGGACTTTGCCTCGGTTGAAATCCACAGCGAGGAAGAGCTTGCCGAGTACCACCCCAGCGAACGCATGTTTGTCGTGCGCCTCCCGAAACACAGCGGTCTCGCAGAAGAGACACTGGCGAAGAGTCGGCTCGCCGACGTCTTCGACTTCCGGGTCCTGGCCATTTTCCGTGACGGCGAACTTAGCGTCATGCCCCGTGGCGATGAAGTCCTGCTCGGCGGAGACCTGCTTCTGATCGAGGGTCAGCACAGCGATCTCGACGTACTGCGAGGTCTCCAGGAGCTGGAGATCGACACAAAAGTCCCTGCCAATGTCACACCATTCGAGTCTGAGCGACTGACACTTATGGATGCCACGCTGGATCCACGTTCATCACTTGCAGGTCGTACCGTCGGCGAACTCAACTTTCGCGAACGCTACGGTATCGAACTCGCTGGTATCTGGCGCGAGGGCGAAACGGTCGGCGCCGAATTGGCCGATGAACGCCTGCAGATTGGTGATGCGCTACTGCTACTAGGCCCTCGCGACCGCCTGCGACTGCTGTCATCAGACTCCGACTTCCTGATTCTGACTCCGCTGGGCCAGGAGCCGCCCGACACGCGCCGGGCACCTCTCGCCGCCGGTATCATGCTTGCCGTTGTCCTGGTGGTCATGGCGGGATATGCGCCGATCTCGATCGCGGCAGTGATTGGCGGCACGATCATGGTGTTGACCGGCTGCCTCAACATGGAACAAGCCTATCGCGCCATCGACTGGCGCGCGATTTTTCTGATCGCCGGAATGTTGCCATTGGGCACGGCCATGCAGGACACCGGCGCCGCCGAATATCTCGCCAACCAGGTTATGGAATTGCTCGGAGATGCTGGCCCCTGGCCGGTCATTATGGGCCTCTACATCCTTACCGCGATGGCAACAATGATTATTCCTACCGCGGCTCTCGTGGTCCTCATGTCGCCCATCGTCTTGTCAGCCATGGGTGATTTGGGTGTCGCACCGGAGACGGCGATGATGGCTGTCGCGATGGCGGCATCTGCAAGTTTCACGAGCCCTATTTCGCACCCGGCCAACATCCTGGTTATGGGTCCGGGCGGCTATCGCTTTGTCGACTACCTCAAGGTGGGCGTGCCACTGACTATCGTGGTCTTTATTACTGTAATGGTGCTGCTGCCAATATTGTGGCCCCTGGTACCCGTTTAGGGAGATTCGATTGAAACAGAGAGTTGTCATTGCCGGAGCCGGCCATGCTGCCGGCCAGGTCGTCGCCAGCCTTCGCCAGCACAAATTTGCCGGGCAGATCGTACTTGTCGGCGATGAACCGTACCTGCCGTATCAGCGACCGCCACTGTCAAAGAAGTTCCTCGCAGGAGAGATGCCGGCCGAACGCCTGTACGTCAAGCCTCCGAGTTTCTATGACGACACGGACATCGAACTTCATCTCGACACGAGCGTTACTTCCATTGACCGCGACGCAAGATGCCTCCACGTCGAGGGCGGCGAAGACATCGCTTACGACAAGCTCATACTCGCGCTTGGGTCACGAGTTCGACAGCTCGCCGTCGACGGTTCCGGATTGAAGCGCGTTCATTACCTGCGGAACATTGCTGATGTGGATGGAATTCGGGAAAACCTGGAGTCGGGACGGCGCCTGGTTATTATTGGCGCCGGATACATTGGACTCGAAGTTGCGGCCGTGGCACAGCAGGCCGGCCTGGATGTCACTGTTATCGAAATGGCGGACCGCGTCATGAGTCGCGTGGTCTCCGCTGAGATCTCTGATTTCTACCAGATAGAACACACCAACCAGGGAGTTAAGTTTCGCCTGTCCACCGGGGTGACCGCGCTCAATGGCAAGAAGCGGGTTAAATCGGTAACCACGTCGGAGGGCGAGGATGTGCCCGCTGACGTCGTGGTCATTGGTGTGGGAATTCTGCCGAACACAGAACTCGCGACCAGCGCGGGACTGGAAGTCGAGAACGGGATTGTCGTCGATGACCACTGCAAGACATCCGACCCGGATATCTATGCTGTCGGCGATTGCACCCTGCATCCCAATGCGATCTACGGACGGCAACTGCGACTCGAGTCAGTACACAATGCGCTCGAACAGGCGAAGACAGCTGCCGCGAATATCTGTGGCGACGATGTCTCGTACACGCAGGTGCCCTGGTTCTGGTCCGATCAGTATGACCTGAAATTACAAATAGCAGGATTGTCCGACGGTTACGACGACGTTGTTATTCGCGGCAATCCGGCCGACCGCGCATTCTCCTGCCTGTATCTTCGGGATGGTCGCCTGATCGCAGTCGATGCCATCAACGCGCCGCGCGATTTTGTGCAGTCAAAGCAATTGATCGCCAACCAGGCCGAAATTGCGAAAGCAAACCTCGCCGACGCGGAGACCGCCCTGAAGGATATGGTGTCCTGAGTCTGCGCCGGCGCGTCTTAGTCCGCGTCTGCCGTCTCGTTTTCGGGCATCTCGACAATCAGACGGCCCTCTGATGACACAAGGCCTGTATTTGTCGAAAAAGCTCGTACGCTCATCGATTCGACGCCTGCCATCCGAAGCCCTTCGATTCGTCCGGAGCCGCCGGCTACCGCCGCGGTGCCCAGCGCCCCGGGGCCTGTTGTCAGGTCACCGAGCCAATTGCCACGCCAGCTGTTGGCGGAGCTCCGCCAGGCGGGGAAAGCGACCTCCCGGATAAACGGAAAATAGTTTTCTGTCTGTTCGACAAACAAGCTGCCGTGTTCTGGAAGGTAGACGTACCAGACGCTATCGGTAATAAGCTCACCGCTCAGCAATCTTGTGCTCTCTGAATCCGAGGAGAACTTCACGCCGATACCGGCGACCCTATTTCGACCGTCACGCATGACGGTCACCATAGCGCTCGTACTGCGAATAGGTGCTTCCCAGAGTTGCAGTACTTTCTCGGGATGTGGATCTTGGAGCGACTCGCCATCGTTAGTGTATGCGATGGTTTCTTCCGGCGCGTTGGCGAAATTGAGAGTGATGACTTCAGCATTGGTCACTGACAGCGGCGACAGACCTCTATCGGCGATGAACGGGTTAAAAAGAAGCCCGGCAACAAAAATTGCCGCACCGAACAGCAATCCCAGTACGAGAGATACAATATATTTCATTCGTATGTCTCCCCGGTTTCCAGCGGTTCCAACTGGCCAACGTAGGTCGTCGCCAGTTCGATACGACCAGCAGGTGCATCTTCATCGTTCGACTCGTTCGCGACCCAGCGCTCGGTCATGCCCCCCCTCATTTGCTCGAACTCGCGTGCGCCCGAACTAATTTTTCCCATTCGGTAGCCGCCTTCGGCAAGCGCGACATCCATGTTGATGAACAGGGATCCGCGCGCGGGTAAATGCAGGACCCAATCGATGACGCTGTTCTCATCGGCGGTCGCTGCCGCACGAACGGCTACACCGACCACTGCGTCTCGCGCATTGCGTATCTTGAAGAGTTCCGCCCGAACATCGGCAAGGGTTTCGTCAGCTGGCCATTCCAGTCCCGGCGGGACAGCCACAGGCTGCGACGGGTCACCGAGCACGATACGGTCCATCGGAATGTTGACGTGGAATATCTCAGAGTTGCCACCATTGGGCGCGACCGTAACGATCGACGCTTCACGCGTCTGGTCCACAACCGGAATCGCATACAGGGCGCCGGCCGCAGCGGCCAATCCGAGCAGTATTCCCAGGAAAAAAGTCTTCAGCAAAACGGTGTCACCACAATTCAGTTCGCCTCTCAGATCAGGCACATGCACGAAGTTTAGTTAAATAGGCACCGACGGCCCACTCGATCGACTTTTTTTGTGACAGAACGCACACGATTTGGTGGGCCAAACGCGAAATCGGTCCATTCCCAAAGGAGGAACGCGCGCTAACAGGCTGTGAAGTACCGCTGCAAATAGTCGTCCAGCGATATGTCGTCGGCCGCCTCGATCGATTGCTGGCGTACGAGGGAATCGGTGACCTCGGCAGATAGATTCTCTTCCTGAACTCTTCGCAGCGGTGCGATGGAGGCAAAGTAGTCTCGATGGCATTTCGCCATACCCATTGCGAACTCGAAAAAGCTGCTACCGCTTTGTTCGAGTTCCCCGACGATTTGTGCCGAGAGCGTCGCATCGGGGTTATCGACCATCTGCTGAAGATTGCCCACGGCAGCTCGGTAGCTATCGTCGCTCTCGTGACGGTCAATCATTTCGGCGACGGACATAACATTCCCCAGAATCTCGGTTGCCCACGACCGCAGCGTGACCGAATTGCCGCCGCGTTGCAGGCGAAACTCAGGGTCACGTCCCCGCTTGGCCGTACCGGTGTGATTGTGGCGAATCTCCTCCTGTTCGTCGCCGCCCAGTTTCGGGCTGTCCTCAAGGAGGCAGTAGATCAGGAACGCTTCCATGAAGCGCATGGTGTTCTGGTTGATGCCTGACGGGTCGAACATGTTGATGTCGAGGGAACGGATCTCGACATACTCGATTCCATCGCGCCTCAATGCCGCGGTTGGCTGTTCGCCTGACCGGGCGACTCGTTTTGGACGAACAGGCGAGTAATATTCATTCTCGATCTGCAACAGGTTTGCATTCAGTTGCTGGTATCGGTCACCCACCTTAACCCCGATTTCTTCGTAGGACGGCTCGGGTGTACAGATCGCGTTGCTCAGGTCGCACACATACTCATCCAGACTGTTCAACGAAATGTTAATCCGCGACTGGTTCTGATTGCTGTAACCCAGGTCGCTCATGCGTAACGACGTTGCATACGGTTCGAACCAGGTATCAGCATTCAGCGATGGCAACTTCGCCGCTGCCCCGGCAAAAGATTTGCAGACGGCCGGAGACGCACCGAACAGGTACAGGACGATCCAGCCCAGACGACGGAAATTTCGAATCATGCCGAGGTAGTGATCGGAGCGGAATGTCTTGTCGTCCCGCTCGTCGGCCATCACTTCACGATAGGCCGGCCAAAAGGCCTTGGGCACCGAATAATTGAAGTGCACTCCGGCAATGACCTGCATTTGTCGCCCGTATCGATGCCCGAGGCCACGTCGGTAGATTGTCTTCATGCGACCGACATTCGAATCGCCATACTTCGCGAGCGGAATCTCGCTATCGCCCGGGAGGCGACAAGGCATGCTGGCCGTCCATAACATTTCGTCACCAAGATGAGCGTAAGCGAACTGGTGAATGTCACAAATACAGCGCAGTGCTTCCCAGGTAGTTGGAAACGCGGGCGTTACGAACTCGAGTAGCGCTTCCGAGAAGTCAGTCGTGATGAAGCGATTAGTCAGTGCCGACCCGAGTCCAGTCGGATGCGGAGTTTGCGACAAAAACCCGTCCGGGCTGATGCGCAGCGACTCCTTTTCGACGCCCTTTAGTCCACCGTAGAGAGTATCGTTGCCAGCAGCAACAAGAGCCTCCAGGCGGTGTTCAAACCCCTGCTTCAAATCAGTTCCTTTGGATCCGCCCGTACGTTTCGAGCCCACATGCAATTTTGCCATATTAACAGGGTGAGTCTCAGCGGGTACTATGCGGTCTTGCTATCCCTTAAACCTTACTCGGAGCCGACACGGCATGATTGATTCGAAGCGCAGGCGCTTACGCGATCGCACCTCTGGTGCACCCACACTGATCAATGAAGGTTGCAAGATCACTGGCGTCGTAACCGGCAGCGGCGACTTCCAGGTCAGCGGCGAAATTGACGGCGACTGCGAGGTTGACGGAAACATTATTCTCGCCCGCAATGGCTTTTGGACGGGCACCATCAAAGCCTCCAACGTTGTGATTTCCGGACATGTCGAGGGCGACATAATAGCTTCTGGCAAAGTGGAGATCGCGGAGTCGGCCAAGATCACCGGCACCGTTACGGGGGAGGCAATCGCCGTCGCAGAAGGTGCCGTGGTCGAGGGCATTATGAAAACAACCGTGCAGCCGGAACCTGTAGGATTCGTGGAAAAGCGCAGCAAAGACGACGCCTGACGGGGGTTTTTGTCCATCTTGGAAAGAAAATGAATCTGGCGGGGCCGGAGTGATACACTGGAATCCGTAATTTAGCCGAATAAAAACGATGACATGATCGGCAGCAGGATTCCGCGATTTCTTCTCTACGCAACGGTGCTCGGCACGGTGGCAGCGGTGATCATGTTGTCCATGTTCTATGGCCAATACCGCTGGCTGGCCAACCAGATCATGTCGACCAGCTACGAGGAACACGGGACACTCCTCCAGGCCCGTTTTGAAAGACACGCGCTGGCAGAACTGCGCGCGATCTCCGGTACGCTTCCCGCAGACCTGGCAACAGCTGATGAAGAAGCGGTCGCCGTTACGCTCAACCGTGCACTCATTACAGACCCGGAGCTGACAGGTCTTCAAGTTACCCTGTCATCAGGCCTGACAGTTTCGAGTGGCAGTTACCCACGCGTTGACCATGGTACGAGCGTAACGTGGCTGGATGATCTCCTGTTGCAAACAACCCCCGTCATACGTAACGAGTTGGAGGTGGGTCGTATCGCCGGGGCATTTGATCTCGCGTCGCTACATGCCGACCTTGCGGATTTCAGTACGGCACTTAGAGCCAAGGAAGGCGAGAGTCGCCGCCTCGGTTTTTTGTGGATTGTTGGCGGAACTATCGTGGTCATGCTCCTTTGCGGCGCAATAATCGCGTTGCTCGTCCACGGCCAGACGAAACGAATTCGGCAGTTGAAAGCACAGGCCGAGAAATTTCGCGATGCCGACTTTGGCGACCCGCTGCCCGAATCTCGTGGCGACGAACTCGGTGCACTCGCTGCAGTATTCAATGACATGCGGGATAAACTGCGCACGACAACCCATTCGCGCGACTACGTGGACAGCATTCTGTCCGGGATGAACGAGGCGATCATCGTAACGACCGAGGACGGCCAGGTCGAGCGCATCAATACGGCGACGACGCACCTCCTCGGCTACGAAGAAGACGAGCTCGTGGGGACCTCGGTCGACTTCGTGGTCAATTCGAAGAAGAGCCGGTCACTCGCTGATGATTCACCATCAGGGCTACCGCACGAGGCCATATTCGAGAGTAAGTTCGGTGAATCGATTCCGGTGTCTTACACGTGTTCGATTATCCAGGAAGATGGAGGAAAGGCTAAGCGGATCTATGCGGCACAGAACATTACTGAGCGCCGCCGTGCCGAGAAACGAATTCGCTACCTGGCGCGTATCGACGCTTTGACCAAGATCCCGAATCGAATGCAATTCCAGCACTTGCTGCAACGCGGAATCGCCCGCGCCCGGCGCGCGGGCAAACCACTCTGCCTGTTCTACATCGATATCGATCACTTCAAAGAAATCAACGATACGTTTGGCCACCTTGCAGGGGACACAACGCTGGAAACTGTTGCGGAGCGATTGTCCGCCGCACTGCCGAAGCAGTCTGTGATCGGTCGGCTGGCGGGTGATGAATTCGCCGTTATTGTGGACGGGTTGTCCCCCGACAGGGCAGGACAACGACGGACGTCAGAACTGGCGCAAAAGATTTTGAACCGGCTTGCTGATCCGTTTTTTGTACAGGGTCATGAAGTCTTCATGACCGCCAGCATGGGTATTGCGTACTACCCCAAAGATGCGCCTAACGTGATTGACCTGATCCGAAATGCGGACGCAGCGCTGTACAACGCCAAGAAAACCGGCGGCAATGTATTTTCTTTCTACGCACCGGAAATGAACGAGGCGTCTGTTGAACGACTCATTACCAAGAGCAAACTCAAACGAGCGTTCGAGCGTGACGAATTGCTGGTTCATTACCAGCCAAAATACAACCTGGAGACCGGGGAAGTCTTCGGCGCAGAGGCGCTGGTTCGCTGGGAGCTGCCGGAACGTGGCCTCATCCTGCCGTCTGACTTCATTCCGATCGCGGAAGAGACCAGCCTGATCATTGAGATTGGGGAGTGGGTGCTCGACAAAGTCTGCGAGGACTTCCGTGTGTGGCAGCGCAGTGTTGGCTCTCCAGGTCGCGTGTCGGTCAACCTGTCACTGAAGCAACTTCGGCAGCTGAATTTCATCAATAGAATCGGATCGATACTCCGCAGTCATGAAATATCACCCACGTCCCTCGAACTCGAGATTACCGAGACAACGCTCATGGAGAACCCTGAGCGCACGATAGGCTTGCTCGACCAGCTCTACGGCCTTGGCCTGCACTTGGCGATCGACGATTTTGGGACCGGCTATTCTTCATTGAGCGCGCTGCAGCAATTCCCGATCAGTACGCTCAAGATCGACAAGTCATTCGTCCGCAACATAGCGACCAACCCCGACGATGCCACCATTGTTGACACGATTATCCAAATGGGAAGAAATCTGAACATGGACGTCGTTGCCGAAGGCGTCGAGGATGAGCATCAGCTCAGTTTCCTGCAGAAGCTCGGCTGCACGTATATTCAGGGGCTCCTGTTTGGCGACCCGATGAGCTCTGATAACTATCTCGAATTGATGCTGGCCCAGGCGGAAGGTACCGACACGCATCGCGCCTTGTTTGCCTGATCCCGCTGTTCATTGTTGGTTCAGGCGAGCCCGTCAATAATCCACCTTACGTACTATAAGCATTTGATTTAATGGATGCTTTTGGCCGGCTTCACTCGGACCCGGCAACATGCTTAAATTACCGATCCATAGCAACCTGCCTTGCCGCAATCGTTGTTGCCGCAGGCTCGACAAAGTAGGACGCATGAACAAACTGATTAAGATGGCCGCATCCCTTGCAATGCTTTTCGCCGCGCAAGGCGCGCTTGCCTGTGACTACCCGCCACGCATCGATGTGCCAATGGGCGCGACCGCCAGCAAGGACGACATGATCGCCGGACAGAAAAGCGTGAAGACTTACATGGCGACGATGGAGGAGTACCTGGCTTGCATTGAGGCCGACGAAGCACAGGCAGTCCTGGGACTGGGCGTTGTCGATGAAGATACCAAACGCCAGCGCGAAGATATGTTCAACAAGAAATACAATGCGGCCGTTGAGGAAATGAATCTCGTTGCCGAGGAATTCAATATGCAGGTGCGTGCATACAAGGATCGCAGCCGGTAATTCCAGAACAAAACGTGAAAAGGCCCGCCTTTCGGCGGGCCTTTTTTTGCCTGCTGTTTCTCTTGCTTGCAGCCGGGCGGCTATTTCAGTCCGTCGATTTCCCGACCCAGGTCAAACTTGTTTTCGGTGACGATTCGTTCGAGAACACGGATGCGTTCTTCGAGGTGTTCAATATGCGCCAACGTTTCTTCGAGCTCCGGATCTGGCTCTGAGGTTCGTTTCTGTCCTTTCAATTTTAAATACCTCTGCACGGTATCCGCCGTAAAGACGATTGCCACAATACAGACAACCCAAAACATCGTGTTCATTAACGGCCCCTATGGAATGATTAAAGTCTGCGGAGTTTCTCGTCCAGTTCGTACTGCGAGGACGTCACATATTTTTCGATGTTTGCGAGACGTTCATCCATTGACTGGTAGCGCCTGCGCACTTCATCAACATCCGGCTTCGCGCGCCTGATTTCTTCACGAAGCTTTTCTTTGCGCAGTTCTTCGTAGTCTGCCTCTTCGTATGCTTTGGATGACCTTGCCGGAATGAGGAATACAGCGGCGAGGTAACCAACGACGGCGAACGGCATCGCGCAAAGAAAAGCAATGAATGCCAGGAAGCGCGTGACCTTCAGATTGAACCCGAGGTACTCCGCGAGGCCCGCACAGACCCCGCCAAGGACCGCTTTGTCTTTGTCGCGGTACAGTCGGCGTTCCGTCGCTTCTGCATAAGTGCTCATACGCGCCTCCAGAATTCATATTCGCTCCTGCGCCCCGAATAGACCAGGGGTTTTTCCTTGATCAGCAGCGTCAGGCCAATATAGACAGCTGCAGTCAACCAGAAGAACAACAAGAGGCTAATAACCGCGATCACCCGCACCGTGCCGAGCTTGAAATTGAACCGGTCCGCTACGCCGGCACAGACGCCGAATATCCAGCCGCTCTCACGATCACGGTAAAAGCCTCGCAACGGGCCGTAGTCAATACTCCACGTATCTCGACTCATTCTTTCCTCCGTATTTCTGTGTTTTCTTTTGACGGAAGCCCTGCCTTCAATCGGCACCCGCGGTTCGCTCTGCTGCGACACGCGCCTTGAGCGCGTCAAGCTCCTTCTTGACCGACTCTTCGGCTTCAAGTCCGGCGAACTCGTGGTTCAGGTCTTTCGGCAAGCCAAGGTCGTACGCTTCTACCCGACCTTCTACGTCGTCAATGCGCCGCGTATACGCCTCAAAGCGCACCATGGCATCGTCGATCTTGTAATCATGGATTTTCTTGCGCGCGGCCAGGCGGCTGCTGGCTGTTTTGTGGCGTGCGAGCAAGGACTTTTGCCTTGCCTTCGCATCTTCAAGCTTACTCTCCAGGCGCGCGATATCTTCGTTGAGCTTCGCCAAACCTCCGTCGACAGCAACATAGTCCTCTTTCAGAACATCGACCGCAGACGTCGCCCGGGACTTCTCGACCAGTGCCGCTTTGGCCAGATCTTCACGACCCTTGCGCATGGCGAGTTCGGCCTTGTTGTCCCAGTCGTTCTTTTCGCGGTCGAGCATTTCGATCTTGCGGTTCAGGTCCTTTTTGTCCGCTATCGAACGCGCGGCAGCTGAGCGAACCTCAACCAGCGTGTCCTCCATTTCCTGGATCATCAGTCGGACGATCTTCTCGGGATCCTCGGCTTTGTCGAGAATCGCATTGATGTTCGAGTTCACGATGTCACTGAATCTCGTGAAAATACCCATGGTTTTTCCTCTTTTCGCGTGAAACTTGTTTGATATGTTGCAGCAATCGTGCCAACGGGGACGAGCAGATATAAGTTATTGTTTTAACAGGAAATCACTCGTTTCCAAGTTTCGGCTAAGGAACCCTCNATATAGCTATATAAACCAATGAGTGGTTTTTTTCACCATGTTATGGCCTAATTTACCAATGGCCATCTCTCCCGAATCGCAGCCCATAATTGGCGAAGCCCCTGCCTTCCTCGAAATGCTGGAGCATGTGTCACGTGCGGCGCCACTCTCGAAACCGGTCCTGGTGGTTGGTGAACGTGGCACCGGCAAAGAACTCATCGCCTCCCGGCTGCACTTTCTCTCGAATCGCTGGGAGCAGCATGTCGTCAAGGTTAATTGCGCTGCACTGACCGAATCTATCCTCGAGTCAGAACTGTTTGGCCACGAGGCTGGCGCCTTTACCGGGGCCGCGAAAACACATATCGGCCACTTTGAACGCGCCGATGGCGGCACCCTGATACTGGACGAACTCGCGACGATCTCGCTACGTATGCAGGAAAAAATTCTGCGGACAATAGAATACGGGGAGATTCAGCGCGTTGGGGGCAATGAGACGCTGCATGTCGACGTCAGGATTGTCGGCTCGACGAATGCGGATTTGCAGTCACTTGCTAACGAGGGTCGCTTTCGCAAAGACCTTCTGGATAGGCTCGCGTTCGATGTCATAACAGTGCCGCCGCTGCGCGAGCGTGTGGAGGATATCCTGCCATTGGCGAACGCTTTCGCGATCAATATGGCCAGCGAGCTGAAATGGAGTTTCTTTCCGGGTTTCAGTGCGAGGGCCACGTCCGCCATGCTCAGGAACAAATGGCCGGGCAATGTGAGGGAGCTGAAGTTTGCGATCGAGCGATCGGTATACCGCTCCACAGATCCCGAGAGACCCATTGCCGACATAGCGCTCGACCCGTTCGATTCACCGTTCAAAATCGCCGCAACAAGTGTCGGCCATAAGGCGGTCACGGTGCGTCGAAAAGCGCCACTCCTACCCGCTGATCTGAAACAACGGCTGGTCGATACGGAAATAGATCTATTGGAAGCCGCCCTTGAAAAGGCGCGTTACAACCAGCGACTGGCCGCGGATTTGTTGGGCTTAAGTTATCACCAGTTCCGGGGCAGGCTGCGCAAACTGAATATCAGCAGCCGGCCCGGAACCGTGTGATCAACTGTCGTCGCGATAGCGGCGTACGTAGATGGCGGCGGTCGTCAGGATGCCGCATACCAACAAGCCGCTCCAGAATCCGGGGTCGGACACGAATCCGACGAGATCCAGGTGCTCCAGCAGACTGATATTCTCCGCGCCATTGCGCCATTGCTCTTCTTCGAAAAAGCGCTCAAGACTCATGCTGTGGAACAGCGGCGTCATATCACCACGTTCCCCGACTGTCGTCAGGAAGTATTTTGTACGAAATACGATCCACTCAAGCAGGCCCAGAACGATCGGAGGCATGAATGCCATCAGTATGGGCATGCGCTTGGCCCAAGTCGAAACGAAGAGGAACCACGCGATAAATGGCGACATCCAGAGGCCCGACGCTATGACCACGATAAGCGCCGTGGCCCAATTATCGAACAGTGATACCGAACCCCAAATCAGCATCCCGGCATCGCCACCTTTTGCCGACACCCAGAGGCTGGTCACGATCAGATTTACCAGGTGGGTCACCCAGATTCCGACCGCCGTAATGGCAGGAATAACGACAGCGGCCGTCAGCAGCTTGGAAATTACCGTCTCCGCATCTGTGGCGGGCATTGACCGCCAAAACAGGATGCTCTTGTCCTTTCGCTCAGCGTACAGTGAGTCCAGGCTGTAAAACACGGTGAGGAACATCAGTGCAACGAGAAATACCCAGGACGTTCCGACAAAGAACCCGGTCAATGCCGCTTTGCGCTCCGCATCCCCAGCTATGTTTTGCGCCCCGAAGATTGCCAGGTCGAGTTCCTTGGCGAACCCGGAGGCCATCATGAGCATCGCCAGGACACCCAGCGTCACGATAACCGCAATTGCAGCTGGCGTAACGTAGATTGACCGGTGTTCCCATAATTCGCGTTTGATCAGTGCCGGCTGGTGAGCAATCATTTGCGCGCCTCCTTGATCTTGGCCACGAACAGGTCGGCTACTGACGGAATGCGTAGCTCGCCAAGCTCCTCCAGGTGCTCACGACTCACACCCTCGAATAGCATGATCGACTTGCCAAACATCTCGCTCTCGGCGATCGGGCCAAGGCCACGTGCCTTCTGGGCGCCATCACCAGAAGCCAGCAATTCGACGTAGGTATCGCTGAGCGCGTCCATCGACGAATCAAGCAAAATCTTGCCGTCGTTAATGAACATGATGTCGGTCAGCAGGTTTTCGATCTCCTCAACCTGGTGCGTCGTGATCAGTATGGTGCGCTCCTCGTCGAAATAGTCGTTCAACAAGTTCGCGTAGAACTCTTTGCGAAACAGGATATCCAGACCCAGTGTCGGTTCGTCGAGGACCAGCAATTTTGCGTCGATCGCCATGATGATCGACAAGTGCAACTGCGTCACCATGCCCTTGGAGAGTTCCTTGACCTTTGCAGTCGACCGAACCTTTGTCTGGCTTAGCAGCTCCTCGGAACGTGAGCGCGAGAAGTTCGGATGAATCGCCTCGACATAGTCGAGAAGTTGCGAAACCTTGATCCACCGGGGCAACACAGCGACGTCTGCAATAAAACAGATGTTCTGCATCAGTTGCTTGCGCTGCTTGAAAGGATTGAAACCGAGAACCGACAGGTCACCCTCGCAATCGGTCAATCCCAACACGGCCTTCAGCAACGTGGTCTTGCCGGCACCGTTCGGCCCGATCAATCCGAGGATTCTGCCCTTTTCAATCTCGAAACTGACATTGTCGACTGCACGCGTCGCACCGAAATGTTTGGAAACCCCATGGGCGTTGACCAGGCTAGTCATTATCTACTCCCGAATCCTTTTCTGATTTTTGTTCCAGCAGATCGGTCACGTCGAGGCCCAGGCGATCGATGGTCGCCAGGACTTTCGGCCATTCCTTGTCGAGGAAACGCCCCCGCTCTGCTTTGAGCAGCTCTTTCCGGGCACCTTCATTCACGAACATGCCGCGACCGCGTTTCTTCTCAACGAGTCCCTCATCGACCAGTTCCTGGTAACCCTTCAAAACGGTCAGCGGGTTGAGCCTGTATTCCGCTGCCACGTTCCTGACAGACGGCAGTGCGTCGCCGTCGCCGAGAACGCCTTCCAGGATCATCGCAACGACGCGATCACGAAGTTGGCGATAGATCGGCTGGTCTTCATTCCATTTAGGATCCATGAATTCTCGGGTTCCTGCGTGTGTCTCGCGCCTTGGCGCTAAAAAACGCGCCGGTCACTCGGACCGGCGCAAAGTTCCGTCGCTACTTTACTCGTCTTCGAGACGGAAATGACTGGCTCTTGCACCCTCATCGCTCGCTGCGTTAGCCGCCGCCANCTGGTATGTACGGGCATTNGCCTGGCCCGCAACCAGTGCGACCAGCATCAGAAACATAACGATAAAGCTAACGATTTCATTGATATACGGTGATAATTTNTTCATATCTCATCTCCCGGTCCTTCCGGGCACCCCGNGTCAGGGCTAGGTGAACTAGTGTTATAGTTGACTATAACACTAAGAAATCTATTTGCAAGCCTTGTGATCGAATTTTTAACCCCGGGGCCGTACCAANACCCGTTAACAATAGAAATGACGACGGGAACGCCAATGGCCGCCAACGTACAATCCCTTGCCTCGCCCTTAACCCGGGATGCCGCGGGCCTTTGCAGCGAGTCCGCCCTCGCCTATGCTCAGGCCATGACCCATATACCGGATGACAGCGCGCTGATGTTGCGATACGGGGACGGCGACGTGCAGGCATTCGAGATCCTGTACCGGCGTCACAACGACGCCATTTACCGATACCTCCTCCGATTGAGTGGCCACCGTGACAGNGCCGATGACATTTTCCAGGATGTCTGGGGAAAGATAATCAAGGCACGGGCGTCCTACCGCCCGACCGCGAAATTTACGACCTTTCTCTACAGGGTTGCCCACAACTGCTTTATCGACCACGTGCGCCGCAACAAGCGACACTCGATGAACACGGTGCTGGAACCCGAATTTCATAGCGACCCGGGCGAGTCGCCTGAGACGGCGACTGAGCGCAGCCTGGCCAGGGAGCGCCTGGAAATCGCATTGACCACGCTGCCCGAAGAACAGCGTGACGCTTTCCTCCTGCGTGAGGAGGGCGGCCTCAGCGTTGACCAGATTGCGGCAGTTACGGGCTGCAATCGCGAAACAGCAAAGAGTCGGCTTCGCTACGCCGTTGCCAAATTGCGGAGCGCGATCGACGAACCGGCAGAACGATCATGACAACAGAATCGAACGAAATTGACCCGCGCGTCTCCGAGGCCTATCGGAGCATCGCAACGGAAACGACCCCATCCGAGCTCGATCGGGAAGTCCTGTCGATGGCGGCTGGAAGTGCGCGTTCGCGCTATGGCTTGGCAAGGGCGTGGATACGGCCCGTCGCGTGG